>PVBE011238952.1_pt1 | contig 33415 bp, 27 predicted proteins | sample 1631181 | NCBI WGS metagenome assembly PVBE01 (sample SAMN08397723, study PRJNA350692) | Marine metagenome, whole genome shotgun sequencing project. | isolation source: water | place: Pacific Ocean | collected 2012-04
AGATAATGATGAGATTGTACTTTGAATGGCCTTGACGAGCCAAAGGATTGAATGGGGTCACCACCTCGGCAACGCATGGCAGTAGGATATGTTCTCATCAACGTAAAACCTGGTTCTGAATTGAATGTATATGAAACAGTAAAGGAATTAGGTATGGTTGAAGATGCAACACTTCTGTTTGGCGATTATGATCTATTGGCAAAAATGACTTCTGAGTCAATGGGTGGAATTGCAGCAGCCGTTGTTGAAAAAATCAGATCCATCGATGGTGTTCTAGACACAAAAACTCTTGCTGGAGCAGAGTTGTGAGATTATTTGTTAGACCACAATTAATCATTTAGGTCTTCAAAATTTGTTTGCCATTTTTTATCTGATATTATATTTCACGAGGGAAATATAGGTAAACGATACCCAAATCTGGGCGAAAAGAACCGTTACGAAATACCTCATTCTGGACCAAATATGCCGCAGTACAGCGTTTATTGGCACTAATCATTAAATACCGAACATAAAGAAGGGGGCGGCAAGGAGGTTATCCTAAATGAGCAAGAAATACTTCGTCCTAATGGAGGGCGGAAAAGATACGAGCCAAGTTTTCGCGAGCAAGCAACCAAGGGGCGCGGCCCTAAAGGCAGCTAGTCGTGGAGTGAAAGACATCAACCTACGTGAGCGTGGTACAAAACGCGTGCACGTGTTTGAGGGGCGGAGAGACTATGTCGATAAGCCTGCAAACGGACCATCGTGGTTACCTGACAAGGTCTGGAAGGCCAATGTCAAGAAGTTACGAGTCGATCATCTCAACTGATGTCAATAACACTTGATGAAATACAAGTAATTCAAACAGGGTTCTGGTTGGGTCGCTTTGCGACCTAACTAGAGCCAATAACATAGAAATAAAATCCTATACTGGAATGCTCATTTTCTGAGTCCAATTTTCTTTGCAATCCAAGCGATTGGATCATAATATTCTGTCACCACTCGTTCTTTGAGAGGGATTATGGCATTGTCAGTAATTTTTATCCCTGCTGGACATACCTCTGTACAACAGTGAGTGATATTACAATATCCAATACCAAACTCCTCCTTTATCAGAGATAACCTATCATCACTATCCATTGGGTGCATTTCTAAATTTGCCAATCTAACAAAGAACCGAGGACCTGCAAATTCATCGAATAATTGGTGTTCCCTAATTACGTGGCAGGTGTTGATGCATAGTAGACATTCGATACAAGCACGAAATTCCTGAGGCCTATCTGCTTCATGCTGTTGAAATACCCAATCTTTCTCATCGGGCCCTTTTAGTGGTGGGATTTTCTGATTCAATTCATAAGCCCATGAAACATCTGAAACAAGATCTTTTGTCAAGGGGAAAGATTTCATTGGTTTTACCAAAACAGGCTCACCGGGAGGAGTTTCATCTTCAATATCAGACATTCGAGTCATGCACATCAAGCGTGACTTACCGTTTACTTCTGCAGAACATGAACCGCACTTACCGGCCTTGCAATTCCAGCGGCATGATAATTCAGGGGCGTGTTGGGCCTGAATCTCATGAATCACATCTAGGACTACCATGCCTTCGTCCATCTCGACAGTATAGTCCACCAATTCACCGGTGGCTTCGCCATTTTCATCAGGCTCACCTCGAAATACTCTGAAAGTGACATCTTTGCCCATTTACTCATCCTCCCCATGTAGGTCACTTGCATCCAATAAGTCCCTCAACTCGTCAGACATTGGTGGATAACTACGATGTTCTAGTTTCATTGAGCCATCTGAAGCCATGTGAATCACGCTATTCACCTTACCCCAATGTGAATGATCAGGAGTTGGGAAATCTTCTCGAGTGTGCCCGCCTCTACTCTCCTCTCTAGCGAGTGCTGCTATTGTGCACATCCTACTAATGTCCACCATGGCTTTGATTTCTAGCGCTTGGTGCCAACCGGGATTGTATATTTTCCCACCACCAGGGGATGTTGATTCACCGCGTAATGAAAGTTCATCTAAATCTGTGAGGGCTTCTTCAAGTAGAGTTTTTGAGCGAATAATGCCTGCTTTGCCCTGCATCATTTCTCTTAAATCTGTGACTACTTTGGCAGGATTCTCTCCACCTTCCCTACTAAGTGGGGCAAGTGTTTCAGCAACGACATCGTCAATATCTGCTTGTGATATCTCTTTCCAATTATCAATCTCCTTCGCTGCTTTAGCAGCATACTCACCTGCCCTTTTGCCAAAGCAGACAAGATCTGAAAGTGAGTTGCCTCCAAGTCTATTTGCTCCATGAAGTCCGGTAGCAGCCTCTCCAGCTGCATACAACCTTGACACTGTAGATTCTTGAGTAATTGGGTCAACCTTGACTCCACCCATCACATAATGGGCAGTTGGGCCAACTTCCATACGCTCCTTGGTGATATCAACAGCTGCTAGTTCCTTGAACTGATGATACATACCTGGTAATTTCTTCTTTACCTGTCCCTCATCTCTCCATGAAATATCGAGATAAGCCCCCCCATGCTCGCTGGCTCGGCCTGCTTCACGCTCAGAATTAATCGCCTTAGCAACTACGTCACGTGTTAGTAACTCTGGAGGTCGGCGCTTAGTAGCCAATTCACCTGCTATGATTTCATCAACCCATGCAAGAGCCTCTTCCTCGGTATCAGCAAATTCGGGTTTATACATCTCAGGGACATAATTGAACATGAATCGTTCGCCGTCGGAATTAGTTAGTATACCACCTTCACCTCGAACACCCTCAGTAACAAGTATTCCTTTGACAGAAGGAGGCCAAATCATTCCAGTAGGGTGGAATTGTACAAATTCCATATCACCCATTTCTGCACCTGCCCAATAGGCAAGGGCATGCCCTTCACCCGTATACTCCCAAGAACCTGAACATACAGCCCAGCAGCGGGTAATGCCCCCAGTAGCTAGTACCATCGACTTAGCCTTGAATACGTGAAGAGTACCATCAGCGCGATTATACGCGAAGCATCCCGATGCCTTGCCATCAGTAGTGAATAAACGGCGCACAGTATATTCCATGAAAACCTCCATACCGCTATGGATTCCTCTCTCTTGCAAAGTACGAATCATCTCAAGTCCTGTTGCATCACCGATGTGAGCAAGACGAGGATAAGTGTGCCCCCCGAAATTTCGCTGATTGGTCAAGCCATCAGGTGTGCGATCAAAAATAGCCCCCCACTGCTCTAACTCTCTAATTCTATCAGGGGATTCTTTTGCATGTATCTCAGCCATTCTCCAATCACCGAGATATTTTCCCCCTTTCATTGTGTCACGGAAATGAGTTTGCCAAGAATCTCTAGGGTCCTTGTTACCAAGTGCAGCTGCCGCACCACCTTCTGCCATTACGGTGTGTGCTTTACCAAGCATAGACTTGCAGATAACTGCAACACTAGCACCTTCACGAGTTGCCTCAATTGCCGCCCTAAGTCCTGCTCCCCCAGCACCTATGATGACTACATCATACTCATGAGTGGTTATTTCTGCCATCACAATCCACCCCACAATACGATATCAGACCACCAGCCCATTGTACAGGCATAGACATAGAAGTCGGCAAACATCACCCAAAAAAGAGAGACGAGGGCCCAATCTTTGTGGTGCTCGTTGAGAATAGTGCTCATCTTCCAAAACTTGTACTTGATACGAGCAATTAGCGTAGAAGTCCAATCATTTGTCCCCCCACCCACTAAGTGGCGGAACGCATGGCAACCTAGAGTGTAACCTGATAGAAGTATGACATTCAATGCAAGAACTAGTGTGCCGACAGAAAAACCAGGGGAGCCGCCATCAAAGTGGGTTGAAAGATAAACATCCCAAGAAAGAATTGGTAGATAGGCCAATGCCGCATACATGAAGTAACGATGTAAGTTCTGTATAACTAAGAGTTTAGTTTCCCCCTTGTAACCCTTCCAAGGAGCTAATGCTGGTTTACTGACAGCACAAGCAGTGGGTTGTTGTAGAAAGACACGGTAGTACGCCTTACGATAATAGTAACAAGTGCCCCGGAATCCTGCTGGAAAAATTAGAATGAACATAGCAGGAGACATCCACCAAAGGAATTCTGGAATGGGGCCACCTAGACCATCTCCACCAGGAATGATCAATGGACTAAACAAAGGACTCAATACATGACTGCCCTTATCTTCGATTGCCATGGTACCTGCATGACCGCCTTGCCCACCGGATAAACCAAACTCAGAAAATACCCAAAAATCGGCTTCCATGAAACCTCTCCAAGTAGCATAAACAACCATTATTCCAAGATATAATGCCATTGCCGTGGGGCCTTTCCACCAAGCATCGATTCTATCAGTGGCTCCAAAACCACTGCTTATTGGCAAATTGATTGGTTCACCCATACATCCAGCCCTATACGCTATGGCGTATGGCTATATTCTATCAACTTCACTACTAATTAATCCCCTTTATCATAAGCCCAAGAACTCAGAAACTAGAGAGTTTGCTGCCCTATCAATTCGTGATTCCTCAACCCCAGGGACTACACATAAAACGAAAAGTACAGCAGAGTCGTTACCCCTTATCCTTGAGTTGTGACTATCCCTATAGGGATACAGTGCAATGATTTCACCCTCAACAGATAGCACTAGTTCCTGCCCAGAACAGGGCTTCGCTTCTGAAAAACCAATGCCAAGGAATGGTTCATCTTGCTTTGCCATCCGAAGCACTAATTCCTTGCACGCGAGATGGTCAGCAGAAAAAGCCCCAAGACTTACACGGTTCTCTGCTGAGATTAGATTGTAGCGATCTACTATAGGATTAATTCTAGGAAACGGTTTACCAGCAATTATTCTTCTAACAAGGGCTTCGGCTGATGGCCGGCGCTTAGTTGGGTCAATACCAAGACGCCAATAGAATTGGCGGTATGCAGCAACGTCTGGCTCTTCTCGTAAATCTTCAAGAGAGGCTGAATTTCTAATCGCATCTAGGCGTTGCTCTAATTCTCCCTCATCTAATATTGGCCAACCCTTCTCGCCACGCCCTATTAGAATGATGCGAGGCTCTACCTCGGGCAATTGCCCCTCGCGAGTGATACGATACATAGAGGGCGCTTGGAGCCGTTAGGCTTGAATGTGACCATACTCTCACAGAATTATGGACTACGAGCCGTTGAGTATCTGCCTAAAATGTGGCTTCATGCCTGGTGCTTTCATCCCGGGTATGAAATGTCCAGAATGTGGAGCCACCATTCTTTAAGCCAAAGAGGAATAGTCCACTTCTGCTTCTTCGATTTCAATTTCATCAACATCCATCTGAGCCAGTTGCAACTTGCCACTCAATTCATCATTAACAGCGTGCCAATACGAGTACGCTTCAATCACCCAAATTCCTGATTCACGGGTTCCATTACCTGAACCCTTTACACCACCGAATGGTAAGTGAGCTTCTGCACCTGTTGTGGAATTATTGATGCCTGTCATGCCAGCCTTGATGCCAGTCTTGTAGCGGTATGCTTCTAATCTATCATTGGTATATATTGCACTAGAAAGGCCGTAGGGGCTGGCATTTGCAAGAGCCAATCCATGTTCAAAATCATCTGCCTTGACAATTGTAACTACTGGGCCAAAAATCTCCTCATGGAAGCACTCCATATCTTGAGTTACATCTACGAAAACATGTGGCCACATATAGACGCCTTCACTGGCGTCACCTTGGAAACCATCTGGCTTGTTGTCATTAGTTATTCTACCCCTGCCATAGATTTGAGTCGCACCACTTTCTTTGCACATCTCCACACCAACAAGGAAATCCTTGGCGTATTTTTCAGAAAGCATCGGGCCGTATAGGACACCCTCATTACGCAACGAATCACCAATTACTGTAGCCTCCACTTTGGCCATGAACATCTCCACAAATTGATCATATAAATCCTTGTGAATTATGAGATTACCTAGGCTAGTGCAACGCTGACCAGCAGTTCCAAATGCTGCCCAGTAAGCCCCTTCAACGGCATTTTCAAGATTGGCTGAAGGCATGACAACGAGTGGGTTTTTCCCACCCAATTCAAGGCTTGCTGACACGAGATTACGCCCACATACCTCTCCAATCATTTTTCCGACTGCAGTACTACCTGTGAATGATATTTTGTTGACCAAACCTTCGTCAACCGCATCCACAAGATGCTGGCCGGCGCCACTGCCTTTACCGTGTACGAGATTTATCACACCGTCAGGAAGCCCAGCCTCGTGCATTATTCTAGCAAGAGCAAATGATAGCAGAGGTGCATCTTGCGGCGATTTCCATACACAAGTATTCCCACACATGATTGCTGGGATCATCTTCCAAAATGGTACTGCCGCAGGAAAGTTGCAGGCATTGATTATCCCGCATACACCTAATGGCCTGCGATAAGTGAATAATTCTTTGTCGGGCAACTCAGAGTTAACTGTTTGACCGTATAATCGGCGACCTTCAGATTGAAAGAAAAGACATGTGTCAATGGCTTCTTGAACTGAACCTGCTGATTCCTTGAGTGTTTTACCGATCTCTCTAGTTTCTAGTCGAACTATCTCGTCTTTATGCTTCATCAAAAGACGACCCATGTTCCCAATAATCTGCCCCCTAGTGGGTGCGGGGGTGGCTGACCATGTGGGGAATGCAGCGTGAGCAGCTGCAAGGGCATCATGAACATCCTCTTTAGTTGATAGTGGAAATACACCAAGGCAGTCATTCAGCCGTGCTGGATTGCGTGATTCAAAAGAAGAACCGTCACTTGCACTAGTCAATTTTCCATTGACAATGTTGTATCCTTTCACCTTCGGTAATCCATCTGGATTATCATTCGAAAGCACTTCCAGCCCTACTTGCAACACATGGGTCATGTACCTCTCGGAGAGGAGGTGATTCATCAATACTCCGCGGGCATCAATTCTTTACAGGGTAGCCAAAAAAGGTAAATCAAAACTGCATGGGTTTTAGTGAGTCAATGAATCCGGCATATTGTAGACGGAGCGGTTGCGATGGCGGATGATGGAAAAAAGACACTGGATTTGAAGGTAGCAAAGGCGATACCAAGTGATGTAGGCCACGGCCGTGCGAGGGTGCCATTTGATAATGATTTGAACTTGAAGCCCGGTGATGTAATTGAAATCAAAGGTGAAGATGTTACCGCAGCAATAGTTTGGCGATGCCGACCTGAAGATGCTAACCTCGGAGTCATCCGAGTTGATGGTATAATTCGTAAAAATGCAGGTTCCCAATTGGGTTCCAACGTGACCATTCGTAAAGTCGAGGCAAAACCATGTACAAGATTAACACTTTCACCTGTCATGGCTTCCAAACAGAAAGTCAGATTTGGACCAGGAATTGAAGGCTTTGCACGAAGAGGGCTAAACAAAAGGCCAGTTGTAGCTGGCGATAGGATTTTCATCCCGGGTATGACTCTTTTCGCTGAAGCCTTACCTTTTGCAATAATGCAGACTACTCCAAAAGGAATTGTCCAAGTTCTCCCTGAAACTGAAATTGTCATCAAGGATGAGGCAATTGATGAAGAGGTGGACAAAGGTACTACTTCAATTTCTTATGAGGACATAGGAGGCCTTGGTAACCAACTACAGAAGGTTAGAGAAATGATTGAACTACCCCTCAAACATCCAATTCTCTTCCGCACACTAGGTATTGATCCACCCAAAGGTGTCCTTCTCCATGGGCCACCTGGTACAGGAAAAACAATGATTGCGAAAGCGGTCGCCAACGAGACAAATGCTCACTTCTCGTCAATCAACGGACCTGAAATTATCAGCAAATATTACGGTGAGTCAGAGAAACAACTTCGTGAATTCTTTGAAGAAGCAGCAGCGCAAGCACCTGCTATTATTTTCATTGATGAGTTAGATAGCATTGCTCCAAAAAGAGAAGATGTAACTGGCGAAGTGGAACGGAGAGTTGTCGCACAATTACTTACCCTGATGGATGGGATGCAAGGCAGAGATAATGTCGTAGTAATTGGCGCTACCAATAGACAAGATGCTGTTGACCAGGCCTTGAGGAGACCTGGGCGATTTGACCGTGAAATTGAAATCGGTGTTCCAGATAAAGCAGGAAGAAGAGAAATTATTGATATCCATGTTAGAGGAATGCCAATTTCTGATGATTTTGATGTTGAATGGATACTCAATAACACACATGGGTTTGTCGGCGCAGATGTATCTGCACTCTCACGAGAAGCTGCAATGAAAGCATTGAGAAGATACTTGCCTGAAATTGACCTTGAAGAAGAAGAAGTCCCTCCAGAAGTTCTTGAGAAGATGGAGGTATGTATGGATGATTTCAAGCAAGCAATGAAAGAAGTTGAGCCAAGTGCCCTGCGAGAAATTTATGTTGAAGTTCCAGAGTTAAGTTGGGAAGATGTTGGTGGACTTGAAGAGGTCAAAGACCGCCTCAAAGAAAGTATCGATTGGCCACTCACTAGACCTGAACTGTTTGAGCACTTCGGAATTACTGCACCGCGAGGAATTCTTCTATTCGGGGCCCCAGGGACAGGAAAAACTCTCCTCGCCAAGGCAATAGCTTCAGAGGCTGAAGCAAATTTCATCACCGTGAAAGGACCAGAACTCTTCTCAAAGTGGGTTGGTGAATCAGAAAAGGCAATCCGAGAGGTGTTCAAAAAGGCTGCACAGGCTTCACCCAGTATTATCTTCCTCGATGAATTTGAGAGCATAGGTGTTCACCGCTCCGCAAATACTGACGGAGGTGGAGGGCAAGTTAACAACAGAATGGTTGACCAACTTCTTACATGCATGGATGGAGTTGAAGCACTTGATGGCGTAGTCATTGTTGCCGCAACCAATCGGCCTGAAATGATTGACAAAGCATTACTGAGATCAGGACGATTTGAGAGAGTTCTTCATATTCCGCCACCTGATGAAGCAAGCCGCCGCGAAATTCTAGTAATTCATACTAGAAAAATGCCACTTGGTAAGTTCGATATAATGGATTTTGCCAAACAACTAGATGGCTATACTGGAGCAGATATAGAGGCTGTTTGTAGAGAAGCAGCACTGATTACAATGCGTGCTGGAAAGAAGACTGTTACAAAGAAACACTTCCAAGATGCTGTAAAACGTGTTAGACCAACTGTAACACCTGATATGCTAGATTATTATTCAAAGTTAGAAGTTAGCCTAACCAGTGGATTAGAGAGAGTAAAGAGCGGTATGGATTCACTCTCTGGAATAGAATCTGTCTGAAGATTTCAAGTTAGTGAAACAGTAAGGAAATATCCTTTCTACGCCCCATTAGCCCTGAGATAATGAGAGGATTCAAGTTCTACCTGTGCTGACGCACCCATGATGACAGCGACCTTCGGACGAGAACTCATCGGCCTTTCCGTTGTAGATTCACGTGGAGATGTTCTTGGCACGGTCGCAGACTTGATGCTAGATCTAAATACTGGCTCCGTAGGGACTTTGATTATTGAGTTGAATGACAATCTCGATGCTAGTCTTTTACCGTGGCCTTCCGAAGCTGGCCTAATGTTGCTCCCAACCGAGGAAATTGAACGGGTAGGGACACAAATCGTATTGAATCGATGATATCTCTTCGATTCACCGGCGCACAACCGTATTAAGGTAGCCGTAGTCGTCATTACATTGAACCTATGGTTCAGTGGGTAATGTTGTGGCTATGAAACCAGCGGATTTGTTCGCTCGGATGAATACCCGCCAGTTTCGCAGGGGCGCCACATTATTCGCATTCTACCTTGTGTTGGGACTTCTTCTCGTGACTTTGCTGGGGAGTTTTATCAACCCTGTTAATTCACAACTTTCTGCTTATGATGACGACTGGTCAGATATTTCTACATTCAGAGAGGATCTCAATTCAATGGGTGTCGAAACTCATAGTTTGGTCAGTAGTCCTCTGCTTTTACATGAGATTGAAAATCCTGAAGAAACTGTATTTGTTATTGCTGGGGTTGAGAAAGATACTATCAGTTTACCAAGGTTCACTGGTGATGAAAGTATTATCCAGATGAAGGAAAATGATGGTTACACAACCAGTGAAGTTGAAGCCATTACCTCATTTGTTGCTAGAGGCGGAACCATCATTGTAATGGATGACTTTGGCTACAGCACCGGTGTTGCAGCCTCCTTTGGAATAGAATACAGTGGACACAAATTGTACGATGCGGGCGCATGGACTCTAGATTACAACTATATCTGGATTAACTCAAGTGACAGTTACAAATATACATCAAACATTTCCCATGCTGGTGCGCACCCTTGTTTCAAAGATACAGATGGAGATGGTTATGTTGACCTTATCGATACAGACCCGAACAATCCAGGGGTGCCTGGAATCATGTCTATTTCAACTGAGCAAGCAGGGCTTTGTGCACACCACCTTACCGGTGATGGAAGTGAACCATGGGACTTCGATCCAGGATACGATTTGCTTTTGAATAGCCCATCTGCATTCGACCCGGACCACGCTGATGATGATGTAAAGAACCGTTATGGCCTAGGTTTCTCTAGTACCGATTCATACCTAGATATCAACGATGATGGCGACCTTACAGTTGGCCCCGCTGGTAGTGGTTTCGAAGGTGATATGCAAGGACCATTTACTGTTTACATCAAATATTGTCTTTCAACGGACTGCGAGGACAAAACATCTGGTAAAGCACATTTCATTTCAGATGGAAGTCTTTTGATTAACTCTGTCTATGACTATGAAAATAAATATGGAGAACAACAAACTGAAATAGATGAAAATGATAATCGAAAGTGGGTGCTTGATGCAATCGCTGAAGCAATCTTATACGATGACAATGGAACTTTATTAGCTGGTGAGGATGCACAAGTTATCTTTGATGAAAGCCGCCATCAACAGACCTCATTTATGGGTGACACATACAATCTAATTTACTACCTTCTAGTATATTTCACGAGTGATTGGATGGCTATGTTGCTACTCTTCCTCACTCTTTTCATAGCATTTGAAGCTGTGATTATCCGCAAAACTGACCCTGAACCATGGAGACATGTATTCAGTATCATCTACTACGGATTTGGTGATTCACGCCGTTATGGATATTATAGTAGGGCTAACAAGGTCAAGCAGGTGCTTCTCTCAAGAGTAAGGAACCTGAATACTCTAACACGCGAAGAGTTTGATGCCTTACCTGCACGTGAATTGCAGAAAATGATTAGTGATCCTGTACTTGTTAAATTCGTATTTGAAGATAGAAACTACTCACTTGAACAATTGGTTGCTGTAGTCAAACGAGTAAAAATGTGGGGACGAAAGTAAGGAGGTGAGATGTGATGTGGACTAGAAAGGCAGCACTGATGATGACCTCTGGCATCGCGCTAGTTCTTATTGGAATGATGATGTCAAATTTCCAACTGATGGTTATCGGTATTGCATTCATCTCTTTCTTAGCTATCAACGGTTGGATTTCAGGACATGGCGAATTGCATATTGTCCGTACACTCTCTGCTGACAACCTCTACAAAGGGGACGACCTATATGTCGAGTTATCGATTACAAACAACTCCCGTAGAAGAACGCAACTTCTCGAAATCTTTGACAATGTCCCCCATGAAATGAAGATGAAAAGCGGCCTCAATTACATGATGATTAATCTCGGCGCAGGTCAAACCACCCGGATTCGCTATGTGTTGCGATGCCCATTACGTGGCCACTTCTCCTTAGGACCTGTTTCTATTCGCTATCGTAACACCTTCAATCTATTCTCTAACGAAATGTTCGTTGATCACCGCTCTGACATAATCGTCTTCCCTCAGGTTCGAGATGTAGAAGAGGCCATGGTGCGAAGTAAAACGCCAAAGATGTACACTGGAGCAACGACTCTGAGGACACCGGGACCTGGAACAGAATTTTATTCATTAAGAGAATACGTGCCTGGAGACCCTTTCAAGAATATCAATTGGAAGGCTTTTGCTAGAACTGGAGAATTAATGATTAATGAGAAGTGTCGTGATGCAGTTACTGACGTGTTCCTTCTTCTTGACAGCAGAGATGTATCTCGAATTGGAACTGTACTGAAAAATCCACTTGAGATGGGCACAATCGCTGCTGCATCACTTTCAGCATACTTCCTACAACGGCGGGATTCAATCGCCCTAGCGGTGTATGACGACCGCCTTTCTTACCTACCAGCTGATGGGGGTGACAAACAGCATTTCAAGATACTAAGCAGTCTTGCAGGCGTCGCCCCTAAGGGCAACATGCCACTACAAGCAGTAACCAACGCACTAGCACCAAGGTTCAGCCGAGGTAGTCCGGTATTCATCATCTCAAGTCTTGAAGGGGATGGAACTGTCCCCCACGCTGTACGCGACCTAGCAGGCCGTGGGCACGAAGTAATTGTTCTAAGTCCAAGTAGTATTGACTATGAGAGATTGGTTTCAAGAATCCCAAGAATGTCTTATGAGGTCATGAAACTAGAGAGACAAAACAGATTAACAGCTCTTGCAGGGTTTGGCGCACGGGTCATCGATTGGATGCCCGATGTTGAACTTTCTCAAGCGCTACTGCAAGTCAAAATGTTGTGAGGTGAAATAATGGCTGATGATGTAGAACTACAAGGAGAGGGAGTAAAGACCCTCCACTTGAAAGCACTACGTATTCAGTGGCAGGTAGTCGCCATACAAACCGTTGCTACTCTAGCACTAATCTGGCTTTATCTACAACTTGGTTCCAACTTTGGTGCTTGTAATATCACTAATGTTGATTCAGAAGGCGCCCCACTTTGGTGCCCTGCACTAGATCACACACTAACTCTAGATATGTTTGAAAGTATTCTAGGAAGTGAATCAGGGGATTCAGGATTTGATTTACCCATACCTGATTTCCTTACTGGACAAGGAAACGATGGAGCTGGACGTTACTATATGCCCATTATTTTGTGTGGGCTACTTACTGCTGGCTGGGTTTTCCTCAATCTACAAGCACCACAACTGAGAAGAAAAGTCGTTCTTGGGAGCTTAGTCGTACTAATTTTATTCCTTGCTGGCCGCTTACTATTAGGTTGGTTCTGGGGGATGCTTACAGAATGGGAATTATATCTACCAATCAACAGTGACATATCTAGGAACCATGCTGAAACCTTAGTATATCCATTAGTACTCTATACACAATTTTTCATCGTTGCACTATACATGATTCCAGTCTGGACTGGGATGATGGGCATCTGGGGATTATCTAAGCGGATGATTGGATGGTCACTTGGTACTACACTAGTTTACCTTGGGATCCATGCTCTTCTCTCCTTTGAAGCAGTAACCGTTTACTTTGACTTAGGGTTAAGGCCAATAAGTCCGCAAATTAGTAATGAGATGGTTCTAGGTGGGTTGGTTTCAGAAACCATTTGGCCACTGTTATTGATGGCAATTTTAATGTTAATTTACTCTGAGTCTGGTTTTGCTGTAATTCGTAACCTTGAGTATGCATTCCGTTTACCTGAGTCTTGTAAGAAAGACCCTGAATATGTTACACAATTTGACAATATGCTGAATGGCCACCTAATACATACTGTTGGAATCTTTGTACTTGTGACACTTTGTGCCATGCTGGCCCTCAAGTTCGATGATTTAATTCTAGATATTGTAGCAATCTTTGGTGCTTCCCAATGGAGTGGCCAGGTGCAAGAATCGCTTGAATTACAGTTGACTTACGGTAAAGTCATTTCAGCCATGTTGATGTTGATTTTCGTTGCTGGAATGAAATATGTTCTTCCTTGGCAAAGAATAATTGGATTCATAGAATCCTATCTACCTGATTTGAGTTCAGAATGATTTACGAGTTGCTGCTCTGTGAATTGGAATTGTCAATAACCTAGCAAGAGCGAAGCCTGTAATTGGCAATCCACAAATTACCAAAACTATGTGCAATAAATTGGGTATTGGCAAGTCAGCTGATAGCGCGGGAGGAATCATCAGTAATGCTGCTACTAAACCCGCTATAGAAACCCATTTTTCCAATAACATAGGATATGATTGCTGACCTTCAACTTGAACATCGGGCATTGGTTCAGCGCCCTCGGCAGGGCATGATTTATCGGTCAATACAAACCACCTCACAACTCAAGGTCTGATAATTCATCCTCAAGAGAAGCCAACTCAGAACGATGCTCTGGATTTGCAGGCGGTGGAACTCCATTTACCGTTTCTTCTCGAACAGAAGATGCTGAATCCATCTCTGCTAACTGTTTATCCAAATCAGCCAACTCACCCAATTCACCAGTAGTGCCTAAGACCTCTGCTGAAGGAAGACCAATCGTCATGCGACTAGTTAGATCTATTCCATCTTGATCATCTGGAGCGTCAATTGGCTCCCAAGTCTGACTCGAATCGGTTGGTTGTACCTCTACCCTAGGGCTCTCCTCTATACTCTCTACATCTGCCAGAGAAGATTCAGGGTTCATGTGTGCGATTGCCAAGTTATTGATTTCAGGCCTCTCTACTGCTGCTAGATGATATGACTCAAATGGCAACATCCCACTATGTTGGAAGTTCCAAAGATCTCCAATAGGGACTTCCCCTGTCAAACCACTAACATCAAGGCGGTGCTTCAATTCTTCAAGGACTTTGACTGTCTGTTCAAGTCCTACGGCCTCACCAGTAGTTCTCTGGTCAGATTCAATGTAAATTTCATCAAGTGCTTGCTGAATCATCCTACGTACTTCTTTGGAAACTGAAGGTAATGCCTCTGGCATATGTGATATCTTCTCAAGAGGAGACACTTGTTCGGCTGGCAAACCTAGTTCGACCATCTGGCGCAATACTTCTCTCAAATGCATCAACATAGTCACTGATTGTTCATATTCATCTAGTAAATTTTCCAAATCTAAGACCACATTGGAAACCGTTTCAGATAATTTGTGTTCTAATCGATTCTGAACTGACCACCTCGTAAGACTTCTTACAGTGTCAGCAGTTTCAGGCGCCTGTTGACTGAGTAAATCCATCACTTCCGTAGATAATAGATATCTTGGAGTCTGCGCTACCTCATCAACAGTATGCTGAATGACCTGCAGACCACGTTCGACAGCACGATCCAACAGAACAACACTGAATCCCCTAGAACGAGCTGAAGTCATTCTATCAAGAACTGGCTCAAGCATAGCAAGACCACTTTCATCACCTAGTAAGGCTCTTGCAAGTGGTTCTTCAGATAACCGTGCGCGGATTCGGTCTGCTTCAACAATGTCTGCCAAAGCCAACTCGTGTGCATCCTCCAAATCCTCAGCCTGCTCAACTAACATTCTAAGTTCGGCCTCAGACGCCCCTCTTCGAGTATCTAAATCTCCAAGTTCACGCATCAGTTGCCTGCGTTCCTCCATCAATTCTCGTAACTCAGATTGAAGCAATGTGTGTTTCCTATCCATCTCAGCACACCGAATTCGCTCCTCTTCAACCATGGAGCGGCTTGAGTGAAGGTCGCCCTCCATCGAAGTGACTTCGTCTCTCCTCTGTTCTATCTGACGTTCAAGTTCGTTAAGTTCTGCCTGTGCTTGCCGATGCCTCTCTCTTTGTGCACCTACCTGCTCATGTAAGACTCTCTGCATTCGCTCATCGTCATCGATTTGCCGCAGAACTTCTGTGAGACGTGATTCAGCAGTTTCCAATTCAGTCTTAGCCCTCACCTCTTCTGATAGAAGTCCTTCCAATGCCTCTAGAAGTTGTTGCCTTGACTCCATTTCACCTAATGCAGAAGCTAATTCTTCGGCTCTATTCTTGATTTGATTTTCTAATTCTGCAACACGCCTTGCTAAACGCTCAGCCCGTGATGATTGTTCCTGTGAAGATTTTTGTTCATCGCGAATCTTTTCTTTAGAATCATCTAATTTGTTGGATAATGATATTCTTTCATCCCTACCCTCTTCAATCACTTCCTGCAATGCTGCCAATTCTGTCTTCAATTCGTCTCTCTGTGAGCGAGTAGATTCCACCTTTTCTTGTGACTTCATTTTCTCCTTTTCAAGCCTTGCAATCTCTGCAGCTTGAGTTTGAATTCTAACTTGGAGTTCAGCAACTACTGGACCCATCAAACTCTTTCTTGTAGTACCGGGAAGGCCTACATCACTTTCTCCCGAATCAACCAACTTCCAGGCTTGACGGCCATTTTCCATCATTTCAAACCCTAGTTCAAATCCATAGAGAGTCTGGAGTCTTCCTTGCAACAGGTTTTGACGGTCTTCGCTACGGGTACGGCATGTAGCAAGAGATTCGCACATAGTACTCAGTGACCAATCTTCAACTGTACTAGAGCCAAGTACAAGGCGCATTGCCCTATCTAGTCGAACAATTTGTAGACGATTTGATGAGGTGGTCGCATTAGTAACAGCCTTTACAGTAGTTTCAATCCCTTGAGTTCGGATACCAACTGGAATTCCATCAATCAAAGTAATCGCAATACTCACGCCTTCCTTTGGTATTGATTCAAGATACCCTGTGACAGCCTCATCCTTAGCTGTCTTCAATGCAGAAATTGTTTGATCCACGCCACTCTTAGAATCTTTAACAACAACTCCCTCTGGCAGAGGTTCACCTGCATCATCCTCAACTGAACCTGTGGATTCTGTACGAAGAAGTGCTGCGGCATTTGCCAAAAGAGCTGTGTGATCTGCTTCTGGGTCAGTCCAAACAGCAATTGCAGCATCACCAGCAGGGGCGATTAATAACGCACCATCTACTAATGAAAGAGAACTCGCTAACGGCCTAACTTGATTGATTCCCTCGGCCAAACTCTCCATACCTTCGAGGTGTTTCTGTACCATAATTGTGAAATCTTCTGCGTCAGTAGGTAGATTTCCTTCGGCATGAACAAGCATTCCATCTTCCAATGCACAAGCACCACGAGTAACTTCACTCTTTGCTAATGTTTCAACGAGTAATGCCAAATCTTTAGTCGGAATATGGCCCTCTATTCGAGGCATAGGGAGAAGTGTGCCTAATGTTGCAGGGTCTACAAATGCCTCAAGTAAAGTTCTAGCAACTTGCTCAAATTCAGATTGTGACCAAATAACCCCTCGCTCCCTAAGAGTAGTAGAAGCACCCATACGGCGTAACTCAACTTTAGCCGCCTCACCTGCGAGGAATTTTTTGCCCTTATCAGAATCACAAATCCAACCGGCAGACTCACCTGCACAAATGAGCCTATGGCCAAAGGGGTTCTTTGATCTGGGTTTAAAATAAGATATAGCCCCAAAATCAAATGAAAATACATTTACCTCAACATTCAAGTCCATTTCTCCATCTACTGGTTCGCCCTTAGGTAGTTCAAACATCATATCACCTCATCAAATCCTCAATTACAGGGGCACGTGCCCTAATTTCATGGCGTAGTCTTCCAATGTTGGAAACCTCACGGCTTGAAACAAAGAGTGTGAAACCCCCTGCAAGGGGAGCAATAATTGAATTGCCTTCATCAGTTTCTATCCAGAATTGTTCTAATTCACCTATTCCAGATGCTGAAGCAACTCTCCCAGACTCACGTAGTGCATCTTGTAACCCAACAGATACATCAACACCACTCAAATCAGGAGTCAAGAATGTAGCTATTTCATTCATATCAACATCAACAACTGCAGCAGCCTGCACGCCATCGATGCGTCCAAAAGTAGCCAATAATCTCTGTAGCATGTCCTCCCCCGAAAACACATCAGGCCGCCTACGCCTTCAAGAGGTTTTGCGCGCTCGGCCCCTAAAGGGCCGATTTGAACAGCAAAATCAAATCGCCAACTGGAAAATGGATAATTCTGCTAAATATACCATTTTATTAGACGTTCAATTAATGAAATAACCTACACTTTTCGTATAAAAAATGAATATGAACTTTTCAATTGGAAAATGCATTTTTCAATATAATATTTATGAATAATTATTAGAGCATTCAATTCAAATCAAACAGCCTCGCCGCTATCTTTGATGAGTGCCATCTCAATAGCAACTTGTAGCCGTTGCAAAAATCAGGCTATTTTGCATCAGAGATATAGTGGAGTCCACCTATGTCATCGCCACCTTGCTGATTCGATTAGAAGAAGAGTTAGTAAGACCTTGAGAGAACAACTGAAATTGCCAAAAAATGCACTTCGTGAAGATGGAACGCCACGAGTAATTCTGCTCTGCATTTCTGGAGGAAAGGACTCAGCGGTTCTTCTTGACATGATGGTAAGGTTTCTCGGCCCTAGACGAGATATTGAACTAGTTGCTGGATCTGTAGATGAGGGCATAGATGGTTACCGAGCACCATCGCTTGAAAAAGCATTAGAGTTGGCTTCAAGTCATGGCATCAGAGTTGAAACAATTTCTTATCCAGAACTCGATTTTGAGAGAATGGATAAGATTGTAGAAATGATGCCTAAGCTTTCTGCTAACCACAAAGATGCTGATGGGATGAAATCATGTTCGTATTGCGGAGTATTCCGGCGCCAAGGATTGAATGCCTTGGCTGAAAGAGTAGGTGCTGATTGGATGGCACTTGGCCACAATCTAGATGACATGGCACAGACGATATTGATGAACCTACAGAAAGGTGAGGTTGACCGCACCATTAGACTCGCACCTCACACATGGGCACCAGTAGATGGGCTAATTCCTAGAATCGTACCACTGCGTTGGATTCCCGAACAAGAGATTCATGCTTATGCAAAAGGTGAAGAGTTACCAATACACCATGGCGATTGCCCATATGCACCAGGCGCATTGCGTCAAAGAAGTAGAGATTTGATTGCCCGCCTAGAGGCCGATGTACCCGGTTCACGGCATGGATTATTACACTCAATGGATTCAATTCGTGAATTACAAATTGAGGCGAAAGGTGGGCACCAATCTACTGAATGGGCCTCTGAGTGGATGCAAAAATGTGGGACTTGTGGCGGGGCGTCATCCCAGTCACTTTGTCAAGCCTGCATTATGCGAAAGTGGCTAAAACAAACTGATGATTAAATTAAACAGATGATTTTACAACAAATTGTCGATTATGGAGTTCATATCTTGAGGTCTGCCGCAATAATGACAACGTAGTTCTAATGGTTCGACAGAAATCACAATCATTCTGTGTGGCTGCGGTTCACGGTTTGCTTGAGTAATGCAGTTGCTGAAGGTACACTTGGTAACATTCACCATTTCACCCTGTACCTCGACGGTGCGCTTCTCAGCCACTGAATAATTTCGAATAATTGCCACTGATGCATGAGGGGCAATGATGCTCAATCTATCAAGTTCATCCTGAGTCAATTCACGATCCTCGACCTTGATTATGTCCTTGGCTCCAAATTTACTAGAGGGCACATTCATTACCAAAGAAACGGGATTTGATCTCTTACCGGAAATCCGTAACATTCGTAGAACTTTGAGGGCGGTCCCAGCAGGAATGTGATCTATTACTGAACCATTGCAGATTGCGGTGACTCTTCGCATCTCATCACTCATTCTCCCACCTCCTCAGGTACAGATACTCCAAACACACGACACAGAAGAGCCATTCGTGCAACCACCCCATTGAATGCTTGGTCAAAATATCGAGCATGGGGGGTGTTATCCACATTAGGATGAATCTCATCAATACGTGGAAGTGGGTGCATTATTATCATAGATTCTTTGACATCCTTCAAGTTACTGCGACTCAATTTGTATATTCCTGCAACTTTCAGATACTCATCTTCATCAGGGAATCTCTCCTTCTGAATTCTCGTCATATAGATTACATCGGCAGTTGGTAGATTAGATAGCAAGTCCTCAGATACGGTAATACTTGCACCACATCTTTCTAAATCTTCAATTATTTCTTCAGGCATTGAAAGTGATGCTGGAGCTATGAAAGTCAAGTGGGCGCCAAAACGAGAAAGAGCGTGCGAAAGGCTGTGTACTGTTCTACCATAACGAAGATCACCAACCATGACCACATTTAGATCTAGTCTGCCGTGTGCTTGTCTGATTGTGAAAAGGTCAAGCATTGTTTGAGTGGGGTGGTGTCCAGCACCATCGCCACCATTCATTATAGCTATTTCACAAGCATCTGCTGCATATTGAGCGGCACCCTGCCTAGGATGTCGCAAGACAGCCACATCACAATACCCATCAACCATTTTCATAGTATCAAAGAGTGTTTCACCTTTGGTAACGGATGAAGATGCTAAGGCACCAAGGTTTACCACATTGCCACCTAGACGTTTCATAGCAGTCTCAAATGACATTCTTGTGCGAGTACTCGGCTCAAAGAACATATTGCCTAGCAACTTGCCTTGTAGGAGGGGTAAATAGACGTCTCCTTTTGCCACTGGAAGCAATTTCTCAGCATCGTTTAGCAATGCTTCAATCTCTTCATTTGTCAAGTCATCCATAGTAATGAGGTCGGCTGCCATCTCCTTCGCCCATTGTACGGCGGCGCGAGCGAGTCATATTGATTGCGATGTACAAACTCTCCAATATTCTACTATCTTGGGGGCGAGGGCTTGATGAAGTCAAGGGTGGTGGGGGCATTGATGCTCGTCACTAGAACCCCTGTCAGAGTCTCATTTTGCGGAGGAGGGACTGATTTAGCAGCCTTCTATCGAGCCAATGAATCAGGCGGCCTTGTAACATCTATAGCATTGCAAGCCCACATTTACGTCACAATCAATAAGAGATTTGATGATAGTATACGAGTTTCGTACAGTAAAACTGAGACTGTTGACGATATAGAAGACATTCAGCACGAATTAGTTCGAGAAGCTATGCGACTGACTGGTGTCACCTCCGGAATTGAAATCAACACCATTGCTGACATCCCAGGGAAGGGCACCGGCTTGGGTTCTTCATCGGCCGTCACAGTTGGCCTTCTTCATGCGCTCCATGCTTATGCTGGAAGAAAAGTAGGCCCCAAACAATTGGCTGAAGAAGCATGCGAAATCGAAATTTCGGTCTTAGGACAAACTATTGGAAAACAGGATCAATACGCTGCGGCATTCGGGGGATTGAATCAAATATCCTTCAATTCTGATGACACTGTGACTGTTACCTCGTTACCAGAGTTAGATTCCACTGAACTAGCAAATAACTTCTGTTTGGTCTGGACTGGATTAACAAGGAAGGCTACTCCTATCCTTGAACAACAAAGTCGTAATACCAGCATCAAAATGGATGAATTATTATCCATGAGAATGCAGGCTGAAGAAGTTTCAGAGCTTCTAAGTTTAGGGGAATGGAAAAGTGTTGGTTCTATCCTCAATGATGCTTGGAACCTAAAGCGCACGCTAACTGAAGGTATTTCCAATCCTGAAATTGATGCACTGTACAGTAAACTAATGGATTTGGGTTGCGGTGGAGGTAAACTGCTTGGCGCTGGAGGAGGAGGATTTATTCTTGTTCAAACCCCACCAGGAGTTCAAGAAAAAATACAAGATGAATTAACAAATAAAGTAATTCCACTCGTAGTTGATTTTGATGGTTCCACAATCATGTTAGATGATCGGGACGTGAAGTAATGCATAAAATGCCAATTTTCATCATATTATTGTTAACCATAAGCCTTTTTTCATTACCTCAAGAAATTGAATTGGAATTAGATGAGGATAGCAAACTAGCCAATCGATTTGGAAACCTAGACATAACTGTAACCACTGCAAATGAAAGCCCCATCACTGGAGTAGAGGTCACTCTGATTGATGGATGTACAGACATATCACTTACTGAGCCATTTACGATGACACAATATAGGGAAGTCATTAGTAATCTATCAATAGGCCCAGTTAGAATCGTTGTGACTCACGCTGATTATGCTAGTGGAGGTACAACCACTAACATCTCAAATGAGGAAATTATGGAGGTGCATATTGTACTTAGGTCACTCGATTCAACGTTGAATCTTACTGGACCACCTTTAGCTACAGTTTCATTGTCTCTACTAAATGACCAAAAGGAATTGGAAATAACACTCAATGAAACTGGAAATAATACCCTGTCTGTCCCACACTCTGGAGAAGGTTGGATTATTTCATCAACTGAGGTGAATAAAACTCTCACTCATTGGAATGGGGAAGGGAATCTCTCGCTACAAAACAATGGTACTATGCAGGCCTCCGGGATACATGAAGATGTAAACCAAAGTGGAACTCTACGTATTGAACACCACCCCTCAGGATACTGGGAGTTATTGGAATGGAATGGGGCAGTCAATGTGAATTTGCCCCGCACTAATGAAGGTGAATGGCATTTTTTCAATATTAAAGATGGTTTGAGAATTGGTCAACCATTAATTTCTGATGATGTTTCTGAGTTGAATATTTCTTCACTACTGAACAACCAAAGCATTTGGCCGACACCTGAATGGAGTGGACATGGCTACCTCAATATGACTAGTGCGCCTGGAATTGGACAAGAATTCAATGTTACTTGGGAAGCAGAATACAATATACCAATGGATTTTGGTACCCCATTGTTACCAGAACGTTCACGTGGCTTAACTCAACAAATTGACTTCTTATTTGGCAACCGAGATGGCACAATTAATGGAATGGAATTAATGGGCTTGCATGAAATTCAAGCAAGGCATCCTTGGCTCGATAGTGAACACCTCTTTCTGTTTGATGAAACTCCATTAACTGGAAATGTTGAGAAAGATAACTTTTCTATTTCTCAGAATAATGTCATTGGTGCCGGGTATTATAGTTGGTCTGAATCTGCAATCATTAGTGGTCAAGCAACTTATGGAAACAGTCGCATGTTTTGGTTCCCTGTGAGGGGTGATGCTATCGAAGCAATACCCATCACCGTTAATCTCCCACCTAATTGGGAAGTAAGATACAGCCCTCAAATTGAATACATCACTGGTGGACAAAATTCTTTCACAGTAAATAGATCACTCTCACCAACTGTTGGCATGTGGACAGTTACTATTGGCCCGAACCAAGCACCTGTTGCCAATGCCCACCTTGAAGACAGAACTGGATTAGCAATACCATTAGATAGCAACACAACAATAGTCAGTGATTGTTCTGATTCTGGCGTGAGTGCCCTAAATAATCGATGGGAATTCAGGCGTAATGGGTATTACCAAGGTTCAGGTGACGATGCATCTCACTCATTTCAACCCCACAATCTAAGTTTCTATCATGGAGATACATTGAATGCCACACTGGTCTGTTCAGACTGGAACGGGGCCATCTCAAGATGGTGGGGAGAATTCTATGTTGATGGGCTACTGCCTACTGCTACAATAAACACCTCCGAGGTGCCAGTTGTTGAATCTTCCACACTCTACTACAACTTGGTTGGTGGAGAGAATTTTGCAATAAGGGCGGGTTCCATGATTACAATGGAAGCCAATACAAGTGATGATTCCGGCGCAGTGGTGCAAGTCATTTGGCGCTCCAACAAATCAGAAGGTTGGGAACATCATGACTACCGCTTTGAAGATCAATTCAATCAAGGAAATGATGTTAATTGGATGCATATGACTGTTGAAGAAAGACATCTACAACGTGAATTAACTGTGTACTCACTTGAGATGGAATTGATAGATGGCGCAGGAAATAGTAACATCTCTAGCTGGAATGTCACAATCCTAGATGCGACACCACCCACTATCACCGCAGAGGTGATGATTGATGGCCTACCAATTGGCCCGCTCAATCCTGCCCTACTAGAAAGTGAAATTAGTCTTAATTTGAGTCGCTCATTTGATGATATTGATGCTATCGAAAACATCGTTTGGGCAATATTGCTAGATAATCAATCAATTATTACTAATGGTACATGGGAAGATGCACACCTAATTACACTACCACCTCTAGAAACTGGCATACACGAACTCAGAATATTTGCACAAGACTCTGCGGGTAATATCCGTGAGGTTATATCCAATCCAATAGTTGAACCGCAAGTCGTTGCAGAGGTTATTGGTGTTGGAATTAGTGTAGATGGAGATTCAGTAATTGGAGAACCCGGGATTATACAAGTCACACTACAGAACAACGGTTCGACTGATTCCAATTTGAATCTCTGCTACATGGGCCAATGTAAAGAAGCATTCAACACAGGGGTTGCAACCTACCAAGGACCTGCAATCACAACCTTCCCACTTGAAGTGAGTGAATTTGAGGCCGGGAGAATTAGTGTTGAGGTAGAGTGGTATGACCAAGTCACTGGTGAGGGCGGGAATTTCACCATGAATAGTGAAATCATACCACTTTCACAATGGGGGAAGAACGCTGACACCATCATTGGAGTTGGAGCATTTGCAATCCTAGGTTATCTCATAATCAAAAAACGTAGGGATGGGTCAGGCACACCCTTCTAATCCACCTCCAAGAGAACTGCATTAGAAGCCATCTAGGGGGCAGATTATTGATGCGGAACAGTTCCTGGCAGTTTAATGACAGAGGTTGCTGAGGTGGACGCCTTGCTCGCCAGGGCCCTTAAAGAACAACAAAACCGTTTGGAAACTCTCGGCATTATCTCCGCCATCAGCCTAGTAGCTGTTGCATCTTGGTACATCTGGCCAGGCATCGAAGGGCGAGCAGATTTTCTTTCCCGATTTGGACCAGGTATTGTACTCGTGGTACTAGCCTTAGCAATGCAGGATTTAATTGACTTTGGACCAAAACATCGCTCAAGGATGGGCTCCCTATCAGCTATTGCATGGGCTCCCCTTCTGATGCTAGGGATGGGGGCATTCACAAATTCTCTAACAATGTCTGTTCGGCTTGGTTATGTCTTGCTGGCAGTAATTGGAGTCACTAGTTACTATTTCACATCAGGAGTGCTGACCGGTTCACTACAAGCAGTTCGTTTCCGCGGCCTAGTACAACTTCTAGGGGCCACTTCTGCCACAGCGCTATTTCTTTCTAATCCACAAGAAGGAGTAGTGATGTTCACCTCTGCTATAATCTGTCTACTGGCTTTTGTTGTTGCAATTTTTGACACTATTGGAAAAGATCCGGATAAAGCAGCACGCAAAAAATTCAAGGTATTAAGGGAGAAAATAGAGATTAGAATACTTGAATTACGAGCAGAGGGGATTCAAGTTGATCAAGCCGCCTCACTATTGCAGAATGCTAGTGAAGTGGGATATGTTGACCCTAAAGAAGGAATGACTATCCTAAACATAGCCTTAGATGATATTGAGAGAACACTGGCAATGTCAAGCGATATTACAGACATTCGTATTGATGCTGCTGATGCCGTAGAAAAAGCTGACGACATTGCACCCACTGCAAAGCGAGCAAAGCGAATTCTATTACAAGGCGACCGCGAGATGGAACTGGGTTCACTAAGAGAGGCTGAGATGTTGTTTCGCAAAGCAAAAAAACATGCTAGTGAAATTATTGAATTTTGGACCGAAGCAGAAAATTCCATTGCAGACGCCAAAAGAGCACTTTCTGGATGTGATGGATTACAATATGAACCCTTGAAGAGAGCGGTTGAAGATGCTGAAGAGGCACTTCTACGTGAAGCACCTGCTGAAGCTGCTGGACTAGCCAGCGCTGTGCCAGAACATGTTGAAAATCTTGCTAGTGCTGGAGATGTGGCTGCAGATACTCTCAACGAAGCAAAGCGTGCAGTGGAAGCCGCTTCTGGGATAGATGAAGTGGATTTTGCGGCAAGATTGGAAAAAGCCGACAAAGCTTTCTCAAGCGGAGATTATTCTCTAGCGCGTGGATTAGCAGATTCTGTTCACAGAGAGGTGACTCGCGAGGCTGAGGCAATGGTCGAAGTGCAAAAAGCATGGCGGCAACGGAAGAAACTGATCGCTCGTTGGGCAGACTGGGCCAACTCAGAAGATTGGGATAAACGACTCAAAGAGGTAGATAAAGCGCGCAAGAAGAAATTGTGGTCGCACGCTGCTATGTTACTTGAGCAAATTACAAACGAACTAGACTCTGAAGGGGCAGCAAGTACTGAAGCAGGTGAATTACTAACATTTCTACAAAATGAATGGAGAGGGTTGCGCGATAAATTAGAAGCTGCGGGAATCAAAGTCAGAGATACAGAGAGGAATAGTTGTGAGGCAGTCGTAGGTGAAGCATCTGATGCTCATCAGAAGGGAGATATTGACACCTGCCTTGCTAAACTTGGAGAAGCTGATGGGATGATGGAAAAACTCAGACGCCGGATTTGAACTCTAATTCAAGCATTTTTCACCTAATGAAAGTTGAAATCTTTTCAGATAACTGAAGGGAAATTAAGTGCGAGCGCCGAGATTTGAACTCGGGTTCAGGCGTTGGCAACGCCCGGTGATAACCACTACACTACGCTCGCAGCAGTCACGGCCAAGCCATATTAGTATAAACGATTACCGATATTTCAGCACTTTGTTGTTTATCAGAACTAGCAATTCCTTCAAGTCATATACCCCCCTCCGCTATCTAAAGGGGTAGTTAGAATGAGAACCATATTTGTCGGCAGAAAGCCAGTCCATGCTTATGTTGCAGCAGTATTGAGAGCGATGCAAGACGGCGATCGAGAAGTAGAAATAATTGCTAGAGGAAATTCAATGAGGACGGCAATTGACACTGCTGAAATTTGCCGACGACGTAATGGTAAAATTGCAGGGATGTTGCCTGAAGAGATGGTTAACAAAGGAGTGGAAATTAGCACTGAAGAGATTGAGGTGGATGGCTCAACCCGAGTACTTTCTTCAATCCGAATTGTATTAGAAGGAATTGGCGAGATGCCAGATGATTCTGAAGAATAACTTAGAGAAGTCCCCTAACGAGAGACTCAATCTCATCTCTTGTATCTCTATATTTTTCAACATCATCGCCCCAAGGGTCAGAAATTTTCCAATCACCGTTTAGTGTAATATTTGGACAAGATACCCCGCACCCCATACTGAAAATGATATCAAATGAATCAATATCTACTTCATCAATAGTTTTAGGATACTGTTCGCCGATATCTATTCCTTTCTCGGCCATCACAGTCACAGCATTAGGTGCAACAACTGATTCATGAGCTGAAGTACCTGCTGATTCTGCTTCAAGCCCAAGATACTTCGCCCAGCCTTCAGCCATTTGACTACGACAAGTGTTTCCCACACAAACAAACAATACTCGCATGTCTACTACCTTTCTACGACCCTTGATTAATGATGCACAATTATTGGCAACTAATGAGTTACCTCATGTTATTAGTTAGGCCCAGTTGTTCATCTAGTGAACCACCCCTACGCAACATAATAACAATCGCAACGCCTGCACCAACCATCACAATTCCGAGTAAGATGAAAATAACCAACATGGTGGAGCCCAAACCCTTCAAAGCCTCAGTTGGGTCAGTTAGTGGATCTATATTTTCATCTGTTAACTCTACATCCACAACCAGTACAGGTTCTGTAGCGGCTAGATAGACATCAACACCACGGAAATCTAGTTCTATTGTATCAGTAGGCAAACCTTCACGAACTGTTACCTCGATGCTGTATACGCCATCTCCTGCAACAGCATCGCCTCCTTGGCCATCATCTCGCATTGTTTGCCAAGTTGTATCCTGGCCAACTGGAGCTAGCATCCCAAGTCTTCCTTGAACGACAGTGATTACATCATGATCAGTAGCATTCACGGTCAAAACATAGATACTTGCCCCATCACCTACATCTGGCACAATAATTGACGATACCACATTTCCATCTTTGAGAATGATGAAATCTGATATTTCCGGGCCACTATTCAGTATTTGTAATTCGGAAATTCTTGAGGTCGGTGCATCCCACGCATCACCTCCAACCCCCACCACAGTACTTGGAATGTTTGATGAGTGACGGTTGCCAAACTACCTCCTGTATCCTCAAGTCTAACTGGCAAGTATATGCCACCAGGGCTCAATGCAGCAGGGATGTCAATCACGCCACTCCAAACGCCACCACCATCTTCACTGAGGTTGAATAATTCGCCACCCTCTCCTCGCAAATCTATTGCTACGTTAGCAACCCCCAAAGCATCGAATGGTTTGGCAGAAACAGTGAGATTGTTTCCTCTCTGCACACTATTTGAACTCATAGTGAAATCAACCAACCTAGGTGCACGATGTGCAACTTCAATTGTTCTACTACTACTGTTAGTTGTCCAAGCATCTACCGCGTCAATCCCAATAGAAAGATTGCCCGCTTCGGTCCCAAAGTAAGTAAACGAGCCTGTAAAGTTGTCATCATGTACGATAATATCTCCATCTTGTCCAATATCGTTGAGTTCAATAATTCCAAGCCCTAGAGTTGCAAGGTCAACCGTTACATTTCGAAGGTTCCAATCTGGGTCTTCAATTTCCACTTCAATGTGAACTAAATTTCCACCTTCGTTGACTACTCTGCCTTCATGCAAACGCACATCAATAATTGATGGAGGGGTATTCTCTCCTGCTGTCACAATGTTAGGTGAAAGAACTCTCTCAAGCGATTGGTTCTCCCAGAACCAGGCATCTTCAGTGGTATTCAAATCGATGTAGACTTCACGTGATACTTCAGCGATAAGTCCTGCAAGAATACCTTCATTGATGACTAATCCATTAGCAGTACTAGCTTCACTAAGGTATGAGCCAGACCAAGAGGTGACTTGCATGGTGTGTCCATCGCGAGTATATGACTGATAGGAGTGGGCAGTTAATTCTAGATCCATTATATCTCCAGAATAAAGTCCAAGATTATCGCCAACCAGTAATTCAGATGGAGCTAAACCACTTTCTCTGCTGATGTCAACGTCTCCCAATCCAGATTCATCAGTTGTTTGGTTTTCCTCTTCCATAGGGATAGGTGACCCCTCTGGCCATTCTTCACCTTGGCTTGGATCATCACTCTGTTCATACCAATTGAAGTAGATTGTTCGGTTGGTGTAGTTATCGTAAACCACCTCATGGTCCCATGTTTCGTTGTAGTATTGGCTTGGGCCTAACCCATCAAGAAGACCCCCACCTGTAAGATTGAACCAATTTTCTTCATGGATTCTATTTACATCCCACATTGCACCAGTGGAGTTAGCTGTTTGACCTGTGCCATCGATTCGTCTTAGCAAACCAAATTCGCCAGTTGTGGCTCCTGTAATATCCGCATCAATGTGTATTGAGTCTGCTGTTTTGGAGCCATTAACACTCTCTTGATGAAATATCAGAACGTCGCCATCAATAACGATTGAACCATTGTCGTCATTAGTATCAGAGAAGTAGAAGGTTCCGTCACCAAGGAATTTGGAATGTTGCAATACCATAACTCCATTTTCTTCTCTATCAATATTATACAACTGTTCTAAATCAATGTAAATATAACTTCCATTGGATTCCATTTCCATCTCTGCAGTGGCCTCAAACTGTGTGTGATCTAAGACTCTGACACCATCTATGTCATGCATTTCGACAAGGAGAAGTGATACTTCCCCATCGATATACATCTCAGCATCAGGGCTAACAGATGAAATGTTGAGATTGCCATTTGCTTCAAGGCGCATCTGCTCTTCAATGATACCATCAACCATCGAGCGAAGGATGTATGAATCAACTACTGAAGCTTGAATGATTGTGTTTTCACCTTCATCTTCACTACTCACAGTCATGTTACCCGTGCCTGCCATCTCAAAGATTTGGCTAGTTAATTCAGAGCCCTCCATGGTTTCATTCAACCAAATTTTATTCAAGTTTAGAACAAGGTAAATGTTAGCACCATCTTCATCTGTTTCGTCAATGGTTAGATTGCCACTACCTAACTCATCGTGAATCAACACGCCATTACTTCTCTCTTGCCAACCTTGGCCTGCAAAATCAAGAAGATATTCATTCGTAGTCTCGTTTTCCATCAGATGTCGTAAAGTCCAATCAGTTGTGACGGTTATTTCATGATCCTCTAAGGGTTGGTTCCAAACGGTAGCTTGAACTATTCTTGACGCAAGAAGTTGGTGATTTGTGCTGTCATAAGCAGTAATTACTATCTCATCACCAAATGAAAGATTAGAAGGTACAGTAATTCGATGGCTTGTTAGATTGATTGGTGAAATTGTCAAGTTAGCATCATCCCAAGTGAAATTCCAGGACCCCACTTCAGTACCATTCTCCATCAAATGAGTGACCTTGACATAGAAATCTGCAGCATTGGTAGTAGTATTGAAGGCAACAATGTAAGAATGGTCTGCATTGCCATCATCATCATGGTCTAGCCAATCAACTAAAATTGTTGGATATGTGGGCCCATCTGCCATAGTCAATGGTAGAGCCATTGAAGTGAGAAAAATCAACAACAATGTGGTCGCGGGCCAACGAGGTGCAACTCTATGCATGTAGATTCCTTTGGCCCGTTCCCTAATGAATCCTAACCCTTGCAGTTCACAAAGTGGTTAACTGCCCGAGGTGAATGAATGGTGTTCAGAAGAGTGGCTCTTCGTATCCATCGTCACTGCGATTCCAGATATCTTGAGCTAAATCATCATAAATATTGAATTCTGGGCTTTCTTCCTCATCATCATCTTCCTCAAGATAGCCCTTTGCCTTCTGAGCCAGTTCTGCTTTGAACTTCCAATAATGTATACGCCATTCTCTTCCATCCCATAGGGTAGTCTCCTCAGACTCGGTAGTCAGAAGATTGTAATCCTGAAAAATATAGAATAAGTTTCTATCAGTAGGTTCTAGAGCATTGTCAATGATTCGATCATAGTAGCCAAAGAAGCCTAGAGCATGCTCTGCCATGCTCTCAGCAACGTTCTTCTCCATTTCTTTGTCAATATGCCTTTGAATTGCCGCAGTCAAACCTGCCATTGTCATTCCCATTTGCTCTCCCCCATACCTAAGCGTGTCACGAATGTGAACTTCCTCGGGTACACCTTCTATTTGTACACCGCAATATATCAACAATCCGGTCTAATAATTCCAAATTAAGTATTAAGCATGTAGGCTTTACCTCCAATAAGTCATAAAACCAAACCATGAGAGCAAGGTTTTGAGAGAGATGGCAGAGGAGTTCAGCGAAGGTCACTTTCTTGGCTTAGCGCCAAGAGAAGGAGATACCGATATTGTCGTTCTTTCACTCCCTTACGAATTGACCACCTCTTACGGCCAAGGTACTGCAAATGGACCAGCTGCTTGTATCGAGGCATCAGGACAGGTAGAACTCTATGACCCGCTTCTTGACGATGATTTGCCCGCTGGCCATTCAATCGTCACCGCCCAGCCATGGGATGGAGAAGGAGCAACCCTTGAAGAACAACTAGATGGTATTGAACAATACCTCAAAGAGTGGTTCACTGGTGAAGCATTTCCTGTAGTTCTTGGAGGTGAACATGGCTCACTCCCAGCACAGATGCGAGCACTTTCTCAACACCCCACCTTGGGAGGTGATTTAGGTAAACTAACTCTAGTACAGATTGATGCACACGCTGATTTGAGAGATGAGTTGGATGGAGACAACTACAGCCACGCCTGTGCAGCTCGCCGGGCACTTGACGAAGGCGTGGGTGGCCTAATTCAAATTGGAGTTCGGGCCTTTTCGCGGGAAGAAGAGAATTTCATCACAAATGATGAACGGGTTAGCACATGGTTTGCTCGTGACTTCATTACCCCATGTGGAGGCGAAAAGGTGTGGAATGCATTACTCGCTGAGATTTCTAATATCAAGGGACCTGTGTGGCTCACATTAGATATCGATGGTTTAGATGGCTCATTAGTTCCAGATACTGGTACACCGGTCCCTGGTGGACTAGCATACTGGCAAGCAGTCGAGGTGATAGAATCCCTATTTTCAGCAGCCGGTGCTGAAGTTATTGGTGCCGATGTAGTGGAAATAGTACCTGGTAGTGAAAATAATTTGACCCAGTTTACAGCAGCGATGTTAGCAACTAAAATCATCGCCGCACACCTAGCTTCACTTTGATCTAAACCACTATTGCGACAACTCCCGTCTAATGCTAAGTCTCAAATCATCTAGCCATCAGCCCACTTCGTGCGAGCCATCACCACACTGTTGCTATTTGCCGCTCTGCTAGTCAGTAGTGTGCCAACAGTAACTGCACAACAGCCCGGAGTCACACAGGAGCATTGGTACCATTCATACTCTTCTCTAACCTATGATTTACAATCATGGGAAGGAGATTATCCTGAAATTGTACACTTGACTACGGCTGGTACAACCATACTTGGCAGACAACAGTGGGTTGTACAAATTTCAGACTGGTCGCTAGAAAACAAAAGCGATGGCACACCCAAAGAGAAAGTGTACATTGATGGCGGCCACCATGGCAATGAACATCTTGGAACTGAATTGGCATTCCTAGTAGCAGAATTCTATGTTGAAGGTTGGGCAGATGGGGATGCTGAAGCTATTGAGGTATTACAGAATACGGAATTATACATCATGATTCTACTAAATGCAGATGGAAATGATCTTGATTCTAGATGGAATGTGAATCAAGTAGACCTAAACCGCAACTATGACCATCATTGGACCGAAGAAGAGACTGCTAGTGGAGATGGGCCGTTCAGTGAACCAGAGACACGAAACAATGCTGACTATATGGCTGAGTGGGCTGTAGAAGCAGATCTCTATGTGACTATGCACACAGGCACTTGGATCCTTGCATATCCTTGGGGCTTCACAGGAGAAATGCCTTCAGATTGGGAACTTTTTGAGCACATTCGTGACACCATTCACGAGACAATCGATGCGGATTTGCCAGTTAGAAATGCCAATGCTGGCATTTACCCAACACATGGAACCAGTCGAGATTACGGATATGGAGTGATGGGTTATCCTACCTTCACCTTTGAGACAGATGATGAGCAATTTCTGTTAGGAACTGTACAGTCACTTTCTGATCGTTTATCTGTTGAGTTGGAAGTGATGCGTTATTTAATCTCCAATGTGTGGTATTGGAGAGCAAGATTGAATGTAACTAGTATGGAAGTAACACCTGGCCATGAGGTCTCTTTCTCCGTCAACAATCTTGGTCACGCCTCCACAGCAAATGCCACTTTACATTATCTAAATTCAGAGGGTGAAGTATTGTGGCATTCACCAGGAAACTTCAGTGTAAATGCCAGTAATTCCAGCAGTATTACTTTTACAGCCGGGGATTTACAATTGGTTGATGGCGGCAGTTGGGAATTACACTATCAGAAGAGAGTAATTGATTCTGCTATTTGGGTTCATGATTCAGTATGGGATGAGAACATCAACATCATGGAAGGAAAAGGAAATGGGTTCCTTTATGCCCCTGGAATAACAATTTCAATGATTTCTGCATTAGGTGCAGTACTTGTCGTAGAAGGTCGTAAAAGCAACAATTTAGTCTATGAAAAGGAATCTACGCTAGAAAAATAATCATTTCAGGGCACTTTTAGAATACTCACCTTTGAATAGGTCAACCCAATGCGAGGGCCTATGGAACACCAAGTAGCCATTATAGGAACAATTGCAGACACATTGATATTACCTCTTTTTGAAGGTACCAATAAAC
>PVBE011039772.1_pt1 | contig 33414 bp, 32 predicted proteins | sample 1631181 | NCBI WGS metagenome assembly PVBE01 (sample SAMN08397723, study PRJNA350692) | Marine metagenome, whole genome shotgun sequencing project. | isolation source: water | place: Pacific Ocean | collected 2012-04
GTTCGGCAACAAGGGCTGGATCACCGACCACTCGAAATCCGTCAAATCAAAACGCGCCATAGCAAAACTCCAACCGTTTGGAATCTTGAACCACAAACCAGCGCCTTTGGGAATCAATTTTATGGGTATGTGACCTAGAGCGGTCGGCGGGAATTGAGCGCAGCGCCCAGGGTACCGTCGTCCAGGTAGTCGAGCTCGCCGCCCACCGGCACGCCATGGGCCAGCCGTGTAATAGTGACCTCACACTCGGCCAGAAGATCGCTGATGTAGTGCGCCGTGGTTTGGCCGTCGACGGTGGCGTTCATGGCCAGGATGACCTCGCTGACCTCGGGCGCCCGGGCGCGGGCCAAGAGGCCGGCGATGTTGAGATCCTCGGGCCCCACGCCGTCGAGTGCCGAGAGCACGCCGCCCAGAGCATGGTAGCGGCCGGCAAAGACGCCAGCGCGCTCCAGCGCCCAAATGTCGGCGACGTCTTCGACGATGCAGATCAGGCTGGCATCGCGGCGCGCGTCCTGGCAAATGGCGCAGGGATCGCGGCCGTCGAGATTGCCGCAGCGTGAGCAGGGGTGGACGTTGTCGGCGGCCGCCGTCAGGGCCGCGGCCAGCGGTCTGAGCAGGCCGTCGCGGCGCTTGACGAGAAAAAGAGCGGCCCGCCGGGCCGAACGCGGACCCAGCCCCGGCAGCTTGGCCAGCAGCTGGATCAGGCGCTCGATGTCGCTGGTTCGCATTTCTCACCCTACCGGCGACCGGCTCAGAACGGCAGGTTGAATCCGGCCGGCAGGTTGAGGCCGCCGGTGAGCTGGCCCATTTCCTGCTGAATAAGCGCCTCGACCTTGGCCTTGGCATCGTTGTGAGCGGCCACGATGAGATCCTCCATGACCTCGACGTCGTCGCTCGAAACGAGGCTGGGGTCGAGGCGCAGCCGGCGCATGGCACCCTTGCCGTTGAGCGTCACCTGGACCATGCCGCCGCCGGCCTCGCCGGTCACCTCGGTCTCTTCGATGCGGGCCTGGATCTCGCCCATCTTCTCCTGCATTTCCTTGGCCTGCTTCATCATCTGACCGAGGTTCTTCATCGCATTTCGGCTCCTGTACTTGGGGCTAGGGGGTATCTTCGACCTCGCGAACGTCGCGAATTCTGGACCCGGGAAAAGCCTCGAGCACGCTTTGCACGACGGCGTCGTCGGCCGCCTCGGCGCGTCGCTGTTCGGCCTGGGTCTCTTGCTGCTGGTCCAATGTTGGCGCGCCTTGGTCGCTCGATGCGGTGACCTGCCAGGGCTCGCCGGTCCAGTCGCCAAGCAGCCGGGCCAGGTCTGCCGGCAGCGTTCTTGGCACCGTGTCGTCAAGCCCGATTTCGATGCGGCCCGGCGCGAAGGCGACGAGATGAACGCCGTTGTGCAGGTGGCTCGACAGGATACCTTCGCGTTTGGCGTCGACCAGGGCTACGACCTCGTCGAAGTTGCCTGGCGCGGGCGCGGCGTTTGATGCCGGCGTGGCTGTCGGCGTGGCGGTGGGGGCGGTTGCTGTCGGTGGTGGAGCGGGTGGCCCGGCCGACGGTGCTGCCGGCGGCGCTGTCGGTGCCGCGGCCGGCGGCGCATCGCCGCTGCGTAATTGCTGCACCAGCTCCGCCGGGCTTGGCATATCGGCCAGGTAGCCCAGCCGCACCAGTACCATCTCGGCGGCCGCCAGCGGGGCTGGTGCCAGACGCACCTCGCCCAGCCCCTTGAGCAACAGTTGCCAGCAGCGCGCCAGCGCCGGCATGGATAGCTTGGCCGCCATTTCAGCGCCGCGCCGGCGTTCGGCCTCCGGGGTGGTGGCGTCTTCGGCCAGCGCCGGCACCAGCTTGAGACGGGTCAGCCAGTGGGTCAGCTCGAGCAGGTCCTGCAACAGCGCCAGCGGATCGGCACCGCCGCGGTAGGCCTCCTGCAGGGTTCCCAGCGCCGCCGCCACGTCACCGGCCAACAACTGGTCATAAAGATCGAAAAGCCCGCGGCGGGCGCCCAGGCCCAGCATTTCGCGCACCAAGGTCTCGTCGACGCTGTCCCCGCCCAGTGCCATGGCCTGGTCGAGAAGCGATAGCCCGTCCCGCACCGAGCCCTCGGCGGCGCGGGCCACCAGGCCGAGCGCGCCCTCGTCGAGGGTGACGTTCTCCTGCGAAGCTATGGCCCCGAAATGGGCCACCAGTTCGGCGATCTCGACCCGACGCAAATCGAAACACTGGCAGCGCGACAGCACCGTCACCGGCACCTTGCGTACCTCGGTGGTGGCGAAGATGAAGACGACGTGGGGCGGTGGTTCCTCCAGGGTTTTCAAGAGCGCATTGAAGGCCGCCGACGACAGCATGTGAACTTCGTCGATGATGTAGACCTTGTAGCGCGCCGAGGCCGGGGCGTAGCGCACGCCGTCGGTGAGCTCGCGGATGTTTGCCACGCCGGTATGGCTGGCGGCGTCGATCTCCAGTACGTCGACGTGGCGATCCTCGGCTATGGCCTGGCAGGCCTCGCAAGTGCCGCAGGGCTGAGCGGTAGGGCCGTCTGCGTCGTGACCGGTGCAATTGAGCGCCCGGGCGATGATGCGGGCCGTGGTGGTCTTGCCGACGCCGCGCACGCCGGTGAGCATGAAAGCATGGGCCAGGCGCCCCGAACGAATGGCATTCTCCAGCGTCCGCACCATGGCGTCCTGACCCACCAGTTCAGCGAAGGTGGAGGGCCGATAGGTGCGGGCGAGAACGCGATAGGGGGTCGTTCTGCTGGTCTCGTTCATGACGGCAATTCAGGGTCGGTGGAAGGTTGCACGGGCGATCCAGACACGGCTCGTTACGGCTGCTTCCTTCCGGACCTGACCGGGTTGGCGAGGCATCCGTCCATCCGCCAACCTTCCGGGCCCACTATCGGACTTTGCGCCCGCGCGCGCAAGACCACAAAGGTGCCACAGGTTGCCCAACGGGGCGCCCTGTGGCAGGCTCCGCGCCCATGACCCATCCTGTTCCCGGGCCGCGGGGCGCCGAATTCTGGCCCGCCATGCAGCACTCCCACGTATTCGCCAGCTCGAGTCTCGACCGGGCCGCACACCTACGGCGCGACGAAGCGGCGCTGGCAGCCATGCATAAGGCGCCCGAGACGCGGCTCTTGCCGCTTTGGCATCTGCGCGGGCTGATCGCCCTGGATTCCAAGCCGGCGCTATCGTGGCAGTCTATGGCGCTGCTTGATGATCTGGGCGATAGCTGCAAGGAGCTCATCTTTCTCGGTCTCGACGAGGACGGTGCGGCCTGTTTCGCTGTCGGCCTGGAAATCGAAGGCAATCCGGCCAAGGGGGGTGCCCTGGATGGCGCCGGCAAGTTCATCGACGTGCGCACCATCGCGCCGCAGCTCGGCTATGGCGATGCCGCCATTCTGGCCCAGGCCCGCTCGCTGATCGACTGGCACGCCCGCCACCGCTTTTGTGCCGCCTGTGGGATCGCCACCGAGGCCATCGACGCCGGCACTGTGCGCAGCTGCCCCGCCCCGGACTGCGGCGCGTTGCATTTTCCCCGCACCGATCCGGTAGTGATCATGATCGCGCTGTGGCAGGACAGTTGTCTGCTGGGCCGCCAGCCGCCCTGGCCCAAGGGACGTTATTCGGCCCTGGCCGGTTTCGTCGAGCCGGGCGAGAGCATAGAAGAAGCGACCCGGCGCGAGATCTGGGAGGAAGCCGGCGTGAAGATCGGCGCCGTTCACTATCATTCGTCGCAGCCCTGGCCCTTTCCCTCTTCGCTGATGATCGGCTGCGTCGCCGAGGCCGAAAGCCCGGAGATCAATATCGGTGCCGACGAGCTCGAAGACGCCCGCTGGTTCAGCCGCGATGAAATCCGCGAGATGGTGCGCCGCGGCATCGAAGAGCCGGATTCGGAAGAGCTAGCCTTACCGCCGCCGCTCTCCATTGCCTTCCAGATGTCCAACTGGTGGCTCAACGCAGGCTAGTAATCTTCTTCCGGCGGCAAATCGTCTCCCAGCTCGGCCAACAATGCTGCCTCGTCGGATTCCGAGAAACCCTCTCCGGCTTCGATGACGGTGCCCAGTGCGGCCGTCAGGCGGGCCATCCGGTCGCGGTCGAGTTCGGTCAGCGCCACGCCGGCCAGCTCCTCGAGCGCAGCGCCGAGACGGCTGATCATGGGCAGGCCGAATGTGGCACCGCCGCCGTGCAACTTGTGGGCTTCACGTTCCAAAATTTCGATAGCGGATGCAGCGCCGGCAGGGTCGTCGAGTTGGCTCAGACTTTGGCGAATCGCGGCCAGGCGCTCGACGGCGGCCTCGCTAAATTCGCGGCGTAGCCGCGCCATGGCTTCTTCAAGCGATTCGTTCATGGCCAGCGGTATTATGGGCCTGATCGGCACCCGTCAACAAGCCGGGATCAACGCTGACCAACTTCAACTACCGAGAACGTTTTTGGTGGGCATCTTGTCGCTCACGGCCGCGGACAGGGAGACCCGCGCTAGTCGGGCAGGCCCAGGCGGTTGGCGATGTTGTTCTTTTGCATGCGCGAGGAGCCGCCGACAATGGGCATCAAGGTGATGTCGCGCAGGTGCCGTTCCATGTCGAACTCGCCCGAGCAACCATAGGCCCCCATCACGCGCTGGCATTCGATGACGATGTCGACCGCGGTGTCGGCGACATAAAGCTTGGCCATCGAGGTTTCGACGCTGCAGGGCCGGTTTTGGTCGGCCAGCCAGGCGGCGTGGTAGAGCATGTGGCGACAGGCCGCCAGTTTGGTGCGGGCTTCGACCAGGGCGTGGCGCACCGACTGGTGGGCGCAAATGGGTTGGCCGAACTGCCGGCGTTCCTGGGCATAGTTCCAGGCATCTTCTAGCGCCGCCGTAGCAACCCCCAAGGCCACCGCGGTGATCTCCAGCTTTTCCACGTCGAGCGCCGGCCCGGCCAGCACCGACCAACCCCGGTTCCAGCCTTCGGGCCCGCCCAGCACATTGTTGATCGGCACCTCGACGCCGTCGAAGTTGACGTCGCAGGTGTCGGTGTAGCGCAGTCCCTGATGCTCGAGGTCGGTCATGGAGATGCCGGCAGCCGCAGTTGGCACCAGCACCAGGCTGAGGTTCTTGTAGCGCGGCGCCTCGGCGTCCGAGCGCAGGAGGCAGATGATGTAGTCGGCGATGCGGGCTGCCGTGCACCAGCGCTTGGTGCCGTTGATCGTCACGCTTTGGCCGTCTCGGCTCAGCCGCCCCGTAGTTTCGACGGCCGGCAAATCCCCGCCCACGTTGGGCTCTGAAAGGCCATAGGCCATCAGGATCTCGCCCCGCGCCAACTTGGGCAGAAGTTCCTGCTTTTGCGTATCGCTGCCGTTTTCCGAGATATTGAGGCCGCCGTAGAAGGCGCAGTGGATATAGGGACCGGCGGCCGCCGTGCCGTGCTGCGAGAGCTCGTCGATGACCGCCACGGCGGCCACGATGTCGCGCCCGGCGCCGCCGAATTCCTCGGGCACGGTGAGACCGCATACCCCGGTCTCGGCCAGCTTGGCAAAGAGCTCGGGTGGCGAGGTCGCCTCGCGCTCCCAGCGCCGCACAGCCTCGGGCGGCATCTCGCGTTCGGCGAAACGCCGCATGCTATCGCGCAAGAGCCGAATGTGTTCGGGCTCGTCGGCGAAATACATGGTGATCTCCTTGTCCATTTTTAGCCCGGCCACCCGCTCCCCCTCCCAACCACCCAGCAATGCTACCCTGTGGGTGGTTGGAGGGGGAGCGGGTGGCCGGGCGGCGTTTTATTCGCCACTAAACTGCGGCGGCCGCTTTTCGTTGAAAGCGGTGACGGCTTCCTGGTGGTCGGCCGTCAGGTTGGTCATCATTTCGTAGGCCAGCGAGGCGTCCATCAGTTTGTGGGCAATCTCGCGCAGCGTGATGTTGGTCACCGTCTTGGTCCAACGGATGGCCCAACGCGCCCCGCCAGAGAGCTTGGCGACGATTTCGTCGGTCTTGGCGTCGAGCTCTGCCGTCGGCACGGCGTAATTCACCAGGCCCATCTCGGCGGCCCGGCTGGCCGGGATCATGTCGCCGGTCATGAGGAATTCCTTGGCCCGGGCGAAGCCGATGAGCTGGGGCCAGATCACCGCGCCGCCATCGCCGGCAACGATGCCCATGCGCACGTGGGGATCGCCGATCAGGGCGTTCTCGTCGGCAATGATGATGTCGCACAAAAGCGCAATGGTGGCACCCAGGCCGGCGGCAGCGCCGTTGAGCCGGCAGACGATGGGCTTTTCCATCTCCAGCAGACTGAAAACGATGCGCTTGGCCTCGTGGGCGATGGCCCGGAAGCTCTCGGGCCGATCGATCATTTTCTGGAACCACTCCATGTCGCCACCGGCGCAGAAGGCCCGGTTTTCCGAGGTCAGCACGATGACGTCGCTGTCGGGATCGCGATCCACCTCGGCGAAAACCCGGGCCAACTCGTCGTGCAGTTCCTGGTCGACCGGGTTCATAGGCCCGTTACCGTCGATGATGACGCGCAGCACGCGATCCCGGTATTCGAATCGCATCGTCTTGTAGCCCTGGAAGTCCATGCCGAATCCTCCTGTGTTGGCCTGATGGCGGCAATTGTCGGTGCTTGCCGGGCCAAGAGCAATTTCTTTGGGCAGCGCCCTCAACTGGTGGTATAGTCAGACAGCGAGCAGATTCCCCTCCCCGGGGCCCAGCGGAGACGACGCCATGGAACCCACAAAACCGATCGACTATGTCCCGTTGATCGACAACTACTACCAGTCCAAGGGATTTCCCGCCTACGACTGGACGGTCAACGAGGCCGCGCCGCTCAGCCGGCTAAGCAAGCCGTTGACCGAATGCACGGTGTCGATGCTGACCAGCGGCGGAATATCCTATAACGAAGCCGAGCCCTTCGACCCCATCGCCAAGGACAATTTTCGCCTCGACGAGATTGCCTGGGATACCGACGGCAAAGGCTTCCAAATCAATGACGCCTACTATGACCCGCGCGACGGACGGCGCGACATCAACGTCATCTTCCCGCTCGAACGGCTGCGCGAGCTGGCTGCGCAGGGCGTCATTGGCGGCGTCGCCGGCCGGCTCTGGAGCGGCTTCATGGGCCGTACCTATAAACGCGGCCACGTTGTCGATGTGGCGGCTCCGGCCTTTGCGGACGAGTTGCAGCGCGACGAAGTCGATGTCGTCGTCATGGTGCCGGCTTGACCCCTTGACCACCAGACCGTGGGTCTGGTCTCCCGTGTCGTCGAGGAACGTGGCATCGCCACGGTCAACGTTTCCACCGGCCGCGACCTGACGGCCAACGTACGGCCGCCGCGCTCGGTCTTCATCAACCACCCCATGGGCAACCCTTTCGGACGGCCCGGCAATACCGAGATGCAAAGAGAGGTCCTGGTCAAGGCGCTGGAAATGGTCGAGAGCTGCGAGCAACCCGGCCAGATCGTCGATCTCGACTATGAATGGGGCGAGCAGGTGCTGACCATCTTCGATCTCGAAGACGCGTTTCGCGCCAGCGCCCCCGATCCTAAGACTGGCAAGCAAGCGTATTAGGGAGGAGGCCAACCTCTCGTTTCAGCTATCGAAATTGGCGCCTATGCGGGCGAAATAGGATCGGGGTTGTTGGGGTCGACGGCTATGTCGCCGTCGATACGGCCGTCGGCGGCGCTCAGCACGTCGGGGGCGGAGCCCAGCACGACCGTCAGGTGGCGCTCTTCGTCTTGGTGGACAGCCAAGAAAAACCGTCCGCAATCGCTACCACCACGAAATTCCAATTCCGAACCTTCCACAGGGTCAGGTTCATGAATTGCTTTCGCTCTGGCTTCATCATCGCTCTTTGGTCTGCTTTAGCCCTGACTGCGGTAATGCTGGGGGTTGGCTCGCACTTCTCATTTTTGCCAATTCCGGACATTCCCACTTGATTGATGACACACCAATTTGTAACCAAATTGCCGCTAGGCGAGAGCCGTCCACGGCTTCAGAACGGACGCTCTTCGGTTCAGGAAAGCAGCTACATTTTGGCAGCTAAATGCCTTCGGGTGAAAATGTCCGCTACATAAATAGCGACCATTCAAAGGATAACATCGCGTACCGTCACAAAAGGAAATTTGGTTGCTCCGCCGGTTGATGCGCCGCCTTGAACCCCAGAGGCCGCACCGCTAATATTGGCGCCAGCTAGCCCGGGGAGAATCGCTCAAGAACAGGCCGGGTTGTTCCCTTTGTGGGGGGACCAAGGTCATGATCATTGTTCCAATGTGGATGACCAGGCACCTACGCCCGATGGTTGCCAGCGCTCTGATATTGGCTGTGAGCGCGTGTCAGGCCACGGCTCCGAAGATGTCGATTGAAGAGGCGCGTAAGGTTGTCGCCGAGTTCAAGGTAATTCATTTCGAGGCGCCGCCCCGGAACATAAAAGATCTGCGAAGCAGCTTCCGCGCCGGCCGCGAGATTCCCAACAATTGTGCCGAGGAAATCGCCAAGCGGCGCCTGAACCTGAAAGAGCGTTTGGCCAATTTGCAAGATGCGTCGGGTTCGGAGCTGGCGAAACACAGGTCGTATCAGTTGGCGGCGGATGCTGAATCCGCCATGAGCATCGGCCAGTTTGAATTGGCCATCGACCTAATGCGTCGCGCCATTTCAGCGTTGCAGTCGGGCGGAAACGGTGGAAACAGTATTGCCAGGGTACTCCTGAACGGCCAGTTGGGGAGCTTCTACGCGCGTATCGGCAACGTGGACGAGGCCTTGGACCAAAAGGGAATTGCCGAGACGGTCTGGTTTAAGGCCCAGGACTGGGCGGGCTACTATGACAAGTCCGCCATGAAGCTCCAGCTTATTGCACTCGACGGTCTGATCGCACATGCCGAAGGACGCCCGGCGGTGGCCGAAACCTTTTATCGAGAAACTATTGAGGCTGCGCCGCGCCACGTCGGCAGTGGATATCGAAGGACGGTCAACGTGGGCGAGATGCGGACCGGACTGATTCGTGCCTTGGTCCAACAGCGCCGGCTCACCGAGGCCGAGGCAGAGGCCCGCGAGGCGCTCAATGCGCTTTACCTGTTCGGTTCGAGTTCGCGTGGTTATTCCGGAAAATACGCTGGTATCATGGCCATGATGGCAACAGTGTTCCGGGAACAAGGGCGGCTTGATGACGCTGAATACATGGCCCGCATCGCCGTCAACATGCACGAATCCCGATGTTCCGCACCCGAGGCACTGGGGCTTACGCAGGCCCGCAAGGCGCTGGTCGACATCCTCGGCCAGCGCGAAAATTGGAAAGGCGTGCTTGAACAAGTGGCCAAGGCTCGCGCCGGGCTACAAGATTTTCCCAAGATATTCGCGCGTGAGTTCGGCACCTCCCTGGCCCGCGCTGAGGCTGAACTTTATGCGGGCGATGCCGCCGCCGGCAGGCGCCTCCTCGAATCCCGCTTGGCCCAAGCGCTTAAGGCGGGTGGCGAAAACAGCCTAACCGCCAGCGAAATCCGGGGCCTGCTGGCCATCGCGGAGGCCAGAGCGGGCAATCCGGAAAAAGCGATACGGGGTTTTGGCACCATTGTGGCGCGTCTGCTGACCGGCAACACGGGCGGCGAAGCGTCCAACAGTGGTTCGATGGCCACCCGCGAGCGCATTCTGAGCACCTATATGACGTTGCTGGGCAACCTTGCGGAAAAAGGTTCCAGGACTATATCCGGCGTCGATATTCCTGGTGAATTATTGCGTCTGGCGAGCGCGTGGAAGCTTGGGCGAGTTGGGCACGCGGTATCGGCTGGTTGGGCGCGCGCGGCGGTCGGTAACCAGGCGCTGTCCGAATTGGTACGCGAGGAACAAAACCTGGGAGAGGAGGCCCGGGTGCTGGCCGAAACACTGGCCTATGTGCAATCGGCGCCCACCAGCACAGAAAAAATCACTCCTATCGATCGACTGAAGAGCCGTCTGAACGCGGTTCATCAGGCCCGACGTACGCTCCGAAATAAAATATTGGAGGGCTTTCCACAATTTGCCGAGTTGACCTCTCCGAAACCGATGACCATCACGCAAATGCGCGCGCGGCTCAGTCGCAATCAGGCCTTGCTTGCCTATCACGTGGGCTTAAGGAAAACCTATACCTGGGCGCTTCGCAAACAAGGCCCGCTGGCTTTTGCAATCGTGCCTGAAGGGCAAAACAGCCTTGGCCGAAAGGTCGCCAAACTTCGGGCCGCTGTTGACCCAGGTGCTTTACAGTCCTTGGGTGATATCCCACCTTTCGACGTGGCTGTTGCGAATGGGCTATATGCTCAGCTACTGGAGCCGGTGAAGGCTGGCTGGTCGGGCGCCAGCGAACTTCTGGTGGTCGCCGACGGGCCTTTAGGCGCCCTGCCGTTCTCCATGCTGGTGAGCCAGCGGGGCCATGACAGCGCCGATGGTGACCTGTTGTTCAGTCAATACAGGGACGTCGCCTGGCTGGCGCGGGACCTGAGCGTCACCAACCTTCCCTCTGCCAACGCCCTAAAAAGCTTGGGTGGGACCGGAGCCCATATTGCCGGCGGCGCGGCGCGGTTCCCGTTCGTCGGCTTCGGTGATCCTTTTTTCAGTATTGCCCAACAGGCCCAAGCACGTGACCAGAAGGCCAGACCCGTTCAGGTAGCAGTCAGAGGAATCTCGCTACGTAGCGTTCCACGAACCCGCGCAGTAGACAGCGCCGAGATCGAAAACCTGCCACGTTTAGCTGACACTAGGGACGAAATCATCGCCATCGCTGCAACCCTAAAAGCTAACCCCAGGCGCGACGTATTCCTGGGAGAGTTCGCTAGCGAGGCTCAGGTTAAATCCATGGACTTGACGCCTTACAGGGTAATTTCCTTTGCGACCCATGGCCTTGTGCCAGGTGACTTGAACGGTCTCGACCAACCGGCGCTGGCGCTTTCGTCGCCCAAAGTAACGCACGACAATGGCGACGGATTACTGACCATGAATGAAATCTTAGGGCTTCGATTGAATGCTGATATCGCAGTTCTTTCAGCGTGCAACACGGCCGCGGCCGACGGCCAAGGTGCCGAAGCCGTATCCGGCTTGGGCAGGGCGTTCCTCTATGCCGGAACGAAAGCACTGGTGGTAAGCAACTGGCCTGTCCATTCTGAAGCAACGACAGAGCTGATGACTCGGATGTTCAAGTCATTGGCCAACGACAACACACTGACCCGCGCAGAAGCGCTTCGTCGCACTCGGCTCACCATGATCGATGAGGGAGTTTTCAAAGTGGAGGGGAAAGTTGCATTTTCTTACGCGCATCCCATCTTCTGGGCACCGTTCACCATCGTTGGCGACGGCGGTGGTGCTAAGGCGGCGACCAACTAGGGTCCGTTTTGGGTCAATCACGTCGGTACGGGCCCCCACTTGGCATGCTCGCTGTAGCTCCAGCACCGGACGCTCCGACGGTGAATTGGGGGTACCCCAAGCCCCTCAACTTTCGAAATAGGCACCTATCCGGGCGAAGTAGGGGCCGGGGTTGTTGGGATCGACGGCATAGTCGCCGTCGATACGGCCGTCGGCGGCGCCCAGCTGGCCGGGGTCCGAGCCCAGCACGGCCGCCAGGTGGCGCTCTCCCTCCTGGGCATCGCGGTGGCGGCCGAACAACTGCCCCACCTCAAGCAGGATCGGGCGGCGCAAGCGTTGCGAAAACTCGACCCGGTGGTGGCGCGAGATGGCCTTGCCCATCTCGAAAAGATAACCGATGTAGTAGCGGCTGTAGATCTCCGGCCCGCTGTCGAGTTTGCCGGCATCGAGGTTCTGGCGCAGGATTTCGACTGTGCGCTCGATCTTCCAGGCGGCATCCTCGGTGGCCTGGCGGCGCTGATTGGGCGTGATCAGGCTGCCGGGCTGGATGCCGGCCCGGCTGGCGCTGCGCAGCGCCACGATGGCGAAACCGATCAGTAGGGCGAAGAAGAGAAAACCGCCGAACTCTTCCATGGCTCTCTCAGCGCCTGGCGCTCAGCCGTACCGGCTGGCGCTTGCGCCCCCAGTCGCCGGCCGGGCCGTCGAAGCGCCCGGCACAGGCGCTGCCGCAGTTCAGGCAATGACCCTGCTCGTCGAGCTGCCAGGTATCGAGTTGATACCAATCGCGGCCGATCAGTAGCTTGCCGCAGGCGTGGCAATAGCTGCTGCCGGCGCGCTTGTCGTGGACGTTGCCGACAAAAACGTAGTTGACACCGTTCTGCAGCGCGATCTCGCGGGCCCGCAGCAGGCTCTCATGCGGCGTCCTGGGCAATTCGGTCATACGGTAGTCGGGATGGAAGGCACTGAAGTGGAGCGGCACCTCGGGGCCCAGGTTCTCGACCAGCCAGGCGCTCATGGCATCGATCTCGGCCGGGCTGTCGTTCTCGCCGGGGATCAAGAGCGTGGTGATTTCGAACCAAACCTCTGTCTCTCGCTTGAGGTAGACCAGGGTTTCGAGCACCGGCTCCAGGGCGCCTGTGCAGAGCCGGTGGTAGAAATCCTCGCTGAACGCCTTGAGGTCGACGTTGGCGGCGTCCATGTGGGCGAAGAACTCGGCTCGCGGCTCGGCGCAGATGTAACCCGCCGTCACCGCCACCGTCTTGACCCCCACGGCATGGCAGGCCCGGGCCACGTCGACGGCATATTCCAGGAAAATAATGGGATCGTTGTAGGTGAAGGCCACCGACTTGCAGCCCAGTTCGAGCGCTGCCCGGGCCAGCAACTCGGGCGCCGCGGCATCGGCCAGCGTATCCATCTGGCGCGACTTGCTCATGTCCCAGTTCTGGCAGAATTTGCAGGTCAAGTTGCAGCCGGCGGTGCCGAAGGAGAGGATCGGTGTGCCGGGGTAAAAATGATTGAGGGGTTTTTTCTCGATGGGATCGACGCAAAAACCCGACGAACGGCCGTAGGTGGTCAACACCATCTCGCCATCCCGGTTGCCACGCACGAAACAAAGCCCGCGCTGGCCCGGGCGGATGGCACAACAGCGTGGGCAAAGTTCGCAAAGCAGGCGGCCGTCATCCAGGCGGCGCCAGTAGCGCCCGGGGGCGCCTTCGAGGATCTCGCTTGCGGCCTGTGCCATATCCGATCTGCTGCCCCGCTTGCCCGAAACGTCGGGCGTCCCTACACTTTCATAATTCCATTCTACTTGATATGAGGCGGATTGGAGCTTTGTTGAGCGTGCCCAGGAGCCTGCCATGAGTTCCAGCGAGAGACCGGAAAAAATTCGGCGGCCGGCGGTGTCGGGCCAATTCTACCCGGCCAGCGCGGCCGAGTTGGCGGGTGCCGTCGAGGGCTACCTGGGCGCCGCCCGGGAAGCCCGCAGCGAGCCGCCCCCCGATACCTGGCCCAAGGCGGTGATCGCGCCGCATGCCGGGTTCGTATACTCGGGCCCAATCGCCGCCAGCGCTTACCATCGCCTGCTGCCGGCCCGCGGTACGGTCACGCGTGTGCTGCTGCTGGGTCCCTCGCACCGGGTCGGCTTTAGCGGCCTGGCGGCACCCAGCGTCGAGGCCTTCGAGACGCCGCTGGGCAACATAGCCATCGACCGTGAAGCCATTGCCGCGATCGCGGCGCTGCCCCAGGTCCACGAGATCGACCAGGCCCACGCCCAGGAACACAGTCTGGAAGTGCACCTGCCCTTCTTGCAGAAGGTGCTGGGCGACTTCAAGCTGGTGCCACTGGTCGTCGGCGAGGCCGGGCCTGCCGAGGTGGCCGGGGTGCTGGAGGCGCTGTGGGGCGGACCCGAAACGCTGGTTGTCGTGAGCACTGACCTCAGCCACTACCTCGACTACGAGAGCGCCCGGCGCCTCGACCAGACCACCGCCCAAGCCATCGAGCGCCTCGACGTCGACGGCATCGCCGAGGAAGGTGCGTGCGGTCGCCGGCCCGTCCGCGGCCTGCTGGCGTTGGCCCGCGCCAAGGGCCTGAGCTGCAGCGCCATCGACGTTCGCAATTCCGGCGACACGGCGGGGTCGCGCGACCGTGTGGTGGGCTATGGCTCGTTCGTCCTCGAAGAAGTCGTGGCTGCAGCGCTGGGCGACGAACAGCAGCGCGCGCTGGGCAAAATAGCTCGAGCTGCCATCCGCCAAGGGCTGGCGCAGGGCAAGAAGGCCAACCTTTCGCTCGACGGTGTGCCACGGGAACTCATGCAGTCGCGCGCCGCCTTCGTCACGCTCAAGCTCGAGGGCCGCCTCAGAGGCTGCATTGGCTCGCTGACAGCGCACCAGGCCCTGGCACTGGACGTGGCCAAGAACGCCCACGCCGCGGCCTTCAACGACCGCCGCTTCAAGCCCCTGACAGCTGCCGAATTCGAAAACATCGAGATCGGTATCTCGATCCTCAGCCCGCCCGAGGAAATGACGTTTTCTTCGCAAGCCGATCTCATCGCCCAAATCAGGCCCGGCATCGACGGGATGATCCTGAGCGACCAAAGCAAGCGCGGCACCTTCCTGCCAACGGTCTGGGAGAGCTATCCAGAAGCTGCCACATTCCTGCAGCACCTCAAGCAGAAAGCCGGCTTCAAGCCCGACCACTGGTCCGACACCGTCAAGGTTTGGCGCTATACCACGGAATCGTTCGAGCCGCCGGGAGAGGGCTAGTTTCGGCCGCCGCTTGAACACCAAAAAAAAACACCCCCTCCCTATCCCTGGCCCATCAAGGGGGAGGGGAAAACAAGACCCGCAAATCACTCCCTCCCTCCTTGTGGGGGAGGGTTGGGGAGGGGGGATGGCGGCCGCGGCTCCCCTCAATCAGCAAACGGGTCGCGCACCAAAATCGTGTCTTCGCGCTCCGGGCTGGTGCTCAACAGCGCCACCGGGGCTTCGATCAGTTCCTCTATACGGCGGATGTACTTGACCGCGGTGGCTGGCAGGTCGGCCCAACTGCGGCCGCCGTAGGTGCTCTCGCTCCAGCCTTCCATGACCTCGTAAAGAGGCTCGACGCGGGCCTGGTCGGCCGTCGCGGTGGGGAAATAGTCTATGGTTTGGCCGTCCAGCCGGTAGGCCGTGACGACGCAAAGCTCGTTCATGCCGTCGAGCACGTCGAGCTTGGTCAGCGCGATGCCGTCGATGCCGCCGACTTTGATGGCCTGGCGCACCATGACGGCGTCGAACCAGCCGCAGCGCCTGGGACGGCCGGTGACGGTGCCGAATTCGTGGCCGCGCTCGCCCAGGCCACGACCGATGTCGTCGTCGAGCTCGCTGGGAAAGGGTCCGGCACCGACCCGCGTGGTGTAGGCTTTGGTGATGCCGAGCACGTATTCTATGGCGCGCGGGCCGATGCCAGAGCCCACCGCCGCCTGCCCCGCCACGGTGTTGGACGACGTTACGAAGGGGTAGGTGCCATGGTCGACGTCGAGCATGGCGCCCTGGGCGCCCTCGAAAAGGATGCGGTGGCCGCGCCGGCGGCAATCGTCCATGAGCCGCCAGACCTGGTCGGCGTAGGGCCGGATGCGGTCGGCCACCTCGGCCAGCGCCTCGAGCAACGCCCGGCGGTCGACAGGCGCCGCGCCGAAGCCGCGCCTGAGCACGTCGTGATGGCCGATCAGTGCCTCGATCCGGGCTTCCAGTGCCACCGGATCGGCCAGGTCGCAGACCCGGATGCCGCGGCGCGCCGTTTTGTCCTCGTAGGCCGGGCCGATGCCGCGGCGCGTGGTGCCGATGGGATTGCCCGCGGCCTCTTCGCGCAGCACGTCGAGCTCTCTGTGCAGCGGCAGGATGAGGGTGGCGTTTTCAGCAATGCGCAGGGTTTCCGGCGTCACCGCGACGCCCTGGCCGGCGATGGTCTCGATTTCCTGCAGCAAGGCCCAGGGGTCGACGACAACGCCGTTGCCGATCAGCGATAGCTTGCCCCGTACGACGCCCGAGGGCAGCAGGCTGAGCTTGTAGGTCTCACCGTCGATGACCAAGGTGTGGCCGGCGTTGTGGCCACCCTGGAAGCGCACCACCACGTCGGCCCTTTCGCTGAGCCAGTCGACGATCTTGCCTTTGCCTTCGTCGCCCCATTGGGCGCCGACCACCGCAACGTTGGCCATCGTTTCTTCCCGCCTTATTCGAGTGCGACGACGACGCCACCCTCGAGGATGTGGCTGCACCCCAGCCGCCGGGCCTGGGCCCGCTCGTCGGCCACCGCCTCGAGCCCCTGGATCGCACGCCGGCCCTGGTGGCGCAGCTCCCGAGCTTCGGCGGGGTCGCAGTCCGGCGGCAGATAGACCAACTCGCCGCGACCGTTCCGGGGTAGTGCGCGCAGCAGCGTATCCATGAAAATGGTAAAGCCGGTGGCCGCCTCGCCGTTGCTCAAGAGGTAGCGCCCGCCGCGGCCGAGCTCGCCGCGCAGGTCGCGGGCAAACAGCGAGAAGCTGATGCCGGTGTGGTATTCGAGGCCGCGGAACTCGACCGGATCGATGGTCAGACGGAGTTCGGGCAAAGCCGCCCCGACACTGCCTACGACGCGGGCCAGGTCTTCGCACATGGCGGCTGCCGAAGCCGGCAGCTCAAGCGCCGCCAGCGCCTTCAAGCAGCTTGCCGCCGGTCCGGCCGCCTCGAGGAGCGCGCCCAGCGCCTGGGCCGGGCCGGGGTCGAGTTCGTTGAGCGCGGCGGCGTCCTTGCGGTCGAGTGCCAGCCTGGCTCGCCCGGTGGCGGCCGCGTCGAGGCCCAGTCCGGCGCAGACCTCGGGCACAAGAAGAGGCAGACCGAGATCGACGCTGAGCTCGGCCACACCGAGCCGGCCCAGGCAGTCGCCGGCCAATTGAATGACTTCGGCATCGGCGGCCAGGGCGTCCGAGCCGATCAGTTCGGCGCCGACCTGGGCGAACTGACGCTCCGGCCTGAGCTGGCTGCCGCGCACACGCAGCACCTGACCGCCGTAGGAGAGCCTCAGCGGCCTGGGCGCTTGTGCCAGGCGGCTCACGGCGATGCGGGCGACCTGGGGCGTGATGTCGGAACGCACCCCCATCATGCGCTGTGAGACCGGGTCCATGAGGCGGAACATCTGCGCCGTGAGGGCCTGGCCGGGGCCGTCGATCAGGCTTTCCTCAAACTCCACTAGCGGCGGATTGACGCGCTCGTAGCCGTAGCTCTCGAAGACCTGCATCAACGCCGCGATGGCCTGGGCCTCGAAGTCGGCCTCGGGCGGCAGGGTGTCGTGCAGCCCGGCCGGCAGGAGCGCCTTGTTGTCGGTCTCGGTCATGGCGAAAACAAGCCGAGCTTAGAACTTGAGCGCCTTGGCCTGGCGCACGTTGGGCAACTCGCCGATCTGGCGCACCATGTCGTCGCTGATCGGGTCGTCGATCTCCAAGAGCGACAGCGCATCGCCGCCGGGCCGGGCGCGACCCAGGTGGAAGGTGGCGACGTTGATGCCAGCGGCCCCCAACTTACTGCCGACATCGCCGATGATGCCGGGCTTGTCCTCGTTCCAAAGGAACAGCATCTGCGGTGCCAGGGTAGCTTCGAGCTTGATGCCGTTGACCTCTACGAGGCGCGGATCCTGGTCGCTGAAAAGAGTCCCGGCGACCGAACGCTGGCGCCGTTCGGTGGTCACGCTGAGGCGGATCAGGGTCTGGTAGCTGGGTAAATTCTCGTGGGTCACCTCGCTGATCTCGATGCCGCGTTCCTTGGCCACGCTGGGGGCGTTGACCATGTTGACGCTGTCCATCAGCGGTGTCAGCAGGCCGGCCAGAACCATGGCCGTGAGCGGTTTGGTGTTGAGCGTCGCCACCTGCCCGGCGTATTCGATGGTTACCGCTTGCAGGCCGGATTCGGTGATCTGGCCGGCGAAACGCCCGAGCTGATCGGCGAGCTTCATGTAGGGCTTGAGCTTGGGCGCGTCCTCGGCCGACACCGACGGCATGTTGAGGGCGTTCGAGACGGCTCCCTTGAGCAAATATTCCGACATCTGCTCCGCCACCTGCACCGCCACCTTTTCCTGGGCCTCGGTGGTCGAGGCGCCGAGATGCGGCGTGGCGACCACGTTGTCGAGACCGAAAAGAATGTTTTGGCGCGCCGGCTCCTCCTCGTAGACGTCGAGCGCCACGCCGGCGACTTGGCCCGATTCCAGTGCCGCTTTCAGGTCCTCCTCCACGATGAGGCCGCCGCGAGCGCAATTGATGAGGCGTACGCCCTTCTTCATCTTGGCCATGGCGGCGGCATCGATGATGCCGCGTGTCTGATCGGTCAGCGGCGTGTGCAAGGTGATGAAATCGGCCCGGGCAAACAGCTCGTCGAGCTCGATCTTTTGCACGCCCAGGCTTTCGGCACGCTCGGGCGAGAGGAAGGGATCGTAGGAGATCACCGTCATCTTCAGTCCCTGGGCGCGGTTGGCGACGATGGCACCGATGTTGCCGCAGCCCACCAGGCCCAGCACCTTGCCGGCCACCTCGACGCCCATGAAGCGGGATTTCTCCCACTTGCCGTCGTGGGTCGAGCGGCTGGCCTCGGGGATCTGGCGGGCCAGAGACAGCATCAGGGCGACGGTGTGTTCGGCCGTGGTGATGGCGTTGCCGAAGGGCGTGTTCATGACCACGATGCCGCGGCCGGTAGCGGCCGGCACGTCAATGTTGTCAACGCCGATGCCGGCCCGCCCGACCACCTTGAGCTGACCGGCGGCGGCGATGATGTCGGCTGTGACCTTGCTTGCCGATCGCACCGCCAGGCCATCGTATTCGCCGATTACGGCGGCCAGCTCCTCTGGCGTCAGCCCCACTTTTTCATCGACCTCGACACCCCGGTCTCGAAAGACCTGGGCGCAATTCGGGCTCATTTTGTCGGATATTAGGACTTTGACCATGATCCACCCTCCGGCCCGCTGGGCCAGTTCAATTGTCCCCCAAAAACCTGCGCCCGTCCCAGGCCGGTCTCAGGCCGCGCTCTGGGCCTTTTTGGCGACTTCGGCATAGGCCCAATCCAGCCAAACCGTGAGCGCCTGCAGATCGGCGCTGTCGACGGTGGCTCCGCCCCAGATGCGCAGCCCCGGCGGGGCATCGCGGTAGGAGCCGATATCGTAGGCCACACTCTCATCCGCCAGCAACTTTACCATGGCCTTGGCCGTGCTCGCCTGGTCCTCGACTGAAAGACCCGAGGGAACGAGGGTGAGGCAAATCGAGGTCGAGGATCGCTCGCCCGCCCCCCCAAGGGCCAGGAAATCGATCCAATGGGTCTTCTCGACCCAGGCTTCGATCACCGCGAGGTTGGCCCGGCTACGCCCGATCAGGGCCTCGAGGCCGCCACTGCGCTCGGCCCAGTCGAGGGCCGATAGGGCGTCCTCGACGCAGATCATCGAGGGCGTATTGATGGTTTCGCCGCGGAAGATGCCCTCGATGATCTCACCGCCCTTGGTTAGCCGGAAGATCTTGGGCATGGGCCAGGGCGGGGTGTAGCTTTGCAGCCGCTCTGCCGCCCTGGGACCCAGCAGCAACATGCCGTGCGCTCCCTCGCCGCCCAGCACCTTCTGCCAGGAAAAGGTGGCGACGTCGATCTTGCTCCAATCCAGAGGCATGGCCATGACGGCCGAGGTGGCGTCGCAGATCACCAAGCCTTCGCGATCATCGGCGATCCAGTCGGCATCGGGCAAGCAGACCCCCGAGGTGGTGCCGTTCCAAACCGTCACCACGTCGCGTCCGAAGTCGACCTCGCCAAAATCGGGAAGCTCGCCATAATCGGCCTCGAGCACGCGCACGTCGTCCAGTTTGAGCTGCTTCACCACGTCTGTCACCCAGCCCTTGCCGAAGCTCTCCCAAGCCAGCACGTCGACGCCGCGGGCGCCCAGCAGCGACCACAGCGCCATCTCGACGGCACCGGTATCCGAGGCCGGCACGATGCCGACGCGCCAGTCTTCGGGCAGACCGAGGAGCGCCTGGGTCTTGTCGATCACCGCCTTCAGCCGGGCTTTGCCCTCGGCCGCACGGTGCGAGCGCCCGACCAGGGCGTCAGTCAGGGCGGCGGGCGTCCATTCAGGATGCTTGGCGCAGGGGCCCGAGGAAAAATGGGGCCGCGCGGGACGGACGGACGGTTTCATGTTGGTTCACCCTTGGCGCAGATATGCGGCGCGGACTCTTGGGGACTGAGGGTCGATTGTCAACGGCAAAACCCTCCTATTTGCAGGCATTGACACTCTGCATAGCGCGTGGCTTGGTTGCCGCCCAAGCACAACGAGAAAAACAATGATCCCCTGCCAGCGCGACCTATTCGATCTGCCCGACGACGTCGCTTACCTGAACTGCGCCTATATGTCGCCGCTGCTTGATGCCGCAGTGGCAGCCGGCCAGGTGGGGCTCGGTTTGAAGGCCCGACCCTGGGGCATTACCCAGGACGATTTCTTCGCAAAATCCGGAGCCACGCGGGAGGCCTTCGGGCAGCTCATCGGCGCTGCGGGCAGCGACGTCGCGATAATCCCCTCGGTCAGCTACGGCATGGCCCTGGCGGCAGCCAACCTGGAATGCGGCCCGGGCCGGCGCATCGTCGTGCTGGCCGAGCAGTTCCCCTCGAACTTCTACGCCTGGAACGAGTTGGTCCGGCGCACCGGGGGCGAGATGGTGACGGTGGCTCGGCCGACCGACGGCGACTGGACGGCAGCGATCCTGGCGGAACTCGACGAGCGCACGGCGGTGGCCGCACTGCCGCACTGCCATTGGACCGACGGCGGCCTGGTGGACTTGGAGGCCATCGGCGCGCGCTGTCGCGAAGTGGGGGCGGCGTTGGCCATCGACGCCACGCAGTCGCTGGGTGCCTTCCCCTTTGACGTTGGTCGGGTGCGGCCCGACTTTCTCGTCGCCGCTTGCTACAAGTGGCTGCTCGGGCCCTACAGCCTGGGCTTCGTCTACGTGTCACCAGAACACCATGCCGGCCGGCCCCTCGAGTTCAGCTGGATCACGCGGGAAGATTCCGAGAACTTCACCGGCCTGGTCAACTATCGCGACGAATTGCAGCCGGGCGCCCGGCGCTACGACGTGGGCGAGACTTCAAATTTTGCCCTGATGCCGGTGGCACATGCGGCGCTGAGGCAGATCCTCGATTGGGGCGTCGACGAGATCGCTGCCACGTTGGGCGCCATGACCGCCGACATCGGCCAGCGCGCCACGGCGCTGGGCCTCGGCGCCGCGCCGCCGGAACGCCGCGCCAGCCACTTCATCGGTCTGCGCTTTGCCGATGGTATACCCGACGCTTTGATGGAGCGCCTGGCGGCGGAGCAGGTCTACGTCAGCGTGCGCGGCGATTCGCTGCGCGTGACTCCGCACCTCTACAACAACGCAGCCGACGTCGACCGTCTGTTTGGCGCCCTGGAAGCGGTGATGTGAGCCCCGAATTCGTAGCCCATCCCGAACGCCTCTACAGCGGCCAAGTCGAGCCCGGCTTCGACGTCGTCAAGGCTCGTCGCGAAACGCCGGGCTGCCAGAACGTGCTGCACTTCAACAATGCCGGTGCGGCGCTGATGCCCGAGGCGGTGCACACGGCGCTGACACGCCACCTGGACCTGGAACTGCAGCTCGGCGGCTACGAGGCGGCTGCCCGGGCCGAACGGCCGCTTAACCGGGTCTACGATTCGCTGGCGCGCCTGGTCAATTGCAGCGCCCAGGAAATCGCCGTGGTCGAAAACGCGACGCGAGCCTGGGACATGGCGTTCTATGCCCTGAATCTCGGTCCCGGAGACCGCATTTTGACCGCCGCCGCCGAATATGCCTCGAACTACATCGCCTATTTGCAAGTGGCGCGGCGCACCGGCGCCCGGGTCGAGGCCGTGCCCTCCGACGAGACGGGGCAGATCTCGCTGGCCGCGCTTGAAGAGAGCATCGCCGACGACGTCAAGTTGATCGCCATCACTCACGTGCCGACCAATGGCGGCCTGGTCAACCCCGCCGCCGCCGTCGGACGTCTCGCTCGCCAGGCTGGAATTCCGTTTCTGTTGGACGCCTGCCAGTCGGTGGGACAGATGCCCATCGATGTCGAGGCCATAGGCTGCGACATGCTGTCGGCCACCGGGCGCAAATACCTACGCGGTCCCCGTGGCACAGGATTTCTGTATGTCAGAAAAGAGCTGATCCAAAAGCTGGAGCCGCCCTTTCTCGATCTCCATTCGGCCCAATGGGTGGATTTCGAGAACTTTGTCATCCGCCCCGATGCCCGGCGTTTCGAGAACTGGGAAAGCTACGTCGCCGGCAGGGCCGGACTGGCCGTGGCCGTCGAGTACGCCTTGGAATGGGGGCTCGAAGCGATCTACGCCCGGGTGCAGGCGCTGGCCGGCGAACTCCGACAGAAGCTCGCCACCATCCCTGGTCTCAGCCTCCACGATCAGGGCGTGGAGCAATGCGGCATCGTCAGCTTCGCCGTGGCGGATAGCGACCACGAGGAATTGATGGCGGCACTGGCAGCAAAGGCCATCAACGTCTCGGTCTCGCCGCGCAACTACACGCTCCTCGACATGCAGGCCCGGGGGCTCGAATCGCTGGTCCGCGCCAGTGTGCACTACTACAACGATGAAGACGAAATCGACCGCTTCTTTGCGGCACTGGAAGATCTGGCCGGTTAACGGACGGGTCCAAAAAAAGGAAACCCCGCCTCAGCGGGGTCTCCAGCCCGGTCGATGTAGTCGAGTGGCCCCATCTTGGCGTAAATGCCGGCGTCACGAAATGACGGCCGTCACACTTGCGGTTGGGCGGATCAGTTCCGGTTCGCTGACGGTGTTTTTTTTGTTAGTTTGTCATTCCCGCGAAAGCGGGAACCCAGGTTTTGTGCCTTTTTTCGGTATCGTTCTGAGGCAGCCACTTGGAAAACCCAACCAAGCCTGGGTTCCCGCTTTCGCGGGAATGACGGCTGGAGATTCCGAATCGCGCTAGTCTCCGGCAACGAACGACGTGGGGAGTGAAACCGTGGTCGTTGGGCGCGCTGCCGGTTGGCTGCTGGCTGGGTTGGCACTGCCGGCGCTGGGGGCCGAGCTGGTGGCTTCGCTGGAGGCCGGAGCCTATCGCGGCCTGGCGCTGGGGGAGCTTTGGTACGCTCTCGACGTGTCCAGCCTCAACCTCATCCAGGCCGTGGTGCAACGCCACCTCTGGCCGCTGCTCTGGGATCCGATGTTGGTGACGGTGCTGCGCTGGCCGGCCTGGATCAGTTTCGGACTGGTCGCGTTGGCGCTGGTGCTCATTTGTCGCCGCCGCGACGGCGAACGCCGACCTTATCGGTTTCGCAAGCTCGAATGAGATCTACGACGCGTCGGTTTTGAGCGCGGCGATGAAGGCTTCCTGGGGAATGTCGACTTTGCCGAAGCTGCGCATGCGCTTTTTGCCGGCCTTCTGCTTTTCCAATAGCTTCCGTTTGCGCGTGACATCGCCGCCGTAGCACTTTGCGGTAACGTCCTTCCTGAGCGCTCGAATGGTCTCGCGGGCGATGATACGGCCGCCGATGGCGGCTTGAATGGGGATCTGGAAGAGCTGGCGCGGGATCAGTTCCTTCAGCTTTTCGCACATCGCCCGGCCGCGCACGACGGCATTGGATTCGTGGACGATGGTGGCCAGAGCATCGACGGGCTCGCCGTTGACCAGGATCGACATGTTGACGAGCTCGCTGGTGCGGTATGCCTCGAGCTGGTAGTCGAAGCTGGCGTAGCCGCGCGAGACCGATTTGAGGCGGTCGTAGAAATCGAACACCACCTCGTTGAGCGGCAACTGGTAGATGACCACGGCGCGGTTGCCCGAGTACGTCAGGTCCTGCTGAATGCCGCGGCGTTCTTCGCACAGTTTGAGTACGGCGCCCAGGTGTTCGTCCGGCACCATTACGGTGGCCCGGATCCAGGGCTCCTGGATGTCGGCGATGTGCACGGGATCGGGCATGTCGACGGGGTTGTGAAGTTCCAGTTCCTGGCCGTCGTTCCTGGTGATGCGGTAAATGACGCTGGGGGCCGTGGTGATGAGGTCGAGGTCAAACTCACGGATCAGGCGCTCCTGCACGATTTCCAGATGCAGCAGGCCAAGAAATCCGCAACGAAAACCGAAACCGAGTGCAGCCGAGCTCTCGGGCTCGTATTGGAAACTGGCGTCGTTGAGGCGCAACTTGGCCAGGCTTTCGCGCAGGCGGCCGAAGTCGCCGGCATCGATGGGGAAGAGGCCGCAGAAGACCACCGGCACGCTGGGTTTGAAGCCGGGTAGCGGCTCGGCCGCCGGTTTTCGTTCGTCGGTGATGGTGTCGCCGACCCGGGTATCGGCAACTTCCTTGATGCTGGCAGTGAAATAACCGATTTCACCGGGACCGAGCTCGGCGCGGGGCTCGAGCTTGGGCGTGAAGACACCGAGCTGCTCGATCTGGTGGCTGGTGCCGGCCGCCATCATGCGCACCTTCTGGCCCTTGCGCAGCACGCCCTCACGCACCCGCACCAGGATCATCACGCCGAGGTAGGGATCGTACCAGCTATCCACCAGCATGGCCTGCAGCGGCGATTCAGGGTCGCCGGTGGGCGGCGGCAGGCGATCGATCAGGGCCTCCAGCACGTCCGCCATACCCTCGCCCGTTTTGGCCGAGACCTCGATGGCCTGGCTGGCATCGAGGCCGATGACGTCTTCGATCTGCTGGCGCACGCGCTCGGGCTCGGAGGCCGGCAGGTCGATCTTGTTGAGTACGATGACGACCTCGTGGTCGACCTCGATGGCCTGATAAACGTTGGCCAAGGTCTGGGCCTCGACGCCCTGGCTGGCATCGACCAGCAGCAGCGAGCCCTCGCAGGCAGCCAGGCTGCGGCTGACCTCGTAGGTGAAATCGACGTGACCGGGCGTATCCATCAGATTGAGCTGATAGAGGCTGCCGTCCGGGGCGCGGTAGTCGAGCCGCACGGTTTGGGCCTTGATGGTGATGCCGCGCTCGCGCTCGATGTCCATCGAATCGAGAACTTGCTCGCGCATCTCCCGCGCCTCCAGCCCGCCGCAGAGCTGAATCAGCCGGTCCGCCAACGTCGACTTGCCGTGGTCGATGTGGGCGATGATGGCGAAGTTGCGGATACGCGCGGTGTCACTCATGGGTGGGCTTCTAGCACCAGGGGCAGCGGGTGCCAAGCGAACTGCCTCAATCCTCCAGCAGATCCGGCAGCTCGTACGGCGCCTCGGTGGCGTGCAGGATCTTGAGCATGCCGTTGCCGCGCAGTACCGGGGCACCCTCGACCGACAGAACGCAATCGGCGAAGACGTAATTACGTGAGGTCTTGAGAAAACTCGTGCGGCCCTCGATCCAAGCGCCGACCTTGGCAGGCGCGACGAAGTCGCAGGAGAGATTGATCGTGGGCAGGAAGGCTTCGATGCCTTCCTGGGCGAAAGCGGCGAGCCAGAGCTGCATGTCGACCAGTGTCATCAACATACCGCCCTGGCAGACCCCGGTGGCGTTGTCGTGACGGGGCTCGACACGGACGCCGGAGACGAACCTGTCGCCCTCCATGCAAGCGTACATGGGACCGTTGAGGGTGATGAAGTTGCCCGGGATCTTGACCCGGCGAAAGCCCGCGGGAACGGGCGGGCTGGTCTGATCGTCCATGGTACTACCCGCCCACTTCGCCGGCCTCGAAGAGGCTCTCGACATCGAGCTTCCAATCGGGCCGGTTGGGGTTCTTGAAAATGCCGCTGGCGCGCAGGATTGTGCTGCCGTCGATCATCAGACTGCCCTGGGCGAAAGTCAGGCTGCGGGTGGTCTTGACGACCTCGGTTTGGCCGTGGACCCAATCGCCGGCGTGGGCCGGTGCCACGAAATCGACGCTGAGGTTGATGGTCGGCAAGAACGGTCCGACGCTGCTTTGCACCACGGCAGCGACGGCGAGCTGCAAATCCGCCACCATCATCAGCATGCCGCCGTGGCACATCATGGCGGCATTGAGGTGGCGTTCCTCGACACGAAAGCCCAGATGCAGGCAACCGTCCTGCAGGCGGCCGTGCAGCGGTCCGTTGACGCCGACGAAGCCGCCGGGAATGCGAATCGGGCGGAAGCCGGTGGGAACGTCGGCAGAAATGGTGGCGCTTTCGTTCATGGCCGTCAGTCCTCGAAGATCCGGCTGCGGTTGAATTCGACGCCAAGGGAAGGCGCAATGCGCATGAAGCCGTTGCCCCGCATCAAGGGGCGCTGCGCCTCGCCTTGGCCTGCCGAAACCACCACGTCGGCCACGGTGTAGGGCTCGGCGGTGTTGACGAAATTGGTGCGCAGTTCGACCCACTCACCGACCTGGGCCCGATCGATGAGGTCGAAGTTGAGCGAGATACTGGGAACGAAGGAACGCAGGTCGTCATAGACCAACGAGGCGAATCCCGTGTGCATGTCGGCCACGGAAAGCACCACGCCCGGGTGGCAATATCCCCGTCCGTCGTCGTGGCGGCCGGAGACTCTGAACCCCTTGATAAAGGAACGGTCCTGATCCTCGAGACGGGCGTAAAGCGGGGCCAGGCTGGCGTTGAAGAGGCCCGGCATGCGCAGCCTGCGAAAGCCTGAGGCGCGATCTTCAGGGCTCGGCGCCAGGTTCGCCGCTGGTGGCGGGCCGCCGAATAAGTTCTCCAGCGCCACGGCCCCCGCCTCTCCGCGGCGCCCGACACCGCTGGCGCGCAACACCGGTTGGCCGTCGATGCTGAGAAGGCCCCGCAGAAAAACCAAATTGCGTGTGGTGTGCAGCACTTCTGTCTCGCCCTCGACCCAGGCGCCAACCGGAGCCGGCGCGAGGAAATCGAAAGAGAGCGCCATCATGCGCGGCAGGTGATCGAGGCCGGTCCCGACGGCAGCACCGGCCGCCAGTTGCAGCCGGGCCAACGACATTAGGATACCGCCGTGGGAGACTTTGGCCGGATTGGTATGGCGCTCCTCGATGACCAGGCCGAGGCGCAAGCCGTCGACTCGGCGCCAACCGAAAAACGGCCCGTTGAGCGCCATGAAGCCGCCGGGCAGCGACAGCGGCAAAAAGTCCGGTGGCGGTGCCGGCACCGCGCTGTCGGTTTCCGCCACGCCTCAGGTCCTGAGCTCGCCGCCCGTGGCCTTGGCCACAGCCGTCACGACCTTCTGCGAGGTGGCTTCTATCTCTGATTCGGTAAGCGTTTGCTTTCGCGGTTGCAGGCGCACCCGGATGGCGATGGATTTTTTACCCTCACCCAGCGCCGGACCTTCAAAGACATCGAACACCGAGACATCGACGATCAGCGCCTTGTCGGCACCGCGGGCCGCCCGCACCAGGTTGCCCGCGGGCTCGTCGGCCGTCACCACGAAGGCAAAATCGCGGTCGACGAAGGGCAGGTCCGAGGTATCCAGAACCGGTCGCGTGCGAGAAGCCTTGGCGCGGGGCGCCGGCACGGCGCTGAGGTTGGCCTCGAAGGCCACCAGTGGCCCCTTGACGCCGAGCCGGTCGAGCACCCGGGGATGGACCTCGCCGAAGGCCGCCAGGATGGACTTGGGACCCAACCGCAAGGTTCCCGAACGGCCCGGGTGGTACCATGACGGCGCTTCGCCGGCCACCTGCAGGCTGGCCACCGGCGCCCCGGCCGCCTCCAGCGCCGCCAGGGCATCGGCCTTGGCGTCAAAGGCATCGACCGCGCGCGGCTCCTCGAGCCAGTGGCGCGGGCCGTTGCGCCCGCGCCTGAGGCCCGCCGCCACGCGGTCCTGACCCTCGGGCGTGGGGTCGCGCCAGGATGGGCCGACTTCGAAGAGGCCGAGATCATGGGCGCCGCGATCGACGTTGCGCCCGGCGGCGACGATCAGGTTGGGCAAGAGGCTCGGCCGCATGACATCGAGCTCGATGGAAATCGGGTTGGCCAAGCGCAAATCCTCGCGCACCCCGCCGAAGAGATCGAGCCAGGCGGCCGAGGTGAAGGACCAGGTCACGACTTCCTGCAGGCCACGTGCTGCCAGCGCCCGGGTGGCCCAGGGGCCGCGGCGTTGCACCGGTGTGAGCGCCGGATGCGTAACCCGGCCGCCGGTGTCGAGAGGCACGGCCGGCACCCGGTGGTAGCCGTGGATGCGCGTCACTTCCTCGACCAGGTCGGCCTCGCCGTCGACGTCTGAGCGCCACGAAGGCACCGATACGCTGAACACCTCGCCTTGGCTGCTGACACCGAATCCCAGGCTTTCCAGGATGTTGGTGATCTCCTCATCCGATAGCTCGATGCCGCCCAGCGCCTTGATGCGCCCGGGCCGCAACGTGACGTTCTTCTGCCAGTCAGGCTCGGCCCCGGCAAAAACCAGCTCGCTGGCCTCGCCGCCGCAGAGCTCCAGCACCAGCAGCGTCGCCGCCTCGATGCCGGCCACCACGGCGGCCGGATCGACACCGCGCTCGAAGCGGTAACGGGCGTCGGATTCGATCTGGTAGCGCCGGCCGGTAGCCGCCGTGCGCATGGAATCGAAAAGCGCCGCCTCGATGAAGACATTCGTGGTGTCCTCGGTGCAGCCGGTGGAGACGCCGCCGATCACACCGCCCATGGCATGGGCGCCCTCGTCGTCGGCGATCACCGTGACCTGGTCGTCGAGCGTGTAGGACTTGTCGTTCAGGGCGTCGACCTTTTCGCCTGTGCGTGCCAGGCGCACGCGGATCTTGCCGGCGACTTGGTCGGGATCGAAGACGTGCAGCGGCCGGGCACGGTCGAAGGTAATGTAGTTGGTCATGTCGACCAGGGCCGAGATGGGCCTGAGCCCGATGGCCTTGAGGCGCTGTTGCAGCCAGGCCGGGCTTGGGCCGTTCTTGACGCCACGAATGTAGCGCCCGACGAAGTAGGGGCAGGCTGCGGCAGTATCGGGGTCGAACTCGAGCTCGACGCCCAGCGGGCTTTCGAACGATCCTGCCACCGGATCGGGGGTGCGGTCGCGCAGCCGCCCGATGCCGGCCGCCGCCAAATCGCGGGCCACGCCGCCGACGCCCAGGCAGTCTTGGCGGTTGGGCGTGATGGCGATCTCGATGGCCGGGTCGGCCAGACCGGCGTACTTGGCGAAGGGCTCACCAAGCGGTGCCTCGGCCAGCTCGATGATACCTTCGTGTTCGTCGGACAAGCCGAGCTCGCGTTCCGAACAGAGCATGCCGTTTGAAGGCACGCCGCGGATCTTGGCCGCCTTCAGTTTGTCGCCGGTGCCCGGCAGCACGCTGCCCACGGGCGCGAAGACGCCGTACATGCCGGTGTGCGCGTTGGGCGCGCCGCAGACCACCTCGACGGTTTCCGATCCGGTGTCGACGACACAGACCTTGAGACGATCAGCGTCGGGGTGCTGACGCGCTTCGACCACCCTTGCCACGGTGAAGGGGGCGAGTTCGGCCGTGCGGTCCGAGACGTCTTCAACCTCGAGGCCGATATTGGTCAGGGTGTCGACGATGGTCTCGAGCGACGCCTCGGTCTCGAGATGCTCTTTGAGCCAGGAAAGCGTGAACTTCATCGCGCCAGTCCTCCGGCCAGGCTGGGCTGATCGGCCGGGGCGAAGCCGTAGTGTTCGAGCCAGCGCAGGTCGCAATCGAAGAAGGCGCGCAGATCGGGAATGCCGTACTTCAGCATGGCGATGCGGTCGATGCCCATGCCGAAGGCGAAACCCTGCCATTGTGTGGGGTCGACGCCGGAATATTCCAAGACGCGCGGGTGCACCATGCCGCAGCCCAGGATCTCGAGCCAATCGTCGCCCTCGCCGATGCGCAGCTCGCCGCCCTCGTAGGAACAGCCGATGTCGAGCTCGGCCGAGGGCTCGGTGAAGGGGAAGTGGCTGGGGCGAAAGCGCATGCGCAGGTTGTCGATCTCGAAGAAGGCCCGGGCGAAGCCCTCGAGACAGCCCTTCAAGTGGCCCATGTGGATGTCGCGGTCGATGACCAGGCCCTCGACCTGGTGGAACATGGGCGTGTGGGTCTGATCGGAATCGCAGCGGTAAGTGCGGCCGGGCACGATGATGCGGTGTGGCGGCGGCTCGGCCTGCATGTGGCGGATTTGCACCGGCGAGGTATGGGTGCGCAGGCACATGGCCTCGGCGTCGGGGGCGCTCTCCAAATAGAAAGTATCGTGCATCTGCCGGGCGGGATGTTCCGGCGGGATGTTCAGCGCCGTGAAATTGTAGAAGTCGGTCTCGACGTCGGGACCTTCGGCCACCGTGAAACCCATGTCGGCGAAGATGGCGGTAAGCTCGTCGGTGACCTGGCTGACGGGATGGATACGCCCGGCATTCTGGGGCCTGACCGGCAAGCTGAGATCGAGGCTCTCGCCCGCTAGGCGGGCCTCTAGTTCCAGGTCCTTGAGCGCTTCCCGGCGCGCCTCGATGGCACTGCCGATGCGGTCCTTGAGAGCGTTTAGCGCCGGGCCTGCGGTCTTGCGTTCGTCCGCCGTCATGGCGCCCAGGCCCTTCATCAGGGCCGTCACATGGCCCTTGCGGCCGAGCGCCCGGATGCGCACTTCCTCCAGTGCCTCCAGATCCTCGGCAGCGGCCACGGCGGCGGCCAGTTCTTCGCTCAGCTTGTCGATATCCTGCATGGCGTGCTCATGAAAAAAGGGGCCGTTCAGTGCGGGCCCCTTTTTGCCATTCTCCAGAAATTGTCGTCGATCGGGGCCCGGTTCAGGCGGCCTCGGTCTGCGCAGATTTGGCTTTTTCGACCAGGGCCGTGAAGGCCTCAGGCTCGCGCACCGCGATGTCGGCCAGTATCTTGCGGTCGACCTCGATGCCCGCGGCCTTGAGGCCGTTGATAAATCGGCCATAGGTGGTGCCGTTGAGACGCGCCGCGGCATTGATGCGCTGGATCCACAGCCGGCGGAAATCGCGTTTGCGCCGGCGGCGGTCGCGGTAGGCGTATTGCAGGCCCTTTTCGACGCGCTCGATGGCGACGCGGAAACTGGACTTGCCGCGACCGCGATAGCCCTTGGCCGCATTGATGACTTTCTTGTGCCGGGCGTGTCTGGTGACGCCCCGAGAAACCCGTGCCATGGTTCTGCCTCAGCCGTAGGGGATAAATCTTTTGACGATCTTGGCGTCCGGCTTGGACATGATCGTGGTGCCGCGTTGATTGCGGATCTGCTTGTTGGTGCGCTTGATCATACCGTGCTGCTTGTTGGCCTGATTCATGCGCACCTTGCCCGTGGCGGTAAGGCTGAAACGCTTTTTGGCACTGCTCTTGGTTTTGAGCTTGGGCATTTTGCTGTCCTCCCGGAAGGTAACGGTTGGTTTGGGGAAGCTTCGGAGCGAACGCGGCATGCCCGTAAACTCGCCGGAACGCTCGGGAGCGAGGGTTATAGAGGCAGTGTCGGGCGATTGCAAGACGGGGGCTAGCCGCCAACACCAGCGTAGCGGATGCCCGCGAGGTCGGCCATCTGGCGCCGCCAGGTAGTTATGTCGGCCGGGTTGAGGGCGTCGAGGCGATCATGGCCACAAGCCCGCGCCATCACCTTCATCAGCTCGACCGAGGCCTCGAGAAAGCGGGCCAGGCCGGCGGCTGCCGAGTGCACGTCGAGGCGCGCCCGCAGTTCGGGCTTTTGAGTGGCGATACCGGCGGGGCAGTTGTTGGTGTTGCACATGCGCGCTGCCACGCAACCGATGGCCTGCATGGCGGAATTGGCCAGCGCCACGCCGTCGGCGCCCAGGCACAGCGCCTTGACGAAATCCGGCGCCGTGCGCAAACCGCCGGTGATGATCAAGGTGATGTCGGGACGCCGCAAGGGTCGAGATGGCGACGCGCCCGGGCCAGGGCGGGGATGGTGGGAACCGAGATATGGTCGCGGAAGATCAAGGGCGCCGCCCCCGTGCCGCCGCCGCGCCCGTCGAGGATGATGTAATCGGCGCCGGCCTCGACGGCGAAAGCGATATCGTCTTCGATGTGGTTGGCCGAGATCTTGTAGCCGATGGGAATGCCGCCGCTGATCTCGCGCACGCGGTCGGCTAGGCGCTGGAAGTCCGCCACTGTTGCCAGGTCGGCAAAGGTCGGCGGCGAGATGGCCGGGGTCTTTTCCGTCAAGCCGCGAACCTCGGCAATCTTGTCCACCACCTTGGCGGCCGGCAGATGACCCCCGGTGCCTGTCTTGGCCCCCTGGCCGCCCTTGAAATGGAAGGCCTGGACGCGCGACAAAAGCGCTTCCTCGTAGCCGAAGCGAGCCGACGCCAGTTCGTAGAAATAGCGGCTGTTGGCGCCCTGCTCTTCCGGCAGCATGCCGCCCTCGCCGGAACAGATGCCGGTGCCGGCCTGTTCGGCGCCCGTGGCCATGGCGATCTTGGCCTCTTCCGACAGCGCGCCGAAGCTCATGTCCGAGACCAGCAACGGGATTTCGAGCACGAGCGGTTTGCGGGCGTTCGGGCCGATCACCAATTGCGTGGCGACATCGACGTCTTCCATCAGCGGCTTGCGGGCGAACTGCGCCGGCAGTATCTGGATATCGTTCCAGTCCGGCAATTCGTGGCGCGGCACGCCCATGGCAGCCATTTCGCCGTGGTGGCCGAGCTTGCTCAGGCCATCCCGGGCCAACTCGTGGATAGCTTGGACGGTGGGTTCTTCGGGCGTCGGCACCGCAGCTGGCAGCGTGCCGCCGGGCGCCGCCGGCGCCGCACCTTCGGGTGCCGCCGGCAAGCGGGCGTGCGAGCCGTCGCAATAGGGGGGATTGCCGCTTTGCTTGCACAGGCAAAGATGGGCGGTACCGCTTTCTTCGGCTGTGAAAACCAATGGGGCCAAGCCACTGCCGCGGTGGGCGCCGTCGCAGAAGGGCTGGTTCTGCGAACGGCCGCAGCGGCACCAGTGATAGCTCTCACCGGCCTCCAGTACGACTTTCGCCGGACGGCGACCAGCGATGATGGGTTCAGCCATGGATGTCTCCCTGCACGAGCCCGCGGCGCCATGCAGACGCGGTCCTCTGTGCTCTAACCAAGCAGGGATCTAGTGTTCGACCCTTGCGGCGTCGAGCAAATCCTTCCGCGGCACAGCGAAATCAGTGATCCTTGAAATTCGCTGTGCCGCGGAAGGGATCTCTTGGATCCTAGTCGGCCAGGGCGCCGTAAACCCAGTTGCGGGTGACCCCGGTGTAGTGGGTGCGGTTGGCGGGATCTTGAATCATGAAGATGGCAAACAGATCCTTGCGCGGATCGATCCAGAAATAGGTGCCGGCATAGCCCCGCCACCAATAATCGCCAATCGTGCCTGGATAGCGTTCGCCTTCATTGGTGACGCGCACCGCGAAGCCGAGGCCGAAACCGTACGTCGTGCCAGGGTAGAAGAACTTCATGTCCATCCCGGCGATGTGGTTCTGCGTCATCAGGGCCAGGGTTTCCGGCTTGATGATGCGAGCGCCGTCGAGGCTGCCGCGGTTGCGCAGCATCGTGGCAAATCGCAAATAGTCTTCGATAGTTGAATTGAGGCCGCCGCCGCCTTCCAGCATGGGCTTCTTGTCTAGCACGTCAGCCCCCATTTCCCAGATGAACTCGTTAATCGATGCCCTGAGATGGAGATTATGCTATAAGAATCAATATGTTGAGGAGTTGATGGAGTGGTTGGCATGGCACACCCGATGGGTGAATCGAAACGGGACGGACTTCGGGTCGA
>PVBE011110146.1_pt1 | contig 33408 bp, 27 predicted proteins | sample 1631181 | NCBI WGS metagenome assembly PVBE01 (sample SAMN08397723, study PRJNA350692) | Marine metagenome, whole genome shotgun sequencing project. | isolation source: water | place: Pacific Ocean | collected 2012-04
GAATAAAAAGTTAATATCTGAACATTATCCTTGTTAAGCAAACATAGTAAAAGGTTTTCTTTGTTGTATGGAACCTGCATTAATTATTGGAATCATTGCTGCCTATTTTGGATTGCTCTTATTGATCGCAAAGCTAACATCTGGAGATGGAAGTAACAGTGCTTTTTTTCTTGGTGAAAGAAAGTCACCATGGTATATAGTTGCGTTTGGAATGATAGGGGCTTCCTTGTCTGGGATTACATTTATTTCTATTCCAGGAGCCGTTGCTTCTTATTCAGAAAAAGATGGATTGATTGCATCAAGTCAATTCAGTTATATGCAAATGGTATTCGGCTATTTAATAGGTTATTTAGTTGTGGCATATGTGCTATTGCCCATCTATTATAAAATGGACCTCACTTCAATTTATAGCTACTTGAAAAGTAGATTTGGTTTCTGGAGCTATAAAACGGGATCTGCATTGTTTTTAATTTCCAGAATTATAGGGGCTTCCATTCGGTTGTTGTTAGTGGCCAGTGTGTTGCAATTGATCTTATTTGATGAGATGGGAGTTCCTTTTGAGATTACAGTTTTGGCTTCAGTTTTGTTGATCTGGGTATATACTAACAGGGGAGGGATTAAGACTATTATATGGACAGATACTTTACAAACGGCATTTATGCTAGCATCTGTTGTTTTAACTGTTTTTCTTTTAGGTGATGCTTTGGAAATTGAGCAAAAAGGAGGTCTAGTAGAGGGAATTAATAATAGTGGATATTCTAGAGTGTTTTATTTTGATAGTTGGTTAGAGGGTAATTATTTCTGGAAACATTTTTTAGGTGGAATATTCATAACTATAGGTATGACAGGATTAGATCAAGATATGATGCAGAAAAACCTTAGCTGTAAGAATCTGAAAGCTGCACAATTAAACATGGTTTCATTTGCAGGAATACTTGTGATAGTGAATCTAGTGTTTTTGTCTTTAGGCGCATTGTTATACATGTTTTATGAACAGACAGGGATAGGAGCTGATGTAATCGAAGCAAATAAGCCAAGGACTGATCTTTTGTTTGCTGAAATAGCACAAAATGGGGGATTAGGTGTATCCGTTTTTGTTTTGTTCCTTTTAGGACTAATAGCTGCTGCCTACAGTAGTGCAGATTCTGCTTTAACTTCTTTAACTACATCTTTCTCTGTTGATTTTATGAACGTAGAACAAAAAGAAGAAACAGAACAAAAAAAGATCAGAAAACGCATACATATAATTATGTCAGTTGTTCTGGTAGTAACGATAATTGTGTTAAGAAGAACTTCTGAAGATTCTGCTATTTGGACTTTGATCAAGCTGGCTGGTTTTACTTATGGTCCGCTGATCGGACTTTTCTTTTTTGGTATTCTTACAAAAAGAAATTTGAAAGACCGATGGGTCCCATGGATCTGCAGTGCTGTACCTATTGTTTTAGGAATTATTTGGTGTTTAAACAGTAATGAATTGATTAGCTGGTTTGGAGAGTATCAATTTGGAGCTGAGCTCATTATATATAATGCAATTGTGTCTTTTGTCGCACTGTGGCTGATTAGCTATAGATCTAAAGACTAATAACCTTATCAGATTCGTTAATTATTTTATAAAGATCTGCCATACTAGATGTAGGGCAAAGCTCATTTCCAGCTGAATTTCTAATCTTTAGGCATGTGCCACAAGCATATATTTCCCCATTATTTTTAATAAAAGACTCCATTTGATTTTTAATGTTAAACTGTTCGGTGGTCAATGATTCTGATTCAACACCCTTTGCAAGAAGAAAGACTTTCACTTCATCTTTTTTCTTCAAAGAAAAATTAGCAAGTCTAAATCCGTTAAAAACAGTTTCAGCATCATCTGAGTATATTACAATTCCTAGCTTCATTAAAATGATTTATGGATTAAATATAAAAGAAAGAAAAACAAAAGATATAAATATCTTTTTTGAAAGTTAACAATTCTCCATATTATAACGATGAACTCTACTTAGTAGTATTTTGTTTTTTTATATTGAAGCTTAAGCCCAATGCTTTTTTTAAGAACTTATTTGAAAAATGTGAAGTGTCATTTGATATTTCTGCAGAGAATAGCATTCCAGATGGAGGAAGTGGTTTTAATTCTAAAGTTTCAATTTTTTGATCAGATTGATGTTTCTTTAAATAGATCATTCGTTGATCATGAGCTTCAGCATATTTAGATGTGATGGAATATTGATTAATTAATTGATGTCCAAAAATAAAAGAAGATATAACAAAAGGAATTATGGTTATATAATTAAGGAAACGGTTGTTTAAATTTGAATGTTTACCAAATAAAAAGTATATGATAAGGAAAAAAAAGAGTGTTAATATTGTTATGAAGAATAATGTTCTATTTGCACCGACATCTTGAGTTTTATAAGTTATTGGAAGTTGAAAAAGGAAAATTAAACCCAGATATATAATGGAGATTAATATGATTTTTTTCTTCCAGTTGAGGTCTTTTGTGCCATTCTTCACATAATTTCCATAAGCTATAATTGGCAATGAAAGAACAGCTATAAAAGGGATGATTAAGGGGATTCTTTTTAATATTATAATTCCAGCCATTTTAAAATTTAGAATGAGGCTATAACTTATAGATACTTCTTGAAAAAATTGTTCCCTTACTCCATTTCCTTCACCAAAATAAAGCACTGTAAAAGAGGTTAAGCAAAATAGAATATTTATGAAAGATCTTTTTTGAATGATTTTTTTGTTTATTTGATTTGGAAAGTGACGTGAAATAGAAAGTATTATTATTGCAGCTAATAATAAAATTGAAACTAGTGCTAATATGGGGCTGCTTCCACCAATAAAAAAGAAAGAAAAGCACCCAATTAGATTTAAAAATGTATTTGTTTTTTTTGTTAAAAGACAAGCAATTCCCAATAAGAACATAATGTTACTCCACAAGTAGGCGGTTGAGGAACATAGCCAGAACCATGTTTCTCCAATTTTCATAGTTGAAATAAAAATTAGACTAACCAAGAAAAAACTATAATTAAAAAGTGATAAATAGTGCTGTTGGTTCTTGCCTTTTTGAATTGTAGGATTTGGCGTTAAATGTTTTGAGATTGTTGATGTTAAAAAGAATACTACACAGACAAATGAGAATAGATTGAAAATTCCATATAGGATAAGAGTAATATTTGTCTTTTGATAAATAAGTAAAACTGAATGATTTAATAATAATGAAAGCCATCTAGAATTCCAGCTATTATATTCTAAAATACTTCCATTAATTAAGCCATGGTCGTTTACATTAGTAAGGAAATAAAAATCATCTACAGCAATTCTATTATTTATACATAAAGTTATGTATAGAAATAAGAATAGTATATTACTAATTGTAATTGATATAATAATTAGATTCCTACTATTCATGGAAGCTTAATTAGATTGGCTTATTATTTTATGATTAATTTTTTTTATAAGAGAAGGGCCTTCATATATAAACCCTGTATATATCTGAACAAGATCTGCTCCAGCATTTAATTTTTCCAAAGCATCCTCAGCAGAATGAATGCCCCCAACACCAATAATAGGAAAGGCTTTATTAGATTTTTTTGCTAAATATCGGATTACTTCAGTAGATCTGTCTTTTAAAGGTTTTCCGCTTAAACCACCATTTCCAATTTGTTCAATTTCTTTTTGGTCGGTGCTTAAATTATTTCTTGAAGTGGTGGTGTTGGTGGCAACTACGCCAGCTAATTGAGAGTTATTTATAATCTCTATAATTTCATCTAATTGCTCTTTGTTAAGGTCTGGAGCAATCTTTAGTAAGATAGGTTTTTGTTTTTCTTGTTGTTGATTGGAAGCATTTAATTGGTTAGCTAGGTCAATTAAAAAATCTCTATCCTGTAATTTGGTAAAAGTATTGACGTTTGGGCAGCTCACATTGATTACAAAGTAATCAACATAAGGATGAAGAGCCTTGAAATTGATTAGATAGTCCTCTAATGCTTTTTCATTTGGAGTAATTGTATTTTTACCAATGTTTCCTCCAATTATTAATTTTCCTTTTCTTTTTTTGAGATTATTTACTGTTGCTTCAACTCCATGATTATTGATCCCCATTCTATTAATAATGGCATTATCTTTTTTCAATCTAAAAATTCTTTTTTTAGGATTTCCTGGTTGTGCCTTGGGAGTTACAGTGCCAATTTCAATAAAACCAAAACCGAAAGAGTTGAGCTGGTTATATGATTTTGCTTCTTTGTCAAATCCAGCTGCTAGACCTACAGGGTTAGGAAATGTTATTCCAAAAAGTTCTCTTTTTAATTTGGGATCATTTTTACTGTAAATAGCCTTTAATATACTAGGAACTCCAGGGATATAATGAATCCAACGGATAAATGAAAAACTAAAGTGATGGACCTTTTCAGGGTCAAAACAAAAGAGGATGGGTCTTATTATTAGTTTGTACATGAAGCTAATGCAAAGTTAAAAAACAAGTTGAGTATAGCCTAAGAATCACTAAAGTTCATCTTCTAGCTTGTTTTTAAGATATTTAACACCTGCTCTAATTGAGTTGTAGGCATTTTCTTCAGGAAGTGTATTTGGTATTACTTTAAGATCTTCAAATTGTTTGAAAATATGATCTTTAACTCCTACTAGTACAACTTCAATTTTTTTGTTTTTAAAATCACTGATTACTTCTTCAAGTACATAAATACCTGAGGCATCGATATAAGGGACATGAGACATGTTGATAATAACGGCATCTTTGTCTTTAATAGCTTCAGCTTGGGCCTTAAACTGATCTGAGAATCCATAGAAAAGTGGTCCGTCCAATTCATAATTATATACTCTGTTTTTAATTGCAATAGGAACTTTTAGCTTTTTCTCTACCTCACCTAAGTTGCCTTTTTTACTTTGCTCATCTACAATCTCCCCCATTCTCTGCATAAAAAAGAAAGAAGAAAGCACCATTCCTACTCCCACGGCTACTAGCAGGTCTGCAAATACTGTAAGGGAGATAACCAATAAAAGTACAAGGGTATCGCTGTTTTTGATCTTCATAAGTCTTTTAATCCCTTTGAAGTCAATAATACCTATCCCAACACTGATTAGCAATGCAGAAAGAACTGGCTTAGGTACAACAGATAGGTATTTGCCTAACCCTAGAAGAACAATTAATAAAAATAATCCTTTAAAAATTCCGCTTAAATTAGTAGTTCCATTAGAGTTAATATTTGATACTGTTCCTGTTGTTGAACCTGCTCCAGGGATGCCTCCAAATAAAGCAGTAATAAAATTACCTACACCTTGTCCAACAAGTTCACGGTTTCCATTGTGTTTAGTTTTGGTAATATTATCTGCAACAACAGATGTTAAAAGCGTATCGATGGTACCCAAGCCAGCTAATGTAAGTGCACTGACGATTATTACTGAGAGATCTGAAAAATTAAAGTCATTTAAAAAGCCAAGTTGTATCTTAGGTAGCTCATTTGGAATATTCCCGATAGTATCAAAATGCCAGTCGCCATCAAATGAGTATTCTTTTAAAGCTAATGAAATCATTGTGCCTGCAATAAGCGCAATTAATCCAGCAGGTATTTTTTTTGAAATAAGAGGGATTAAATAGATAAATAAAAGCGTAATCCCTCCAAGGATCATAGCACTCCAGTGATGATGAATAATAGGGTCAGGTAAATGTTCGATGATATTAAGTACTTTGCCAGGGGTTTTTTCACCAAAAAAGGAGTGCCATTGGAAAAGGATGATTATTATGCCAATACCCCCCATGAATCCAGATAATACAGGATAAGATATGTATTTTACATATTGAGCTACCTTAATAAGTCCAAAAGCTATTTGAAATAGACCCGCAAGAGCAAATGTAACAATGATGGTAGCCATCCCGCCTTGAGTATCACCAGCCTGAGCAATAATAGCAGCTGCAACAATGGTCATTGGTCCAGTAGGGTCACTGATCAATGTTTTGGTGCCGGCAATTAAAGAAGCTATTATGGCAAGAATAATTGCAGTATATAAGCCAGCTTCAGGTCCTAATCCACTTTGAAGACCAAAAGCTAGGCCCATTGGCAATGCAATAATAGCAGCTGTTAATCCACCTGTTAAGTCACCTTTGAATGAGGTTTTATATTGAGAAAAGTTAATCATTAATCAAATTATACGTTTGCCACTAAACTAAAAATATAAAATCAAAATAAATTATTCTTTAGATAAATTATTTAAAAAATCCACAACATTATTACTGTTCCAATCATGAGCACCTGTTATTTCCAACAGCACTTTTTTATCTTTATCAATAACAATTGTTTTAGGATATGAATTGATGTTAATATTTCTAGGATGGACTCCTTTTGAAGTATAAAAAGGCAAATGAAAGCTATAAGAATCTTCAAACTTTTTAAGAGTCATTAAATTTTCATCTGGACTTACGATAATAAATTCAATCTCATTTTTAAATTTATTGTGTAGGTCTATTATAGAAGGAAATTCACTTTTGCATGGTGTACACCAAGTAGCAAAAATATTTAAAAATATAGGTTTGTTAATTTCATTAATTATAATGTCAGATTCGTCTATTCCATAAATTTTCCAATTATTGTCAAAATAGATATTCTCATTAGATTTTAAATTTTCTTCAATGTTTGGAGGGTCTAAACTTAAAGATAATAGGTAGGTGTAAAGGTTATCCCAAAGCGGACTAAAAAAGAAAACAAATAGCAAAATAATGATGCTCCCAAATATGATATTTGGCCTGTGTTTTTTAATTAATGACATTATGTAAAGGTATTTTCTTTACAATAGGATTAATCAATTTCTTTATTATTTTATTTTTGCATCAAATTTTTTTTATGATCAAAGGTAAAAAAGTAGTTGTTGTGATGCCTGCATATAATGCAGCTGAAACACTTGAAAAAACGTATAAGGAAATTCCATTAAATATTGTTGATGAAGTTATTTTAGTTGATGATCATGGGACAGACAATACAGCTGAACTGGCTAAAACTCTAGGGATACAACATGTGATTAGGCATGAAAAAAACAAAGGATATGGAGGTAATCAGAAGACTTGTTATAATAAAGCCTTAGAGATAGGTGCAGATATTGTGATTATGCTACATCCCGATTATCAATATACTCCAAAATTAATTGAAAGTATGAGCTATCTTATAGCCAATGAAGTATATCCGGTTGTGTTGGGTTCAAGGATACTTGGTAAAGGAGCTTTAAAAGGAGGTATGCCTTTATATAAATATATAGCCAATAGATTTTTGACCTTTTTTCAAAATATGATGATAGGTCAGAAATTATCTGAATATCATACTGGATACAGAGCATTTTCTAAAGAAGTGCTTGAGAACATATCTTTTAATAGGAATTCTGATGACTTTGTGTTTGATAATCAAATGCTTTCACAGATCGTTTATAAACAATACGAAATTGCTGAGATCACTTGTCCTACAAAATACTTTGAAGAGGCTTCATCTATTAATTTATCCAGAAGTATCACTTATGGTCTAGGCGTTCTCTCTACATCATTTAAACACTTTTTTACGAGAATAGGGTTGATGAAGTGGAAGTTACTAACAGAATAACATTTTATATAATCATATATGCTGAAAAGCATCAGTAGAAATATCAAAGAGCATCCCTGTTTTTTTATAGGGTATTTTATCTTTTTAATTATAGTCATTGTGATATTGGCTATATATTCCAAAATAGATTCATTAATTATAGTTAACCATTCATGGAGCTATTATCAGGATGTTTTTTTTAAATACTGCACCTATTTGGGAGATGGACTGTTTGCTGTTTTAATTTTGGTCTTTCTGTTGATCTATCGACTTAAATACGGAATTATTGCAGCTATTTGTTTTAGCACAACTGCATTAGTTACACAATTTTTGAAAAAAGTGATCTTTAGTGATGTTATGCGTCCATCTATTGATTTCTATAATGATTTTCAAAATAATCTTTTACATAAAGTTGAAGGAGTTGTACTATTAAAAGGCAATTCTTTTCCTAGCGGACATACTACATCAGTTTTTAGTATTTGCTGTTTGTTAGTTATGTTGTTTCCAAAAAACAAAATGGGGACTCTTTTAATTTTAACAGCTTCTTTAACTGCTTACTCAAGAGTATATCTGTCTCAGCATTATTTTGAAGATATTTTTGTAGGGTCTATTATTGGTTGTTTAGGTACATTATTCATATTCACATTTTTGCAGAATATTAAATGGGGAAGTTGGTCTGAATATTCTTTTATAAATAGAAATAAATGATCAGCTATTTACATAAGTATGGTTATTATTATGGATTTTTTATTCTTGGCATAGTCCTGTTTTTTCCTTTTTTGGGAAATTTTCATCTTTTTGACTGGGATGAGATCAATTTTGCAGAATCTTCAAGAGAAATGCTTCTTTCTGGAAATTTCATGCATGTACAGATCGATTTTGAACCCTTTCAGGAGAAGCCTCCTTTGTTTTTTTGGATTCAATCATTTTCTATGAAAGTTTTTGGTGTGAACGAATTTGCGGCAAGATTCCCAAATGCTTTAATAGGAATTATCTCAATGTTAGTATTATTTAACATTGGTAAAAAGATTAGAGATAATAGATTTGGCTTAATATGGGTTCTTGTTTATATAGGGTCATTTCTTCCGTTTCTGTATTTTAGATCAGGTATAATAGATCCTTTATTTAACTTATTTATTTTTCTAGGAGTTTTTAAGTTGCTGACTTTAACAGGAACTTTAGAAAAGAAACAGAGATATAAATATGCATTGTTTGCTGGTTTATTTATAGGAATGGCTATTATTACTAAAGGGCCAGTAGGTTTTTTATTATTGTTTTTAACTTTTATTGTTTACTGGGCTTTAGAACGATTTAGAAAGATAATCTCTTTTAAAGAGATCCTGATATTTTGTTTTTCTGCTTTTCTGATAACATGTTTATGGTTTGGATATGAAACTTTTAAGAATGGTCCTTGGTTTCTTCTGGAATTTATAAATTACCAGATCGAGCTTTTCTCACAGCCTGTTGCCGGACATGAACAACCATTTTATTATCATTTTATTATCATTTTAATTGGTTGTTTTCCAATGTCTATTATTGCCTTACCAAGATTTTTTAAAACAAACATTGAAGAGCAATTTAGTATTGAGAGATGGATGAAGATTCTATTTTGGGTTGTTTTAATTTTATTTACAATAGTTTCTACAAAAATTGTTCATTACTCTTCTATGTGCTATTTGCCCCTTAGCTTCCTTGCTGCTCTAGAGTTGTATGACTGGAAGAATATTGAATACATTAAAAAATGGATTTTAGGTGTGCTTGTTGGTATAGGGTCAGTTTTCTCTTTTTGTTTAGTTGCTGTGCCATTAATTGCTATTAATAAAGAAGGTTGGTTGATTCCTATTGTAGAAGATCCATTTGCTCTTGCTTCTTTGGATTTAAATGTTGGATGGAAAGGATATGAATACCTTATAGGTTTTCTGTATGCTATTGCATTGTTTTTTTTTATTGGATGTTTGTATAAAAGAAAAATTGAATTTGCTTTGATTGTATTAGTAATAGGGCTTGGTTCTTCAATGATCTTATTTAGTAAATATGTTGTTCCTAAAATTGAGATGTACAGTCAGGGTCCTGCTATTGAATTTTATGAGTCTATTCAGGATGAAAATAAATATGTTATTACTGTTGGCTTTAAAAGCTATGCCCATTACTTTTATGCTCGAACTAACCAGCTTGACCCTTCTGATTCACTGTTTCATGTTAAAGAAAGAAAGTTAAATGAATTACTTGGGGATAATACAGCTAATAGGTTAAATAGCAAACAAAAAAAGCATTTTGATAGTGACGTCTTAGAATGGTTAAAAAATGGAGATATTGATAAAACAGTTTATTTTGTTTCAAGAATAGACAGAGAACACCAATTGGAAGATCATCAAAATATAGATAAATTATATAATAAAGGAGGTTTTGTTTTTTATAAAAGAGCTCCTAAAAAAGAATAAAAATGGAAGTAAGAAGTTTAGAGCCTAAAGTAGTATGGAATCATTTTGAAGATTTAAATCTTGTACCTAGACCATCTAAAAAAGAAGAGCGAGTTATTGCTTTTATGAAAGAATTCGGAGAAAACTTACAGCTAGAGACATATGTGGACTCTGCTGGAAATGTAATCATAAAAAAGCCTGCTTCTCAAGGAATGGAGGATAGAAAAACAGTTATATTGCAAAGTCACTTAGATATGGTCCATCAGAAAAACTCTGACACTGATTTTGATTTTAATATTCAAGGTATTCAGAGCTATATTGATCAGGAATGGGTTAAGGCTAAAGGGACTACATTGGGTGCAGATAATGGAATGGGAGTAGCAGCAATCATGTCGCTATTAATACCTAATGATATTGAACATCCAGCAATTGAAGCACTTTTTACAATTGATGAAGAAACTGGTATGACTGGGGCGTTTGAACTGGAAAAGGGGATTTTAGAAGGAAAAATATTACTTAACCTTGATACTGAAGATGATGATGAATTTAGTATTGGCTGTGCTGGTGGAATTGATACCAATTCTGAATATAAATATCAATCCATTGAAACTTCAAATCAAGATTATGCATTTAAATTATGTGTAAAGGGTCTAAAGGGAGGCCATTCTGGCATGGATATTCATTTAGAAAGAGGAAATGCTAATAAGATCATGAATAGATTATTAGATGAAATTTCTGATCTTGATTTGAGAATCGTTGAAATTGATGGAGGAAGTTTAAGAAATGCAATCCCCCGAGAATCATTTGCAACAATAGTTGTTAATTCAAATCCAACTGAAAAAATTAATAAAATAGCTGACCTTATTGTCGATGAATTTTCGATAGCTGATCCAGAGCTTAGTATAACAATTGAAAAAGCTGATCTTCCGGGTACGTCAATGGATAGAAGTGATTCTTTAAAAGTTATACAGTCTATAAGGGCTGTACATAATGGAGTTTATAGAATGAGTATGGCTATAGAAGGGCTAGTTGAGACATCTTCTTCATTAGCTAGAGTTATAGTTAAAGATGGTTTATTTTCATCTCAAAGCTTACAAAGAAGCTCAGTTGAGTCTTCAAAAATGGATGTTGCCTATACAGTAGGGGCTTCATTTTCAATGATAGGAGCGAAGGTAGAGCATACAGGTTCTTACCCTGGATGGGCTCCTAATCCTAAGTCAGAAATTTTAGAGATCATGGTGCCGCTTTATAAAGAAATGTACAATGAGAACCCAAGGGTTCAAGCTTGTCATGCAGGTTTAGAATGTGGTATTCTAAATGAGCGTTACCCAGGTCTTGATATGATATCTTTTGGACCTACTATTAGGAATCCACATTCCCCTGATGAAAAAGTTCATATTGCTTCAGTAGGTAAATTCTGGAACTTTTTATTAGACGTTTTAAAAAGAATTCCAACTAAAAGTTAAAAATCCCATTTTCTATTTACTGTATTGTAGTAGCTTATACCTAATTTGAAGGTAAGGTTAGGGTTGAATGATGAGTTGGTATTATCTAAAGTATTATCTGCAGTAACGGCATAAATTCCAATTCTAAATAGTTGTTCTTTTATTTTTGTAATTCTTTCTAATCCTGCAAATAACTCTCCATGAGCCAAACCATCTTCTGGTATTAATAAAAATCCACCACCACCAGCAAGAGAAAATTTCAATCTATGTATAAGAGGGATTTTATTAAGAATAGAACCTTCGAAATGATGCATGTAATTCCCTCTGATATATTCATTAAAGGTGCTTAAGGTAGGCCCCAAAAGCTGAAAAGATTTTAATGGATTGCTGAAGAAAAAATAATCTGACCCTCTAAAATATTTCCATTCCAATACTCTTAAATTATTTTTATTTAGAAATGTGCCAGCTTGAATATTCCATTTAGAAGATCCTAATTGTGGGATTTTTATTTCATCATATGCGCCTATTTCAATGTAGTCAAAATTTACTTCACTATTGAATAAGCTAGGGATTCCTTTTTGATATATTAAATTAAAAGTTGGATAGTCACTACCTAGAACTATTTTTTTATTTTTTTTGTAATAATATCGTTGTTTAGGAATATAGGTCAATTGTAGTCTGAATTCTGATTTTGTATAATCAGGAAAATCAGTTGGGGTATTTAAAGTGTCAATAAAAATATCGTTTATCCAGTCAGCTAACTGTAAGTCTGTAATTGCAATTTTATTGGAATAGTTGAACTTAAGTTCACCATATAGTCCATTAAAAAGCTCCATTCTTTGAGATATCTCAATGCTCTTGGTTCTAGCGTAATTACTTCTTGTAAAAGCAGAAGTGAATGAGGCATATTCATTTATAAGCTCATAAAAATCTCCGAATCGAACAAATGTTCTAACAAACTTTTTAGGGAAATAGGTTAAGCCAATTCCAATTTTACCTTTTACATCTTTATTTCTAAATCCATAATCGATTTCACCATCAGTTTCTAAAAGATAACCATTGTCAAAATCTTTATTGAAATGAGATCCCAATCGATGTCTATAACCTCCAATACCTAATAAATTGAATTGACTGATTATAGGTTCAATATAAAATTCATTTCCTTTGTATCGATTTCTATGAAAAATACCTGCAAATATGATCCTTCCAAGTGTTACTCTATTTACAATACTATCTTGATCTAGAAGGTATTTTTCACTTTGATATACTGACCTTAGACTGTCTGTGTAGTCTATATATTCTAATTCTTTTTCTTGTAAAGTAATTGGGCGAACTTTATTCCAGTAGGATGAATCTCTAGAGTACACACTATCATTGAATGACCTTTCCTCAGAGTTGAAAAACTTATTAGGAAAAGGAATGTTTATGTTGTAATTTTTATGGGAGATTCTGGCATTTCCTATGATCTGATACTTTCCTTCTTTAATTGTATAATTGATTTCTCTTCTTTCAGGCACATAAATGTTACTGTCTATTTGAATATAGTCTTGAATAAGGTTGAAATTTTCACAGAAAAGTAGGGGTCCATTGATGCTAAGTTCAAAAGATCTGATTGAAAACGTTCTGTCTTCTATAAATAAAACCCCTTTAAATAAAGGTTCGCCATTAAAAAGTGGCGTTACTTTTATTTTATAAATTTTACTGTTTTTATCATAAAATGATCCTTTGAAATCATAACGATAATAGAGCGCACCATTAAGACTTAAAGGAGATATAATGGGTTTCTCCACTACATTTTTTATATCTATAGCGTTTTTGTATAAATTAAAATCACCAGAGGATACTTCAGTATAAAGTAGGTAAGGATCTTCTTTTTCAAATTCAGTTGGTATAATAGAATATTCTCCATACCCAATTTGTGCACTTACATTAAAACCAGACTCTTTTTTAGTGTCAGCAAAATCATGAAATCCAAGAAATTCTTCCTTGTATTTATTACTTGCCTGATAATTAGTGATGCTATAGCTTTCAATAAAATTTAAGATCTCATTTTTAAAATTAACAGACAAAGAGGTGTCTGTGATTAATATTTTTTCAGCATTTTCTATTTCATTTTTTTTGAATTTAATTTGTCTTTTTTCTAAGGAATTCTTCATGTAAGTGTTACAGGAATAATTTTCAATTGCATTTAAATAGACCTTCCTTTTTTTTCTAACAGCTGCTATGATTTCTTTTGCTTTATTTTTTGTATTGGATACTATTTCAAATTCTGTTAATACTGTAGAAGATTCTTTAAGGATAACGTTAATAGTTTTGCCTTTTTTAGTTAATAGCAAGGGTAGTTCTTTAGAGTTGTATCCTATATAACTAAATAAAATAGTGTATTCGGCTGGTTTTAATTCCATAAAGTACTCTCCATTACTATTTGAGGTTACTCCGTATGTAGTGTTTTTCACATATATAGTAGCAAATGGAAGAGGCTCCCCCAACTCGTTCCTGACAGTTCCTTTTATGTAGCTTGAATAAGCATCATTGATAATGCTAGTTAGTAAAATTAAAAGACATAAAATTCTTAAGAGCATTTAGCGAAAATTGATTTCACCTTAAAAGTATAAAGATTATTGATTTAATAAATTATGGTTTAATTACTTTTCATAAGACTGAAAATTGAGCAAATTCTTCTAAAAAAATTAACTTTGTCCATTAAATTATAAAAAATCATGTCTCAGCATAAAGAAATAAAGCGTGTTACTACTCATGTTCTTCAGGAAATGAAAAATAGGGGAGAAAAAATATCGATGCTTACTGCATATGATTATTCAATGGCATCTATAGTTGATCAGGCAGGAATGGATATAATTCTGGTTGGAGACTCTGCTTCAAATGTTATGGCAGGCCATGAAACTACTTTACCTATAACCTTAGATCAAATGATTTATCATGCTGCATCTGTGATAAGGGCTGTGAAAAGATCATTAGTTGTTGTTGATCTTCCTTTTGGATCTTACCAGGGTGATTCTATGGGGGCATTAAAATCAGCTGTTCGTATTATGAAAGAAGCTGAGGCACATGCTGTGAAACTTGAAGGGGGTTCTGAAGTGTTAGATTCAGTGGAAAGAATTTTAACAGCAGGTATTCCTGTTATGGGGCATTTAGGGTTAACGCCTCAGTCCATTTATAAGTTTGGAACTTATGCAGTTAGAGCTAAAGATAAAAAAGAAGCAGATAGATTATTAGAAGATGCTAAGCTGTTGCAGGATGCAGGATGTTTTGCTATTATTCTTGAAAAAGTCCCTGCAGAATTGGCTGAAAAAGTTGCTAAAGAGATAAATATACCTATCATTGGAATTGGTGCAGGAGGTCAAATTGATGGTCAAGTGCTTGTTGTTCATGATATGTTGGGAATTACTCAGGAGTTTTCTCCAAGATTTTTAAGGAGATATCATAATTTATTTGATGAGATGAAAAATGCTTTTCAAAATTATATTTCTGATGTGAAAGGTGAAAATTTTCCAAATGAAAATGAACAGTATTAAAAAAATATTTTTCAGTTAAATTTAAGAGTGCTTTTATGATGTTACCTACCGTTTTATATGAAGATAATCACCTTATCGCAGTAAAAAAAAATCCCAGGGATATAGTACAGGCAGATGATTCAGGAGATGCTACATTGGCAGACGCTGTTAAAGCGTATATTAAAAAGAAATATAATAAACCTGGAGATGTTTTTTTAGGAATCATTCATAGAATTGATAGGCCTGTAGGTGGGGTTGTTGTATTTGCTCGTACAAGTAAGGCACTTGAAAGAATGAATCGTCTTTTTCAGGAAAAAAAAGTTAAAAAAGTCTATTGGGCTATTGTTGAGGAAAAGCCTCCACTTGAAGAAGGTGTTCTAACTAACTGGCTTAAGAAGAATCAGGACAAAAATAAATCTAGAGCTTATGATAAATTAGTTAAGGGCGGTAAGGAATCTGTATTAGAGTATATTCTTAAGGGTAGGAGTAGGAATTATTTTTATTTAGAGATTCATCCAAAAACAGGAAGACATCATCAAATAAGAGTTCAGCTAAGCCATATTGGATGCAAAATTAAGGGAGATGTGAAATATGGAGCCAATAGGACCAATAGGGATGGGTCCATACATTTATTTGCAAGAAGTATTTCATTTGAACACCCGGTAAAAAAAGAAATTATTACAATAAAAGCCAATCCGCCTGTAGATCCATTATGGGATGAGATGCTTAATTTAAATGAAGATTAATCTTCAATGGCAATAAAACTGATTTCTACATTTACATTTTTAGGTAGGCACGAAACTTCAACTGTTTCTCTAGCAGGAAAATCTTGATCAAAATAGCTTGAATATATTTCATTGATAAGCTCAAAATTATTCATGTCACTCAAGAATATAGAGCATTTTATTAAGTTATTCCAGGACATATCTGCAGCATTTAGTATAGCTCCAATGTTTTTCATAACCTGATGAGTCTCTTCTTTAATTGATTTTGTTACTAATTCATTGGTTATTGGATCAATAGCTATTTGTCCACTTGCATAAAGGGTTTTATCTTTTTTGATCGCTTGGCTATAGGGACCAACTGGCTTGGGTGCGTTTTTAATGGTAATGATTTTTTTCATATTATTTATTTATCTGACCCCATTATCATACCAGGTTCTTCTTCTTTGTAATTTAAGATCCTGTAATAATGAAGATTTAACATTGATATGTATATTGTAGCTTTTCATGACGCCAAATGGTATCCAATTAAATCCTATTTCCCAGCAATGAAGATCTCTTGCTAGCTCTATTGACGTAAAGCTGAATTCTTTTCTGGTAAAATCGTAGTTAGTGATGTAGGCTATTTTCCAGTTTTTTGTAAGGCTTAGGTCTCCCCTTAAACCAATTGACTGTGTTAAGTATATAGTATCAAGGGAAGTGGATATGCTTCTTCTATAGTCAATTTTATAATCTAGACTTAAAGTCCAGGGAACATTGAAATCTATGTATGCATCTGGATTTGAATTGATCATGTCTAATTCTTCCTCAGAGCCTTGGTCACTTTTATATTCCTGTTTTTTATTTTTATTAGATCGTAAATTAAAACTGAGAGCCATATTAGCACTAGTTAATGTTCCTAATTTTTTATTAGTCTTGTATTGATATATATCTCTTCTTATGCCTTCATCGTCATACCAATATGGGTCAAGAACCGCACCAAATCTCATGCTGAGGTTTTTCCATAAAGTCGTTCTTCCATTCATGTTTATATTATCAAGTTTCATAGAATCTCTAACGAAATCATATCCTGAGCTGAATGTAAGGTTGTCTAGAATTTTAGATCTTTTGAAAGGTTCATTACCTGTTGTGTCTTTAGTGTTAACTCTTTTAAGGTCAAGTGCATTGATGAGGTTAATTCCAAGTCTTCCTGATTCTCCACTCGAAGGAGTACCGTAAATTCCATTTGAAAAAGGAGAGTAATAAGAAATAGTACCTGCACTATCTGATTGATAGTCATAGTTGTACCCGTTATCAGGTCTATAAGAAAAATTAATATTTGGAGTAATGGTATGTCGTATGATTCCATCTCCCTTTCCTCTTAAAAATTTCATAAATTGATAAAAGCCATAGATTTTTGTAGTTGCAGAAGCACTTACGTTATGACTACCAGCCATAACAAAATTATTTATAGTATCAGTTAATACTTCATTGGTGTTGCTATTCCATGTCTTTTGTAATTCATTCATGTACCATAGAGAAGAGTATTGATATACAGGGTTAATAGTGATTGATTTTTTAAGAATCTTTATTGAGGATGATGCGTTTATATTGTGCCTCATTCCATATCTGGAGTTGTTTATTAATCCATCAATGTTATTAAGTGTTATGTTACTAGATGAATCAGTAGTCTCATTTTTGAAATTAAGATTGTAGTTAACATTGGTTTGATTGATGAATTCGTCTATAAAGTTTTTGTTTTTTGGATTTTTTCTTAACATTTTAAATGGGTAGAACCGATTTACGTTATAAGTAGCTTCAGGTAAGGTAAAGGTAATCATGTCTGTTGTGCTGTTTTGGTTATGCCTTAAATTCACATTAAGATTTGAGCTGATTTTACCTTTAAATTGTTTGCTCCAAGCTATGTTTGAGTTAAAAGTATTAGCAAGGTAATTGTTCGCAGATATATTATTATAGTCATTTTGAAAATTTGTGGTTGTCCCAGCATTGATGTTGGCTCTAAAGGAAGTTCCAGGTTTTGCTTTAGGATCTTGACTATGTTTCCATTTTATAAAAAACTCAGTTGAGGATGAGTAGTCTTCAAATTCTTTTTCTCCTTGTTTGACTTTACGATAATTAAGCTGAATATTGCCATTATATTTATACTTTACTTTGTATGAAGTATTGTTTAATAACCCCCAACTTCCTTTACTGTATATGTCCCCTAATATAGAAGTGCTCAGCTGATTGTTTTTGAATTTATGATAATATCCACCTCCCAATAGATAAAACCCAAGGGACTGTGATTCGCCATAGGTAGGAATGACAATGCCATTAGCACTTTTATCTTTTTTATTCGGAAAAAAAGCAAAAGGTAAGCCTAGAGGTGTAGGAACATCAGCTATATATAAATTTATAGGACCAGATATTATTTTATCATCAGGTTTTATAATTGCTTTTCTTAGCTTAAAATAATAATGTGGGTGGTCAAGCTCGCAGGTTGTATATAAAGCAGTATTTATATGAATATCTCCATTCTCTTGTCTTTTCACTTTTTCACCATGAATGTAGCTTTCTCCTTCCTGTAGTTTAACATGATAGGTGATTCCTCTTTTAGTTTCAAAATTAAATCTAAGTGAATCGGAAATTGTTTCTGTAGTGCCATCAGTTAATGCTGGAATTCCTATTTTTTTTCCAGTTGAGTCAATACATAATTTTGCGAATACTTCTTTTGTTTCAAAATTAAATTCAATAAAACAGGCATCTAGTATAATTTCCCCATAATCCACATGCGCTTTGTTATATAGGTATGCTTTTTGATGTTCCATGTTCATAACTATAGAGTCAAGCGATGAATAGTTGATGGGAGAGTCTAATTCACTTTTAAATTGAAGAGTAGAATCATTTTGAGCTTGAGCATTTAAAACATGAGGTATTATTAACATTGAGAGGAGAATAAAAAATAAATAAAGACTAGAGAAAATACTAGATGCATTTTTACATTTAGGTTTTATATTTGCTATTTTATATTTTCTTTTCAATTACTTGAAGAGTATATGATGAATATTAGAACAAAGATACACGCGAATAAACGCATTTTTTACATTTTTCTTGTTTATACAAGCATGATGTTTAATTTTCATTTGATTGGTCAGACTGGATTAGGTTTAAATACAGTTGTGATTGATCCAGGTCATGGCGGGAAGGATCCTGGTGCTGTAGGATATAATAAGAACATGGAAAAAACAGTAGTATTAAATGTTAGTTTGAAATTTGGAGCACTCATCAAAAAAGAATTTCCTGATATGGAATTGATCTATACAAGAAGTACAGATGAATTTATTGGATTAGCAAAGAGGGCTAAAATTGCCAACAAAGCTGGAGCTGATCTATTTATTTCTATTCATGCAAATGCTGTGGATAACAGAAAACCTTCAGGGTTTGAAAGTTGGGTATTGGGTTTACATAAATCTCAAGCTGCTTTAGAAGTTGCTAAGTTTGAGAATTCTGCTATTCTTATGGAAGATGATCATGAACAAACTTATTCAGAATTTAATCCAAATGATCCAGATGCTTACATAGCATTGTCTATGAGACAGAATGCATTTTTAGATCAAAGTATTGTTTTTGCAGATCTTCTTCAGAAAGATTGCACAAAAAAGCTAGGTTTAAAGAATAGAGGGGTGAAACAAGCTGGTTTTATGGTGTTATATAGAGCTACGATGCCTGCAGTTTTAGTAGAATTAGGTTTTTTGTCTAATATAGAAGAAGAAAAACTACTTGCTTCTGATTCAGGTCAGCAAAAGCTGGCGGAGCATTTATTTGATGCATTTAAAAAGTATAAGCATCATTATGATGCAGTCGATGAATCTATTATTAAGGGACCAACGGATAATGAGAGTAATCCAGATGGAAAACCTAGTGAGTTACCTGTAGTTGATGAAGATGGTGTTGTTTTTAAGGTGCAAATTGCTACTTCTTCTACTAAAATTCAGACAAGTCCAGAAAACTTTAAAGGTTTAAATGGCGTAGAAGTGTATCTTAGTGGAAAATTTTATAAATATACCTATGGAAGATGCAGGGATTTTACCGAGGCAAAGAAGATATTGAAACAAGTCAATGAAACAGGGTTTAATACTGCTTTTGTAACTGCATTTGAAAATGGAAATAGAATAGAATTAAAAGATGCTATTGACAAATCCAATGAATAATTAAACTTTTAAGATTATAAATGATTAGAAAAGAATTCATAGTAGGTGTTGTTACAACAATAGGTATCTGTGGCTTAATAATAGGTTATTGGTTTTTAGAAAATAATAATTTTTGGAATGATAGTTCAACATATTATGCTGTTTATAGTAATGCAAATGAATTAATAAAAGGAAATAAGGTAAAATTAAATGGAGTTGATGTTGGAAAAGTAGAAGAAGTGAAATTAGAAAGTAATAATGAAGTAATTGTAAAATTTAATATAGACAATCCAAATGTTCAGAAATTGCCTTATGGTACTATTGCAAAATTAAATTCAGATCTTTTAGCTGGTGCATATATAGAAATTCAGTGGAATGATACTAATGTTTATTATCAAAACAATGATACTTTATTATCTCAGCATTCAAAAGACATTGAGGATCAGATTAATGAACGTTTAATTCCACTTGAAAAGAAAACCAATGAACTTATAAGCACTGCTGATTCAGCTATAAAGACCATTGAAGCTATTTTTAGTAGAAATACAGATAATTTGGATGAATCTTTTGATGGAGTTCGTAGAGCAATTATGAATTTTGAAAGAGTTTCTTTAAGAGTAGACACTCTTATTAAAAGTGAAAAAAATAGGATATCTAGAGTGCTTGTTAATGTTGAAAATATAACCAGCAACTTAAAAGAGAGTAATGAAGATATTAAAAATGCTTTTTCGAATATTTCACAACTTTCTGATTCACTTATAAATGTTGATCTTGTAGGTACAATAGATAGAGCTAAAACAGCAATTGACCAAGTTAATCTGTTGTTGGATGATATTCAAAATGGAGATGGTACTATTTCCCACCTTATTCAGGATACTCTTATTTACAGTAATATTAATTTGATGATAGATGAAGCTACGAGACTTGTGGAGAATATAAAGGTACATCCAAATAGGTATCTGCAGTTTAGTGTTTTTGGAGGTAGAGAGAAGTCTAGACTTGACTCTAGGGATGAGAAAATATTAAAGAAATTTATTATAGATTCTCTTAATAATGGTAATTAGAAAGTATTTGTTTTGCCATTGTAGACAAGACAGTATGCACGCATAGCTTTTTGTATATTTGAATTTATTATATGATTTAAAGTTAAATATGGCTTCAATTATTATTTTTTCCATTTTATTGATTCTTGCTTTTTCTTTTTTTGGATGGAATGTTTTCAAAGTGAAAGATAATATACTAATGGGTAAAGCTATTAATCGTTCTGATAGAAAAGCGGAAAGATTAAAGACTATGCTATTGGTTGCTTTTGGTCAAAAAAAAATGTTTCAGAATGTATTACCTGCTATTTTACATTTTTTTATTTATGCTGCATTTGTAATTACTTCTATTGAATTATTGGAAATTATTGTAGATGGTTTATCAGGACATCATCGTTTTTTTGCCAATTCATTAGGTGTGTTTTATGTTGTTGTAATTAGCACTATAGAATTACTTTCTATTTTGGCGTTTGTGGCTACTATTATTTTTCTTGCTCGAAGAAATTTATTAAAGGTTCCCCGATTTCATATGGATGAAATGACTGGATGGCCAAAATTAGATGGTAACATTATTCTTTATCTTGAGATTTTACTAATTATATGCATCTTCACAATGAATGGGAGCGATGAGGTGATGTTAAATAATGGATGGTCACATGCTCACATTGATAGAACTTCATATGGTTTTGCAGTATCTAGTTATTTAGGCCCTTTAGTTTTTGGTGGATTTGATCAGTATACATTAGAGATTTTAGAGAGAATAGGTTGGTGGGGACACCTTATAATGGTTTTTGGATTTTTAAATTACCTACCTTATTCAAAGCATTTTCATATTTTATTAGCATTTCCAAATACGTATTACAGTAATCTAAATCAAAAGGGTCAGTTTACCAATTTAAGTAATGTTAAAGCGGAGGTTGAGAATATGTTTGACCCCAACTTTGATCCATATGCATCTCCAACTGAAGGAGAATTGCCTGCTGAACCTGAGCGTTTTGGAGCTAAAGACATACAAGATCTTACTTGGAAAAGTTTAATGGAAGCTTATACTTGTACCGAGTGTGGGAGATGTTCTTCTGCCTGTCCTGCTAATCAAACTGGGAAAAAACTAAGTCCTAGAAAAATAATGATGGATACTAGAGATAGAATGGTTGAGGTTGGTGATAATAGAAGAAAACATGGTGCTGATTATGATGATGGGAAATCATTACTTGGTGATTACATATCACAGGAAGAAGTTTGGGCATGTACATCCTGTAATGCATGTGTTCAGGAATGTCCAGTGAATATAGACCCTCTATCTATAATTATTGATTTAAGACGGTATTTGGTTATGGAGGAATCAAAAGTACCTGGAGAGTTAGCGACAATGTTAACAAATATTGAGAATAATGGAGCTCCTTGGCAGTTTTCTCCAACAGATCGAGCAAATTGGATTAATGAAGAATAAAATTTAATTATGAGTAATTCTATTTCTGTACCTACAGTTGCTGATATGCTAGCCAATGGGGATACTCCTGAAATTTTATTTTGGGTAGGTTGTTCTGGTAGCTTTGATGATCGTGCTAAAAAGATTACCAAAGCAATTGTTAAAATTCTTAATAAATGTGGAGTTAAATTTGCAGTATTAGGACAGGAAGAAAGTTGCACAGGAGATCCAGCAAAAAGAGCTGGTAATGAATTTGCATTTATGATGCAAGCTATGCAGAATATTCAAGTACTTAATGGCTATGAGATAAAGAAAATAGTAACAGCATGTCCACATTGTTTTAATACGCTTAAAAATGAATATCCAGAATTAGGAGGAAATTATGAGGTTGTTCATCATACACAATTGATTAATTCTTTAATAAGAGAAGGTAAGATAAAGATTGAAGGAGGATCTTTTAAGGGAAAAACAATCACTTTTCATGACCCTTGTTATTTAGGAAGAGCAAATGATGAATATGAAGCTCCTAGGAATGTCCTTTCTAAATTGGATGCTGAATTAATAGAGATGAAGAGAAGCAAAGCAAAAGGTCTTTGTTGTGGAGCTGGAGGGGCACAAATGTTTAAAGAGGCTGAATTAGGTAAAAAAGAAGTTTTTGTTGAAAGAACTGAAGATGCTATTGAAAAAAAAGTTGATTATGTAGCTACAGGATGTCCATTTTGTAATACTATGTTGACAGATGGTGTTAAACATTTTGAGAAGGAAGAAGAAATTAAGGTGATGGATATAGCAGAAATGATCATAAATGCTGCTGATTTATGAAAATAGAATTTAATGAGTTAAATGATCAGGCTAAGACCTGGGTTTATACATCGTCAGTAAAGATTACAGATAATCAAAAACAGCAAATAGTGTGTTTGTCAGATCAATTTCTTTCTAATTGGGAATCACATGGCAATAAAGTTTTTGGTTATGTTGAAGTAATTGAAGATTATTTTGTGTTAATAGCTGCCGACCCTAAAGGCGATACATTATGCGGAAGAGCAGTAGATGCAAATATTAGTTTTATAAAAGAAGTACAGGAAGTTACTGGGTTAAATTTAACTGATAGAATGGTAGTTGTTTATAAACAACATGGCAAATTAGTTTCTACTGATTTTAATACAATAAAACAAGAAATTAAGTTAGGTGTTATAGCTCAAGATAGTATCATTTATAATCCTTTGGTAACAACAGTGAAAGAATACAATACATCTTTTAAGCAAGAACCAGAAAGTTGTTGGATTATTTAAATTTTGATTAGGTACTTGTTTTCAATCATTTCGCTTCTTTTTTCAGGATTAAAGAAATTAAGGTTAATTCTAGAGGTGTAAATATGATTGTATTTTTTAATCTTTTTGATCCATTTCAAATTTTTAAGCTCTATCATTTCATCCTCTGAAGTGTAGATCCAATAATTTTTATTTTTATATTTTTTTAATCTACTGATCTTAAATATCATTTTATTTCTACTTCTGCTATAAAATTCAAGACTATAGGATAATGTTTTCCAATTTTGGTCATTTCTGTTCATGTCATAGGAAAGAGTTTTGTTTTGTTTTAAATCTATGAGGTCTAGTCCTGCTTTCCTTCCGCTGTCATGGTCAAGTAATATTGGATAAAATTGAGTGTATATGATTAAATGAATCATTATAGCACTTAATGAAATTAGTGTTATTTGAGATGTTAGGTTTAATTTTTTTAGAAAATATAATAGCATAATTACTCCAGCAATTAACAATATAGCCCAAGGTAGAATAGATCTAGTAGGGAAAGAATATGCGAGTAATATTACAATAGCAAAAACAAAGATGAACATAATAATTGTTTGAGAGTACTTGATCCATTTTTGATCATGTTTTATTATGAAATAATTAGCACCTATTACACATAGAAATGGTAAACAGATAAAAATATAATGTGGAAGTTTGAAGGAAGAAAAGCTTAAAATAATAATAGGTATAATAATGGCGCCAATCGTATAGTATTCATTGAGTTTTATTTTTTTAACTATACATGAAATGTTTTTGAATAGCCCTGTAAATCCTAGTAGTGTCCATGGCAGTAAGGCCCATAACAGAGTATGGATAAAATAAGTTGGATCATTTGTTTGAACTTCTTTCATTTGGTTTACAAAGGGATTACTTCCTGTTATTCTTCCAAAACTCTGATCCCAAAGAAAAAACCTTACGCCACTAATGTTGTTTTGGCCATATAATTCTTTCTCTGGATGCATATCCCATTGATAATATAGACCAATTAATAATGGAAGAATGGTAATAAAGGTGACAAAAAGACCAACAATTAATTTCCAGTCCAATACTGATTTTAAATCCTTTTTAAATAATATTTCTGTACCAATAGCAATAACTGGTATCATTAAACCAATTGGTCCTTTTGAACACATAGCCAACCCAATAAAGAAAAAACTAACAATCAGGTCAGACCAGCGTGAATAGATTCTGTACTGAATGAATTTTGCAGTAGCAAGTGTTACAGAACCTATAAGTATAGTATCTGTTCTTACATCTATATTAACCATAAAAGATGCTAGAGTAGTCATGAACATAAGTGCTGCATATTTACCAGCTCTTTTGTTATATAATTCTTTCCCAATAATATAAGTGCCATAAACACCTATTAATGAGAATAAAAAGGAAGGGAGGCGAAAGGTAAATTCACTAATTCCAAAAAGCTTGTAGGATATGCTTGAAAGCCAAAATAAGAGTGGAGGTTTATCAAGGTAATCTTTACCATCTAATTGAATTTGGAAATAATTGCCAGATTCAAACATTTGCCTGCTAATTTCTGCATATTGTGATGAGTCAAAACCTAAAAGTGGTAATGAAAGTCCATAAATAAAAATGGTTCCTGTTAGAAAAAAAAGGATAGCTAAGATTCTATCTTCTGATGTCCAGCTTTTCATTTTCTATAAATATTTTTTTTGTTGGACGACTCATGGGTTCCCAGATAAAACCATTTAGCTTTATTTCTTCTTCTGAAGAAGAACTGATAGGCTTTAATACAGAATTGGGTGTATTGATGAAATTAAGAACGCGCATTTCATTACTATCTAAAAGCATAGTTATTTCAGAGCAGGTAGTTTTGTTAAAATCAACAACAGGTTCTGTTTCATCATTAGCTAAAAAGTATATTGTTTCTCCGTTTCCAATAACATGAATTTTTTTTAAGTGATTTTCTATAAAGTCACCAATCATGTCATTACCTTTTATTTGATTATAATGTATACTGTCAACTTCAGAGATTACCATGCTGTTATTATAGATATTCATTTTATGAATGGTGCCATCCCAGTATTTTAATTCAATATAATCTCCTGAAACTTGATTGACATTAGACCATATAAAAGGAGATGTAAATAATTTCATAACAGAATCAGCTTCATTGTAAGAGATAGAGTCGCAGATTCCTTGTATGTCAGATTTAAAAAAATTAACATTTCCGTAAGTTCTTAAAAATTGTTTATCAGAAGAGTCTATGATATTGATAAAGATGTTAGATGAAATCTGTAAGGTGTCTTTTGTATAATGCTGTTCAAGCATAGCATTTCCTTGAACAACTGAAGAATCGTTGATTTCATTATGAAATGCATAATCTCCTTTAATGAAATATTTTTTATTTGTGTCTGCTAAATAAACATTCCTATAAACTTCTCCAACTCCATTGACCCTGTTATAGAAAATGCTATCACCAGAAATACTTCTTTTTTCTGATTCAATTTTGGCTTTATTCCAGAATGATGATATTTCATTTTTTGTATCATACCACCCCTTGTTACAATAAATGGTGTTGTTGTCAGATTCAATAATAGATGGTCCACTGAAAAAAGCAATTTCTGTCTGAGTTTGATAGCTTAGTGTGTCTGATCTCATTTTATAATTAGGATGCTCTAATTCTACACTATCCTTAAAGTAAAGGGTTTTTAGTTCACTCTTGTATGAACCTTGAATACTTGTTAGCTTGTTTTTGTTTTTTAAGCTGTAAATGTGTGCTCTAGAATAATAATATGCAGTTTTGTTTTTAAGGTCATATGTTAGGTCAGAACAAGTTAGTTGTATGTCTTTCTCTAATAAATGAACATTGCCCTTTATCCATGCTGTTTTTTTATTTCCATCATAAAATAGGGTGTCTCCAGATAGCTCTAATGAGTCTTCTTGTTTAATTTTGATGTTCCTATATGCGTTAAAAGAGTTGGTTTTAAGAAATAGATAAGCACTGTCACAGTACATGTATGCACCATCATGCTCCATAATTACATTCCCTTTGAGTAATTGAGCATCTGCCACCTCTTTTTTGTACTCTAATTTATCTGCCTTAATTATATTGATCTTCTTTGTCTGGGCATGAAGGCATTTAGAAATAGAGATACATAGAATAAATATTATTTTCAGATTTCTCATTAATATTGAAAAACGAAATCACTATAAATTAATTATGTAGTTATGGGACTTATTCAGTTAAAGCTATCGTGTTATCAATAGTTTGTTTTCGGTCTGGACCTACAGAAATAATTGATATTGGAGTTTCTAATTCTTTTTCAAGATAGTTAATATAGTTAATTAACGCTGTAGGAAGGTTGTCAGCATTACTCTTTTTAGTAAGGTCTGTATTCCATCCATCCATCTCAATATATACAGGTTTTACATCATTATTAACACCATAAGGGAAGTAGTCAATTTTTTCACCTTTATGAAGATAATGAGTACATACTTTTATTTTGTCAAATTGGTCAAGAACATCAGCTTTCATCATGGATAATTCAGTTACACCATTGATCATTATGGCATATTTTAAAGCAGGAAGATCTATCCATCCACATCTTCTTTCTCTACCTGTTGTAGCGCCAAACTCATGACCAATTTGTCGTATTTTTTCCCCTGTTTTATTGTCTTCTTCTGATGGGAATGGTCCGCTTCCAACTCTTGTGCAATAGGCTTTAAATATTCCTATTACCCTTTTGATTTTATTGGGCGCAATTCCTAGGCCAGTACATGTTCCTGCTGTTATAGTATTACTGGAAGTAACAAATGGATAAGTACCAAAGTCAATATCTAGCATTGTTCCTTGAGCTCCTTCAGCAAGAATTTTTTTCCCTTGTTTTGCTGCTGTATTTAGGTAATGCTCACTGTCAATACTTTGTAATGATTTAATCATGTCAATACCTTCAAAGAATTCTTTTTCAAGGCCTTCTAGCTGTACAGACATTGAATAAAAGTTAAGAAGAGTAGTATGTTTTTTTACTAATTGTTGATATTTATTATTAAAATCATTTTCAAATAGATCACCTACACGGATGCCATTTCTTCCAGTTTTATCCATATATGTTGGTCCAATACCTTTCAATGTAGAACCAATTTTATGAGCACCTTTTGCAATTTCTGATGCTTTATCTAATAATTTATGTGTAGGTAAGATAATATGTGCTTTTTTTGAAATAAGCAATTGGTCTTTTACATTTACGCCTAGTTCAACTAGCTTGTCTATTTCATTTTTTAATATAATCGGGTCGATAACAACTCCATTTCCTATAACATTAACAACACCTTTCCTGAATATACCTGAAGGAATTGTATGAAGTACATGTTTGATCCCATCAAATTCTAATGTATGACCAGCATTTGGACCACCTTGGAAACGTGCAATTATATCATATTCAGGAGTTAGAACATCTACAATTTTACCTTTACCTTCATCTCCCCATTGAAGACCTAAAAGAACATCAACACTCATTTATTTAGTTTTTTTACATTTTTTAAAGAACTTATTACTTGATCTAAATCTGGTTCTATGCTAAAAACCGTATTTAATTTTGAAATTAGTAATAGGTCGTGAATACTTTCAGGGATATTTGTAATAATGGTTTCTCCACCAAGATTACGAGATTTAGTTAATATGGTGATCAAAGCACCTAAGCCACTACTATTTAAATACTCTAACCCTTTAAAGCTGATAACAACAATGTTAACTGTGTCATTTAGTTCATTTATAACTTTAGTTTGAATTTTTTGAGCATCTTCATATATCATCAATCTTCCTGATAGTTCAAGAAGGATATAATTGTTATTAATAGTAGTTTTAAAATTAAACATATTTATGATTTTCGTTTTCCATAAAAATATAATGCATGATCTTTAATATCCACATTAAATATTTCTTCTAATGTTATTCTTATATTTTGAATTCTTGGGTCACAAAATTCTATTACTTCTCCTTCATCAAGAATAAGGTGATCATGCTGCTTGAATTCAAATGACCTCTCAAAATAAGAAATGTTTTGACCAAATTGATGCCTTCTAATAAGGTCGCTATCTAATAATAGTTCTATGGTGTTGTAAAGTGTTGCCCTGCTAACACGATAATTTTTATTTTTCATGTTTTTATACAGGCTTTCAATATCAAAATGACCTTTAATGTCATATATTTCTGAAAGAATAGCATACCTTTCTGGAGTTTTACGATGTTTTTTTTCACGTAAATAATCAGAAAATATATCTCGAACTTTAGCTTGTATGTTATCGTTTTTTCCCATGTTTTTTTGGAAAGGTATCAATTACACTGCAAATTTATAATTAATGTGATGGGTTGAAGTAAATAATTTAAAAATGATAAATATATATTATTCAATCCTTACAACTTGTTTAATTCCATTTATATCCATTAATTTTAGTATTAGGTTTTCTAAATGGTTTTTATCATAGACATATAACATTATTTCACCTTCAAAAACTCCATCTTTTGAATCAAAATTTAATGACTTCATGTTGATTTTTTCATCTTCTGAGATAATTCTTGTTAATTCATTTAAAAGACCAACGTCATCAATTCCAGAAAATTTAATTCCTGAAATAAAAGCTTCAAGTTTTTGAGATTTCCATTTAGCAGTAATAATCCTATAGGAATAATTAGCTCTTAATTGTTTGGCATTTGGACAATTATTTCTGTGGATTTTTATTCCGTCATTAATGGTAACAAACCCAAAAACAAAATCTCCAGGTAAAGGATTGCAACAAGGTGATAATTTGTAATCAAGTTTCGGGTCTGACCCTTCACCTATAACTATATCCTCGCTACTTTTTGATACTTTACTTATAAGGGCTTCAAATGATTCTTTAATTGTTTTTGTGAATGAACCAAATTTTAACCTCCCTCCCTTAATAATGATTGGTTTAATTTTTTTAAGATCCAGTTTTCCCATTGCAATTTGAAAATACATTTCAGTATGCTCAGACATTTGATATAGCTTAAGCAGCTCTTTTAAATTAAGTTCATCAAATGCAACTTTAAGGTTTGATAGCTTTCTTTCTAATATTTCTTTTACTTCCTCAGATAATCTCTTTTTTTCTTCTTTAAGAGTTTGTTTGATTTTGGATTTTGCCTTTGAAGTAACTACAAAATTGAGCCAACCCTCTTTGGGTTTTTGATTCTTAGATGTTAAAATTTCAACTTGATCTCCACTTTTAAGAGGTTCGCTTAAAGGAACAAGTTTTGAATTTACTTTTGCTCCAATACAAGAAGCACCAACTTCTGTATGAATAGAAAATGCAAAATCTAATGGGGTTGCATTATGCGGTAAAGTAAAAAGGTCTCCTTTTGGTGTAAAGACAAAAATTTCTTCTGAATAAAGGTTGGATTTAAAATCTTCAATAAAGTCTAATGCATTATTGCTTTTATTTTCAATTAATTCTCTTATTTGACCTATCCATTTATCAAAACCTGAAATGTTGTTGTCTCCATCTTTATACTTCCAGTGAGCAGCTAAGCCTTTTTCAGCTATTTCATCCATTCTTTTTGATCGGATCTGTATTTCCACCCATTTTCCTGTTGGACTCATCACGGTGGTGTGTAATGATTCATATCCATTTTGTTTGGGATGCGATATCCAGTCACGAAGTCTTTCAGGATTAGGAATGTAAAAATCAGTTACTAGAGAATAAACTTTCCAACAATCAGATTTTTCATTATTGGGTTCTGAATCAATTATGATTCTAACAGCAAAAACATCAAATATTTCTTGAAAATCAACACCTTTATCATTGATTTTTCTATTTATAGAATTAATAGCCTTTGTTCGTCCTTTGATGGTATATTTAAACCCCTGCTTTTCTAATTCTTTTTTTATTGGTGAACAAAACTTTTGAATATACCGTTCTCTTATTGCTTTAGTTTTTTCAAGTTTTGATTCTATTTGCTTATGCTCATTTTTATGTAAATGCTTAAAAGAAAGGTCTTCTAACTCTGATTTTATTGCATATAATCCCAACCTATGTGCAATAGGAGCATATAGAAATGAGGTTTCTGAAGCGATTTTTAATTTTTTATTTTCTTGCATTGAATCTAGAGTCCTCATATTGTGGAGCCTGTCAGCAAGTTTTACTAATATTACCCTTATGTCTTCAGGAATAGTAAGTAGCATTTTTCTGAAATTTTCAACTTGAGATGAGCTACTTATATCAAAATTTCCAGATAATTTTGTTAATCCATCTATTATTTTTTTGACATCTTTATTAAATAAAGATTCAATTTGCATTAAAGTAATATCAGTATCTTCAACAGTGTCATGTAATAAAGCGCAAATAATAGAGGTAGGTCCGAGGCCAATTTCATCAGAACAAATTCTTGCAACTGCCAAAGGATGAAGAATATACGGTTCCCCAGACTTTCTTCTCATCGTTTTATGAGCTTCAACAGCAACATCAAATGCTTTTCGAATAAGCTTCGTGTCTTCACGACTCCGTTTTGTTTTCATCGAACGAAGGATGCCTCTATAGGCATTGAGTATTTGTTTTTTTTCTTCCTCTTCGTTGATCTTCATAAGTTATTTACTGGGTAATATTTTTGTTGATACCTCTCCAAAACCAACTTTAATTCCATTGTTTTCACTAAACCCTTTCATGATGACGGTGTCGTTGTCATTGATGAATTTTCTTGTTGTGCCGTCAGGCATTTCAATTGGTTTTGTTCCTTTCCATGAAATTTCTAGCATAGATCCATAGCTTCCCTCTTCAGGTCCTGAAATAGTGCCTGAAGCCATCATATCTCCACAGTTGATATTACAGCCATTAATGCTATGGTGTGCTAATTGTTGATTCATGTTCCAATACATATGCTTGTAGTTGCTATTGCAAATGGTTTTTTCTTCTCCATTTTCAGTTTGTATGGAAACCTCTAGGTTTATATTTATATGCTTATTTCCTTCATATTGTAAGTAGGGTAATACTTTAGGGTTTTGATCTGGCCCAGGGATTCTAAAAGGTTCTAGAGCATCTAAAGTAACTATCCATGGAGACATTGAGCTAGCAAAGTTTTTAGCTAAAAATGGTCCTAAAGGAACATATTCCCATTTTTGTATATCACGTGCAGATAGGTCATTGAAAAGACACATGCCAAAAATAAAATCGTCTGCTTCTTTTGTTGAAATGGTTTCTCCAAGTGGCTTACCTTCATAAGTGATAAACCCCATCTCTAGTTCAAAATCCAATAATTTACAGGGTCCAAAAACAGGAGGTGAGTTATCATCTGGTTTTTGTTGTCCCTTTGGTCTATGTACAGGAACTCCTGATAAAATAATAGAAGAAGACCTTCCGTGATACCCTACTGGTATGTGCTTCCAGTTAGGAAGTAAAGCATTATTGGGATCTCTGAACATGCAGCCAACATTATATGCATGTTGTTCACTCGAATAAAAATCAGTATAATCTCTAATTTTAACAGGTAAATGCATGTTGGCATTAGATTGATCAATAAAAACTTTTTTGATATGATCCTTATTGGAGCTTAATTCAGTATTTTCAGTATTTAAAAGATCAGATATTCTATTTCTTAGATTTCTTGTTCCTTTTTTTCCATGTTTCATCAGGTCATTTAAATAGCAAGTATTAAAATCACTAATGTTAAAGCCCAAATCATTTAGATAATTTAATTCGAATAGTTCCTTTAGATCTAGTATTTTATTTCCAATTGCTACTCCAACACGAGGTGTAGATGAATTGTTAGAGAAAACCCCAAATGGTAAATTTTGTATAGGAAAATCTGAATTTCCAGGAATTTCCACCCATGATCTTAAATTTGGGTCATTTGCTTTTATAGACATACGTTATTTGTTTCCCATTGAAATAATGGTTTGTTAGACATTAGGTTATTAACTTCTGATTTTATTGATTGAAGTGTATTGTCGTTATTGTGATTGATTATAGATTTATCTATAAGTTCGACAATTTCAATAATCTCATTAGTTTGAATTCCTCTTGTAGAAATAGCAGCAGTTCCTAATCTTATCCCACTTGTTACAAATGGTGATTCATTGTCAAAAGGAACCATGTTTTTGTTGACTGTAATTTCTGCTTTTCCTAGAGCTATTTCAGCAGCTTTGCCTGTGATGTTTTTTGACCTTAGGTCAATTAACATTGAGTGGTTGTCAGTTCCATTAGAAATGATCTGATAATCCCTTTTAATTAACTCATTGGCCATTTTTTGAGCATTGGAAATAACATTTTCACAATAACCTTTGAAATTATCAGTTAACGCTTCTCCAAAGGCTACAGCTTTTGCTGCAATTACATGTTCAAGTGGACCTCCTTGAGAACCCGGAAAAACAGATGCGTCTAATATTGATGTAAATGATCTAGTTTTTCCTGATTTAAATTTGATTCCCCACGGGTTTTCAAAATCTTCACCAACCATAATTACACCACCTCTGGGACCTCTTAAGGTTTTATGAGTTGTGCTTGTTATAACATGGCAGTATTTTACAGGATTATTTAAAAGGTTAGTAGCAATTAACCCAGCTGGATGTGAAATGTCAGCTAGTAATATGCAATTGACTTGATCAGCAATTTTTCTTAATGCTTTATAGTCCCAATCTCTTGAATATGCAGAGGCACCGCAAATAATAAGTTTAGGTTTAATATTTTTTGCTTGTTCTTCTAATTTATTATAATCTATAATTCCAGTATCTTTTTCAACCCCATAAAAATGAGGGTTATAAAGTTTTCCTGAAAAATTAACAGAAGAGCCATGTGTTAAATGGCCACC
>PVBE011605097.1_pt1 | contig 33402 bp, 18 predicted proteins | sample 1631181 | NCBI WGS metagenome assembly PVBE01 (sample SAMN08397723, study PRJNA350692) | Marine metagenome, whole genome shotgun sequencing project. | isolation source: water | place: Pacific Ocean | collected 2012-04
GCTGCGGTCAATCTTTTGGCTGAGACTTCTCGACCTTGCTGATTTAGCTCGCTGTTACAAGCAGGCGGAGAAGGCCTAGAGGTTTGCAGCCTTGAGCGCTTGCAGGCTCAGCATCAAATATCACCCTCACATCTGCGGGTGGCTCTGACAAATTTATTGGAAAGCTAAATGCAGAGGGTGCGAAAGAGCTGATGTCAATGGCAACGAGACCGAAAAGGGCCGTTGTAGATAGTGTAGCCGAGAGAATCTAGGCTGAAAAGACGGCAGTTGTCAGCGAAACAGCATTTCGTTGTCCTACATTGATGCCTAAGGGCCAGAATCAGGAATGAAAAAGTGGTAAAAAAGTGACAAGATGAGGATTTAAAGGATAAATTCGACAGTGTTATGGGAAACCAAAGCAAAAACAAGAAACAATAGAAATCAAACAAAACAAGATCAAGTTGATATTATCACAAAAGAATTAGACTCATGGATAATCAAAAGATCAAACAAGCTCACCAAAAAAGCAAAACAATAAGCAGATCTAGCAACTAGAAAATAGTTTAAAAGGCAATTCAAAAACAAAAACACAATAAATAGCCTAAAAGAGGACAATGAAAGAACTGACACAGCAACAAAATATATTTATCCAGAAAAACGTAAGATTAAGGTATGGTATATAAAGTATAAAATGTATCATCAATTACGAAAATTAGTTCTTTTAATATCTTTTTTAGGTTTAAACGGAAATATTTGCGTATTAGCAGGGACGTCACCGTCACTTAAAAATCCGTCAAACAGACAAGAAATAAATTTTGAATATGACAACAACAGTGTAATCCCTTCGGCTATGCCCATAATGCCAATTAACGAGGAAGCAAGGCTTCAAAATAACTTGACTGTAGAAGATTTAATGAAAATCGCCTCAATTGATTATGAAAATGATTGGAACATTTTAGTAGAAGAAATAACCAACTACCAAAAAGGATTACTTAAAACAAAGAAATCTATCAACTTAGACCAAGCTCTCGAATTAGCAATTAGGAATAATCCTACATTATCAGCAAATAAATATCAAGTTTTGGGGAGTATTTGGCGAGAGAGAGCTGAAATGAGGAGATGGTTGCCTAGCATAAAACTTGATACAGGAAATACAGGATTTTACAAAGATGAATTATATGTAAATTCAAGATATCCTAAAAATCCTAGCGACGGAAATGGATCTGTCACAAGTTATTTCTCTGATTATTATCAATCAAATCCAACTGCAACGATATCATGGGATTTATACGACCCAGAAAGGGGGCCAAGCATCCAGATCGAAAAAAGAAACGTTGAAAGAGACAAATTATTGTTAAATTATTCAATAAGATCTCTAGTAGTCGATATATACAACAGCTACACAGATATTGAGATACTCTTAGAAGAAATAAATGCATATTCCGAGCTTGTGGCTCTAGAAATAGCTATTGCCGATGCAATCTATGAAGTATACGCAGAACAATTAACATCAATTGCAGAAGTTGCTAAATGGAGAGCACAAACTTATAGTAGCATTACTCAGTTAATAAAGTATTACCAACTTCTTGATGAAGCATATTCTGAATTTAGTTCAGTAATAGGGAGTGAAGAATACTTTCCAGTTTTAGCAAAAGGCAAGAAGCTTTACCTAGGAAAGTGGAAATTATCATTAGAAGAATCAATCAAGAAAGCAAAAAGAGAAAACGAACGAATAAAAAGCGAATATATAAACGCACAGGTGAGCGCAATAACAGCTCAAAAATTTATAAATTCATACTTGCCAACATTTACTCTAAATGCTTCAGCCGGAAATCAAATAATTAATGGTATTTATGAAGCAAGCTTATTCCAAGCTGAACCAATTCTTCCTACATCATCCCAAAACACTACAAACCCTCAATACCAAATATATGCTGGAATGACTTTAACTTTTGATGGAGGGGTAAACCTGGCAAGAGCAAGCGCAGAAAAGATGGATCAAAAAAGAAGTTTATTCAAAACAAAAGAATTATCTAATGAGGTAACTCAACTAGTGAGAAACTCCTATAATGGTCTATCAAATGAAAGTATAAATTATATAAGTTCCGAGAAATCGGTAGAAAATTCAAAGATATCATTAGTAGTGTATAAGCAAAGGTATATGGCAGGCTTAACTGATACAACACCATTCTTACAAGCTGTAAATCTTTATACAACAGCAATAATTACAAGAAGTGAGGTCAAAAAAAATCTAGTAATTCATTACGTAAATCTATTGAAGTCAACTGCAACTTGGCCAAAACAATTCGAGACAAGCCTTGACTCAGCGCTAGAATCAATAATGAAAAGGCGAGAAGAAGTTCCAAGTTTCAAAAAATTATGAACGCAACAATTAACAAAGAAATGGACAATCAAAAAGAACCAATCAAAATTTTATCAGCACCGTTGGGGGTACTGCTTAAGATTTCATTTGCCGTAAGTGCCGCAGGTGCACTGTGGGCAATTTTCGCAAAAGTACCTTCTCAAGTAGATGGATTAGCAACTATGACTCCCCCAGGAGGACTATCAGGCGTATCTTCACCCAACGAAGGTACGCTTATTTACGTAAGAGATGAAAAAGGAAGAATAATTGCCGATGCAAAAGGAAAACAAACGCTAAAAGCAGTAACTGGTTTCCTAAATGGTATGTATGATTTCGATAAAACATCTAAAGAATACATTGAAAACCCAAGTCAAGAATTGTATTCAGCATTCAACCAAAAAATTGATAATGTTATTAAAATCTCATGGGCATCGGTATTTGATGAAAAAGAGTTAGGAAAAGGTGGTAGGGCAATCTTTGAATCTAATTTCCCCTATTTAAATAAAAATGAAATAGTAGCTTACATTTACAACCCAAACAGAAAAGTAAAAGTAATCAATGCAGCTACGGATGCTCGGTCAAAATTGAAATCACTAAGGCGTACTATGGATACATATCAAAGACAAAAACAATCATACAATTCACGGCTACTAAAATTAGAGAATGCATACAAAGATGTAGCTAAACATTTCACTATCAATAAAGACTTTGAAACAACTCTAAGAAAGCTAAACCAAGCTGGATATGTGCCTAACAACACATATATATCAGGTATAGCATCAACTGCAAATTTCAGTTCACTAGGAGAACAATACCTACAACAAGGACAACAACTTACAATTGAATCAAATAATGTTGACAACAAAGTCAATGAAGCGATCAACGAAGTGGTGGCAACAGTTACAGATTTGAGAGATAGTGTGAACGAATATATTTCAGAATCATATGTATACATGCCGCAAAATGGCTATCTCGTAGAATATTCATCAGTAAATTTGACAAACATTACAAAAGATACACCTATCTTCGAATACACTGATAGTACACCAAAATTACCAGAATATACTTATGCCTTTTTTGGAGCACAACAAGCATCGCAGGTATTTCCAGGAATGAAGATTTTGTCAACGCCACTTGGAATCTCTCGCTCGCAATATGGAGGCATCAAAGGGAGTGTAGTATCGATCGATGAAAATCCAGCATCTCAAGCATCTATAAATAGTGTCAGTGGAAGTAGTCAAGTCGCAAAAACATTTATTGAAAGCCTAAATATCCCATACAGAGTATTAATAAAACTTGAAAAAAATGAAAATGTTGATATTAGTAGTTGCACAAAAGAAAACAGAAAAGAAACTTGTTACGTATGGAACTCTGGGGCAATTCCACCATTCCCTGTAAAAATTGGAAATATTTTAACGGTTCAAGCAACAACAACAGAATATACACCCTTACAATTAATGATACCTCGCTTAAGACTATTCTTTGGACTGGAAACAGAGGCACCAGGGATGAAGAAGGCGAGTAATTAAATGAATAAATTAATCAACTCTTTTAATTGGATTATACCAATAGTTGGAAGGTATAAAAAAGGATTTATTTTATTAATACCGATATCTGTCGCGATTACGATACCAACTCTAATAATTGCTGGTTGTTCATCACAGTTTATCGATGGGTATTTGTTGAACACAAGAGACAATTTTGCAATTCCAATTGCATGGTTCCTGCTCATATCAACATTAGTAATGATAACATTACTAGCACTACAATCAATAATTCTAGTGAGAATAGAGGCGTTTATAATAAAATCAGCGTCTGTAAAAATATTTAAGAGAATATTTTCATTACCGTACAGTTATTTTGCTGTGAATCCATCGGGGGAAACAGCCGGAAGAATAGGTTTGGCACTCCAGGTAGGACAACAATTAGTTACTCAAGTTACTGGCTTCATTATAGTACTCTTAAGAGCGGTAATAGTTTTAGCATTTTCATTAGTCATATCCGCTGAGCTAACATTGTTGAGTACAACACTTTTAGTGGTAAATGTAGCTTTTTCATTCTATATAACCTCAAAAAGAGAGAGTGCCAATAAAGAACTTGCATTAAATAAAGGTCTTGCAGAAGGTGAAGGTTTAAATGCTGTTGCAAATATAGAAAGTATAAAAGCATCAGCACTTGAGTCTGAATTTTTTGAGAGTTGGGCAAACTTATTTGGAAAGTCAGTAAACGAACAACAAAATCAAAGCTATTATAATGCAATTGGATCAATGATAAGTACAGTCTCCTCATTTCTACTCCAGACTATAGTCATTATTTTAGGAGGATTCTTAATATTGCAGGGTGATTTGTCGTTAGGATCGTTGGTAGCGTACCAATTCCTATTGTCTACAATAATCACCCCTATTAATCAAATTCCACAATTAGTGTCCGGACTGCAAACCTTAAGCGGTCTATCTGGACGTATTTCTATGATATTCGATGCAACAACTGAAGAATATGTAAAAAGCCTAGATCAAGATAAAAGTAGATTAAAAAAAGAAACATCACAAAAATTAAACGGTTATATAAGCTTGAAAAATATAGTTTTTAGCTACCCAGGCTCTAAAACAAAATTGTTTAATAATATTGAAATAGAAATCGCTGCTGGAAGACATCTAGCAATAGTTGGTGGTAGTGGATCTGGCAAAAGTACCCTTATTAAAATGATTGCTGGTCTCTACCATTCAGATGACGGTGAAATACTATTTGATGGTATTAATTGGAAAGATCATCCAGATTTAAAAATGAGACAATCAATAGCATATGTTCCTCAAGAAATGTTTCTTTTCAGTGATACAATACAAAATAACATCTCATTATGGGACCCAAGATTCACAGCAGACCAATGCTACCAGGCAGCAAAAGAAGGTCTTATGCAAAATGAAATTGATTCATACCCATTAGGTATTCAAAGAAAACTCAATGATAATGGAAGTGATTTAAGTGGAGGGCAAAAGCAGAGAATAGAGATTGCTAGAGCACTTGTTAGAAAACCATCAATCATGCTAATTGATGAGGGAACAAGTGCACTTGATGATTATACTGAAAAAGAGGTAATGAAAAATATTAAAAACACAAATTCTACGTTAATAACAGTGGCTCACAGGATGCACTCTGCAGAAATTAGTGACTATGTCATAGTGTTAGAGAAGGGAAAGATAATTCAACAAGGTACGCCAAAAGAATTACGAGAAAGAAAAGGCCGATATTCGCAATTACTAGCAGCTGAGAGAGGGTAAAATGAAAGATTTTTCCTCTCAAAAATTACAAGAAGTATTCAAACTCGAAAACTCTGATTTTAAACAAGAAATAGTAGATATAAGTCAAAGTGCAAGTTCCTTCCTGAAAACAACAGCTTATATATGCAATAGCTTAGAAGTAGTTGAAATACTAACTGATATAGAAACAGATAAACTAAATGAATTCCTGTCCTATAATGATATTGTGTCAAGACAAATCAAACTTGAAGATATGCCAAAATTGAGAAAAGGAATTTCAATAATAATCGATTTAGGGAATAGAAAGTCAATTGCGTTAGTCAAAATGAAAGGTAATAGTTACATATATGATCCAGACAATGGAATAGAAGGCTCATACAATTCTATTGCAGAATTAGAAAAGCTATATGATCTAAAACAATACAAGGCATATGAAATATTTGCAAAGCTACCTTATGGAACAAGAGGACCACTAGACGCATTAAAATTCACACTTGGTTCATCATGGTTCACATTAATTGCGTTCATAGGGGCAACAGTTGCAGTTGTATTAATGGGCTTAACAGCACCAATAATAACAAACTATTTGGTTTCATATGTCTTGCCTCAATCGAGTTACTCGCTATTAATTACAGTTGCAGTGCTGGTTGCAATAATAGCAGTTTTTAATTTTGCAATTACTGCATTTAGTCAATTCTTTCAAGTTGAATTTGAAGCCTTAATAGATGTAAGATTGCAAACTGCTGTATGGGCACGTCTAATAAGACTACCTGTTCCTTTCTTCAGAGAAAATAGCATTGGGGACATTGCCTCAAGAGCTGCGGCAATTTCTCAGGCAAGATCGGCAATATCAGGTGGCTTCCTCGTGGCAGTAATCAATCTTGGATTTGCATTTAGTTTCTTTGTACTAATGTTTCAGTACGACCAAGCTCTGACTTGGATATCTCTAGCTGTTACGGCAGTAAATACTTTTATAGTAATCAAATATTCCTTGAAGCAGGGAGAATATTTAGTTCCATTATTTGAACAATACGCAGATGTAACAAATTATTCATTACAAGCGATACAAGGAGTCGCTCAAATAAGAACATCAGGGTCTGAACCATTTGTTTTCTTAGAATGGATGAGAAAGTTGATAAAAACAGCTTATACAAATACCAAAATGGGGTATACAGCTGCGGTAGTAAATACAGGGGCAATATCAGTAAATCCAATTGGAACATTAACAGTGATAGTTTCAATAATATTACTTAATTCAAGGGACATCAGTGGATTCAGCGTTAATCAAATAGCAAATTGGATAGGATTCCTCGCAGCATTTGCAGGATTTAATACAATATTATCAGCATCAGCTGTAGTTATATCAGTGAGTCTTGCTACCTTAAGAAGTCTATGGGCTAGAGCTAGTTTGATTATTTATGCTGAACCAGAAAAAGGATACAGTGAAGACGCCTTAAGAAAAGACTTAAAAGGGAATTACAAAGGCGAGGATTTATATTTTCAATACAAAGGGATGAATAGACCTGTACTAAATGGATTGAATTTCACAATCGAACCCGAAAAATATACCGCAATAACAGGTTACAGTGGCAGTGGAAAATCAACACTACTAAGGTTATTGATTGGTTTTGATGAACCTCAGTCTGGATTGTTAACTATAGACAATTTAGCCTTAGAACAATGGTCTATACATCACTATCGCAAACAATTAGGTGTTGTTTTGCAAAATACTCCATTACAACCAGGATCAATACGTAAAATACTAACTGCGGGAAGAAATATTAGCGATGAAAAAATATGGATGGCACTTGAGCAAGCATCATTAGCAGATATCATTAACGATATGCCAGATAAACTAGAAACGTTTATTGAAGAAGGATCCTCCAACATATCAGGAGGACAACGTCAAAGAATAGCCCTTGCGAGAGCTCTAGTTGGAGATCCAAAGGTTTTGATACTGGATGAAGCGACAAGCGCCCTAGATGCACCTACACAGCAAGTCGTAACGGACACATTAAACAATCTCAAAATAACGAGGATTGCAGTAGCTCATCGCCTTAGTACTATCGAATCAGCGAACAAAATCATAGTAATCAAAGACGGAAGAGTTGTTGAAACTGGTTCTTATCAAGAACTAAAAGAGAATAAAAATGGATATATGAATAAACCATCTTGAGAAATCAAAAATCAAATCGTTTGAAGAATGAATCACTTATAGGTTGTTCTGGAATAAGATTAATATTTAGAAGCTCAGAGGCAATTTTCGCATCATTCGAATAGGGAGATACAACTGAGTCCTCAGATATCCAGCGAAGAACAAAACCAGTTGAATCAACATTTGATAAAGGAGGAAGACTATGGAGGGTTAATCCATTAAAAACTATCGCATCTCCAGCAGAAGTTGAAACAGATTGTATATCATATTCGGGGTTAGTTTCGAGATCATCTGGAACAGGCGAAAAGTGTTGGCTATAATCTAAAGAATCAGAGTAATGAAAAGATCTGTAAAACTCCTCCATAGCATTAAACTGGCTACGTTTTGAGGAATCAGTAAAGAATGCAGATGGCATATACCTCAAACCAGACTTATGTGATCCACGAACAAAACGAAGAGAAGCAGAAGCTGGAATGTCAGAGAGAGAGATCCAGATAGAATAGAAAGGACCCTCAATTGACTGGTCATGATGCCAAGGAATTGATGTAGTACAAAGGGATGAGCGTTGAAACCATGTATCTTGTAAAAGAAGAACAGATTGCCTACACATAAGAGAAGACATCAAAGAAGGTAAATGGGAAGGTACATATCCACTATAAAAATTGGAAACAAAATGAGAAGACCAAATATCAGAGAAGAATGAACCAGGTATGTTGTTATCTAAATCCCTAAAGAAAGGTGATGCTTTTGATGATATAGAATCTCTAACAGATGAGAGGATAGACAAACAATAATTAGTATTGACAAAAGAGGGAATTTTGATAAAACCGTCAGAATCTAAATCCGAAGTAAGCTGAGAAACATTCATAACATTACCAACCCAGACGATTCATAATATCAGATTCATCATTATCCGATAAGGTAACTGAATCGGATAACATAGAATGTAATGATTTAAATGTAGAGTCTAGTTGAACTGTAGAGATTAAAGATTTATCATAATAAACTACAAATTTAGATGCACAAGAAGAGCTTGTAACCTCAATCATAAGGGGTGACCAAGGTAGTGGAAGAGATTCAAAAGAGGAGAGCGAATGTTTTACAATTGAAGTTATAGTTGAAGTATTAATAGGTACATGCTCTATTAGATTAAGAGAACAAAAAGGAATCATTGGGAAACTAGATGAATTATTGGCGAGATAGGAAACAAGAGAAGGTGCAATACTATTAAGTGTCCTAAACTTATCAGAGATATAAGTGTTATCAAGTTTCTCAAATACACAAGGAGCATGGAGAGAGAAATAACCAAGAGCTGAATTGACGGCTGGATCAGAATATTGACGAGATGCCAACTCTATGTCGAAAAGGATAGATTGATGAGTGTTATCAGTAAATATAGATGATAGAGCACGAACAAGAAAGGGGAAGATATAGGATGAATAATGGTCAAGATTATTCAGAGAAATTAATGCATAATCGATAGAAGATTCATATATACAAAAGTCTGAAGATTGAAAAGACTGGCGAAAAGAGAAGGGAGCAGAAAGAATGCAAGGCTGATCAGTTAATACATTTTGAAAGAAAGAATGTGCTAATTCATGATCAAGATTATTAGACTCTGGTAATCCTAACGAATGCAGATTGACCTTAGATGAAGAATCAGATAGAGAATCAATAATTAGCTGAACAGAAAGATAATCGAACAAGTAATGAGGAAGAGCAATAAGTATATAGTCAGAAGAACTATTAGAAATAGTTAGAGAAGAGATAGCTAAATTAACACCTTGCGAGGGATTAAGTTTAGCAATTGAGGAATCAGCAACACTAACAAGCGACTCAAGCATTGATTCATAGGAATCAAAAGAAATTTTACTAAGATTTATATCAGCAATAGCCCGGTTAAAAGAAACAACACTATTAGCAGTAAAATTATAATTAAACAATTGACTATGAGATAAAATAGAAATAATTCTACGCGAGAACAAATCAGACAAATCCTTGGGGGTAGAGATCAGAAAAGTGAAATACCAGTGATAAACATCAAAAAATGAAGAAACATATTTCTGAGCAGGTGTGAGTCTATAGACTGTTGAATTAGAATTTCGGGATGTTTCTAAGGTATTAGAAGAATGACTAGCCAAATCAAAAATAGATTGGAATAGAGGATTAACTAATATAGAATCAGAGGAAATATCGAAACCAGAGCGGGACAAAGATGCACTCAATCTGATTGCAGAGAGAGAATCACCACCTAAACTATAAAAGTTGGAGGAAAGCGAAAGAGATTGATTTGGAAAAATAAGCAAACATGCATCAATAAAAGATTTTTCGGAAGAGCTATACGTACTTGAGGAGAGAGAACAGGAAGAGCTTAAGTTATCAAAGAAGGAATTTATAAGAGCATCAGTATCGACTTTGCCATTAGGGTTCAAAGGAATACAATCAACAGGAATAAAGTAATGGGGACAATAATAATTAGGAAGATCAATACGAAACTGCGATTGAAGTTCTTCGAGATTTAACAGTTCATCGACATAAAATAAAATGATTTGGTCTGAATTATGATAAACGTCAGAATTTTGGGGAACTGGAAGAAGATAAAAATTTAATGAAGGAAGAATTGATGAAATCCTATTTGATACATCACTTAAATATACTCGGTAACCATTAATCTTGAGAAGACCTCCTACTCGGCCGAGAATTATAAGTTCATTATTCTGATCAAAATACCCAAGATCGCTAGTTAAAAAAGTGTATTGATCCAAAGAAGAGGTGAAAGAATCAGTAGAGCCATCAAAATATTTTCCGTATGAAAATTTAGAAGTAATAGAAATCAAGCCAATATTATATTGGAAATCTATAGTCTCAATAAATGATGAATTATCAGGAAAATCATACTTAACAATATCAATGGTATAGCCATCAAGGGCTGTGCCAACTGGTATTTTACTGGTAGAAGTTAAATTTGGATTAACCTTAAAAGTAGAACAACCAATGCAAGTCTCGGTTGGACCATAATGTGTATAAATAGATAGTTGAGGATTGAAGTCAAAACAAATTCGAGATGAATCAGAGGACAAAGAATCACCACCGAAAATAAGAATATCGGTTGGTATAACCTTAGAAAGAGGAGCGATGTCTGTTAGAGCTAAGAAGTATGGAGGTAAAAGCTTTAAAAGCGAGAAATAGTTATCCGGAATATTTTGCCAGAATTGAGATGATTTAACAACTTGTGAATCGGAAATAAATAATTCACCACCGTGATGAAGCCAAAGTAGTAAAGTAGTAAAAGGAAAATCAAAATTAAGGGATGAAAGAATACCATAACGATATTTAGAAGGATCTACTGATAAAGACAAACGAGAAACAATCGATGACTGATAATTAGCGAGATGATGAATGGAAATAGGGACTGGTTTGCTCTTACCTGTAGATCCAGAAGTAAATATAAGATGAGCTAGATTAGAAAAATCAACAACAATAGATTCAGTAGCAGTAATAGAATTAGAGAACTTGCAGAGAACAGAAGAATCTATAGAAATAATAGTATTAATGCCAGATTCAAAAAGACGCGAGCTATTTGTAAGGTCATTTTCAAGAAAGTTCCAAAGTAAATATGACTTACCGGAATTCCAACAAGATAGAATTAATAGAATCTGATCAAGACTAGAAGATGTTTTGATACATAATATAGAATCGGGAATTAAAATAATAAAGGATGAATATTGAGATAGTTTGGAATGAAACTCTTTGCATGAAAGTGATTGATCATGAGAACTTAATGAATGCGAATCAAGTTTAGATGTTAAGAAACTAAGATAGTTCTTGGGAGTAAAATTAACGAAATTTGGATCAAAAGAAGTAATTACTGATTTAGGTAAACTAGATTCATTGCTGAAAATTTTACTAGGAAACGAGTCAGTGGAATCAAGGTGAGATGAGAAAATATCAAAGATTTGGTCAATAGATAACTTATTAATAATAGAAGGATCAAAATCAATACAAATGCGCAGAGAATTAGAGTCATCGATAATATTTAGAAAAAGCCCCCACCTTGCATAATCAGGAATATTGTCATTAAAGCGAATATCAAAGGAAGAATTAGAAAATATGCTAGATATCTTGTCATAGTTAAAAGCAATGTCAGATAATGGGTACTTAGAAGGAGGCTTCTTAATAGAAAATTTAGAGGCCAATGACGAGTTATTAATAGTAGTATTAAAAACAATCTTCGAGACATTATTTTGCAATTCGCTTAATGCATGAGATTCAAAAAGAAGCAATGAATCAATAACTAAAGGCAAAGGTGTGACAAATGAATCATAAAGATAAGCTATTTCGGGTGTAACCAAATTAGTACCAAAGATTGCTACAATAAAATTTTCTAAATCAAGATAAGACTGAATTGACTGAATATAAATAGCGAGCAATAGTGACGGCAACGTAATAGAGTAAGACTCAGATATTTCAACAAGTTTCTGACGTACCAATGAATCAAGTTGAAATTCAACACGTTCTGGTGGCTTTGAACTGAGTGAAATCTGATGAAAAAACTTTGGAGAAAGTTGATCAAGAAATTCAGAGGTACGGTCGACTGGTGAATAGGCAAGTTGCAGAGACGAGGGTGTAGGAGTTGAGTGTAAGATTTTTTGAAAAAGTGTATTAATACCCTTACCATCAATTGCATAATGTGCAAAAGAGAAAAAAATCTTATGAATATTATTGTTCTTTAGATAAACTAGACAACAAACATGACAGTCATTAGAAGGTGAAAAACTAATATTAAAATTAGAAGAGTTATCAAGATGATAGATCCAGTCAATACCAAGAGAATCCTTAGCTATAAAACTAGAGGAAACAATATCATAATTGCCAAAAAGGCTTGTTTCACGAGATATATGATAAGTAGCATCACTTAGAAAAGGTAAAATTTCGGAAGATTGCTTAAAGCAAATCGAAACAGTCTGATTGAACGATTGAGACTCCAGAGGAGACTGATCATAAGCAGCACATAAAGTTAACTGAGTAGGGGCTAAAAGATAGATATCAGAACAATCCGCACTTGGAGTGTTAAGCATTCCAAATTTAATCAATGAATTAATAGACTGAATAACTGCTTGCTCAAAATAGTCAAGGTCCTCTGACGAATGGGCCTCTGATAGAAAACAGGTTCGTCCTTCCCAAATATAAACTTTTCGTTCTAAAAGCTCAAGATAGAATCCAAGAGGAGCACCGATAAATCGGAAGAATGAAGAAGCATATAAAATACGAATAGGAAGAGACTTTGAGGTGAAATAAGCATTCAATCTTTTACATAAATCACGGGTTGTACGATTTAAACTGTACTGTAAAGCGCCTTTATCCTTGACAAAAAACTCTAGAACTGCCTTACAGCTACTCATAGTCAGTGGATTCTTATTAAATGTACCAGCGAAAAAGATACGGTCATGGGAAGGTTCGGTATTATAATAGTGCCACGCACCACCATCAACATAGTTTAAAATATTAGTATTACCAGCAACTGCTCCAATTGGTAAACCTCCACCGATAATTTTTCCATAAGTACTTAGATCAGATTTGACTCCAAAAAAACCAAATGATGATCTGACATGACATCTAAAACCTATTAAAACCTCATCAAAAATAAGAATAATCCCATGTAAGTCACACAAACGACGTAAAAGTCGTAGAATTTTCCCCTTGTTAAGTGATGGTTGTCGAGACTGAATAGGTTCGACAAGAATAGCGGCTAAATCTAATCTGTTATCATAAATGACGCTGGAAATAGACTCTTCGTCTTCATAATCAACCAAAACTGTATTAATGACAGAATCAGATGGAACCCCCTTAGAAGAGGGTACTGAATCACCCTTCTGGTTGACTTGTAAAGCAAGGCTCATGTCATTATGACCATGATATGAGCCATTAAATTGAAGAATTTTTGTACGATTCGTATAGGCTCTAGCCAGACGAACGGCTGTCATAACAGCTTCGGTACCAGTATTACAAAAAAGAGCTCTATCATGCCCAGTCAACTCACAAAGTAATTTTGCATTATGTACAGCAAGATTAGATTGTGGACCAATAAAGAATGCGTTAGTATCAATTGCACTTAAAAGAGAAGATTTAATAAACTCTGCATTATGACCAAAAAGCTGAACGCCAAATCCCATTGTAAAATCTAAATAGCGAATATTATCAATTGAATAAACAGCTGATCCAGATGCTTTGCTTGCAGATAAGGGCAACTGAATGTCACGATAAAGAGATGAGTAACCTGCAGAATATCGAGGATCTGCTAAGGATGTATCTGAATTACGATTTTCACGGGATGAAGATAAAATAGAAAAAAGTCTCCGCGATAAATCTATACTGTGAATAACTTCTGCACGACTAAATGATGGTTTGGAAGATGTGGAAGAAGTAGAATCATTTTTGACAGGAACTTCACTTTGAGAAGCCAGTGTTAAGGCCTTGTTTGGGTAAGGCGGTATTTGAATCTCATCAGAGTGAACAGGGGACTGCTCATAACGACGAGAAGCCTCATCAATTGCTTCTTGAATAACTTGATATTGGCCGATTAACTCGTCTAAGGGGAAAACAATTGAAAATTTTGAAGTAAGTTTTGCAGCAAGTTGTGCTAACTCAAGAGAATCTAAACCGCATCTGGTAAAAGATTTTGAAGTATCCAGATCAACAAGAGGAACTCCAGAAGAAGTGGAAATAAATTCAAGAATGAAATTAGCAATAGAAGAGTTTACTTGCAAAAGATTAACAGAAACAGTAGGAGAGGAAGAAGAGTTAGAATTATCTAGTGAAGTTGAATCTTCGTTGGGTTGGAAAGAACAAGAATACTGATCATCTTGAAGGGTAATATTTTGGTCACATATACGCCTGAGGGAAACCTTGGAAGAAATTTCTGTAATCTTAAAATGATCAAATTGAGAAAGGTTCAAAGAATTGAATAATGCAGAAAAATCAACCATCTCAAGGAAATGTGATTCCAATGATAAAGTTAGGCTTTCTTTAGGGGGAAACAAGTACCAAGAAGGAACAAAACGAGAAGCATCAGATAACTGAATACTAAAATCAAAAAAGGCCAGTGGAAGGCTTGAAAGATCTACAAGTAAAGAAGAGTGGTAACAGTAGTTAACGCCAACATACTTTAAACAACGAGCAGCATCGTCAGACTTAATCAAATCGTCAAGGGACGAAGAAACGGCATAAATAGAACTATCTGGACTGCATTTTATAACCTCATGCAGAAAATACTTATCTCGTAATTCAGTAGTAAGTTTATTGTGCTCAGCGTAGTAGAGTCCGAATAAATCACGCAGAGGGTTAACAATTTTTTCTCTCTCTATCAATGACTTTACACAATCATCGAAAGATATAGAATTATCAGCAACTGCAGCAACGTATTCACCGAAAGAATAGCCAATCAGCTTGTCATAATGATCACCATTGTGAATAGAAACATCATACAAAGATAGCATATGAACAAGTGACAATAGTTGCTCAATAAGAGGTGATATTAAGTGTCTATCAGAAAAATTAGATGAAAAATGAAGAGAAGTATCAGAAGAGATGATTTTGGAGATTTGCGACCAATATTGATCTGCAAAGGAATGATAGAGGGTTGAAGTTAAATATTCAGATAGACCCAATTCAGGGGAAAATTTCCCTTGGCCTGGAAAGAGAGCTACAGAACACGAAAGAGAATTAGATGGAGTGAAACAACGCTGTATTGCTAAGGATGCATTGGTACCGCTAAAACCAAACGAGCTGACCAAGGAGGTCTTATCAATGGTCTTTAACTTCTGTAAAAGATCAGAATCAGAACTATGAGTTAAACAACTATCCAGAAAAGAAAACTTATTGCTTGAAGGTGAAGAGTCAACATATGAGACATTACCGTCCTTAAAAAGAGATAAACAACTAAGTAAACCGGCTGCTCCAGCAGCAGACTCTAAGTGACCAATCTTGGACTTAAGTGAGCCAACAACAATTGGTGTTTTGGAGAATAACTTATTTAAAGCCTTAAGCTCAATAGGATCTCCAAGAGGGGTCCCTGTACCATGACATTCAACATAGCCAATATCAGAAACAACAAGATTGGAACTACTAAGCGTATGTTGATGAAGGAAATATTGACTGTCTAAAGAGGGGGCAGTGATGCCAGGACTAAGACCATCATGATTAATAAAGGCACCATGGATTTTGGCGATGGGCTCTATACCGAGCTTATTAATACCATTTTCGGATGCAAGTAGAAATAATATTCCACCTTCACTACGGACATAACCATTTGCAGTACTTTTAAAAGTAAAGCAACGATGATCAGGACTAAGCATATTCATACGATATAGTTGTTCGAACTTAAAGGGATCATTAAAAAGATTTACGCCGCCACATATAGAAAAATCCGATTCTCCAGCCTGTATTGATTGAAAAGCCTCTACAATAGCAACAAGGGAGGATGAGCAACTAGTATCAATAGTCTTTGATTTTGATGTAAAATCAAAATGATAGGAAATACGTGCACTCATCATGGAAAGATGACAACCAGTGAGTAAGAAACGATTATCAGAAGGCAAAGTATTATATTGAGACCAACCAGTATCTGTTGCCCCAATAAAAACAGAAGTGTTTTTTGGCAACGAATAAACAGAAAGCAACTCTTGAGCTAGCGATAAACAATGTCGTTGCTGTGGATCCATACATTGCCATTCTTTTCGACTAATACCCAGATCAGAAATATCAGCAAAAAATGGATCAGATAAAATCCCACCAAATAATTCAGTATCAAAATTGGGAATGACAATATCCCGACTTTGCCAAAAGACGTCTGTTATCCTCTGAATAGGAGATAAAAGACTAGTTTTAACTTCACTTAATTGTTGCCAAGAATTAACAGATGGAAGCCTGAAGACTGCATTAACAACATAGACACAACTAGAATCAACCATATTAATTAATATCCATGTTGATGTGATTCACTAGTTTAGAAATAGTATCGTATTCCCAAACAAAGGCATCATCTAATAAGACGCCTGTTAATTCTAGAACGTATTTTTTTAGTTGGGAGGAGCCAAGTGAATCCAATACAATAAAAACCTGACCACGGGATATCCTCATGGCTGACTCTTGATTAACCAATTCAAAATATTTCAACCAATCGATAATTTGCTGTTCCGAAACCTTAGCTTTAACAGTTGAAATCTCATTTAATGAAGAATAAATAACATTAAAAGACTGATCAAGATAAATCCTAGCCGCCTTAAGTCTTTGCAATTTACCAGATGTAGTCTTTGGCAATTGAGCACGCTGAACAAATACAACATCTTGACAATTACGTGAACATAGATCTAAAACAATGGTGTTAATCTGATCGGCAATAACCTTAAAGTCAGAAATATTACTATGCCTTTCAAGTTCGCTAACGAAAACAACTGATTCCAGTTGGCTCGCATCAGAAACAGCAAAGCATACAGAAGTACTATTGGACAATTGAGGAATTGATGACTTAATCGCAGATTCAATATCTTCAGGATAAATATTTCTTCCATTAATTATCATCAATTCTTTTTTACGTCCGGTAATGAAAAGGTGATTATTATAAGTGAATCCAAGATCACCTGTTTGAAGGTGCTCATTGGCACTAAGTGGTGGGTGGCCAAGGTATCCATGCATCACAGTAGGTCCATCAATCACAACCTCGCCGATCAGACCCGAGGGCAGTTCATGACCAGCATCATCACGAATGGAAATCTGAGTATCAGGAAGTGCATATCCGCTCGAAACAAGCAAACGACCATCTAAAGAAGGATCAGCCTTTCCAAAATTCAATTGTTCCTGATCAAAATACTCAAAATACAAAGATTGATTTAAACGATCACCAGTGACGGCAAGAGTCGATTCGGCAAGGCCATAAGCAGCAGTTAAAGCAGTTGAACACAAACCCAATTTTTCAGAAAGATGAATAAATTTTTGTGCAACCGAGGCACTAATATGTTCAGCAGCAATCATACAAAATTTGCACGAATTTAAAGACAAAGATGGAGGATATTCATGAAGAGATGCCATCGCATATCCACTGGTAGAGCCAGCTGTATGAGTAATGGAATATTTAGACAAATTAGACAACCAAACACTAGGTTTTTTTGCAAAATCGGCAGAAGAAATCACAAATGAACTACCACCAAACATAAGAGGTAATAAAACACCAAATATTAGTCCTAAATCATGATAAAGTGGAAGCCAAGAATAGAATCTAGAGGAGTTAGAAATATCCCAAATGCAAGCCATCGACTGGAGTGAACTTAAAAGATTATCAGCAGTAATAAGTACTCCTTTAGGTTGCCCTGTAGACCCAGAAGAGAATTGAATAATAGCTATGTTACTCGGATAGGCCGGCTTGCAGGGTATATTTGATGGTAAAGTATGACTTCTATCAGTAAATTCTGCTAAACTAGAAAGAGAACTAGACTTATCATCTCTAATCTTAAACACCTGACTATGCTTGAAGTCAATAGTGTAAATTTTAGATCCACACTGATCAATTACATTATTGACGAAATCAAGACGTTTTTTTGATGGGAGACAAACTGGAACCACAGGCCTATCACCATACCAACAAGCGAGAAGATTTATGATGAATTCAGTGCTGTCTTGATTAAAAAGGATTACAGGGTTCTTCTCGGAATCTAAATAATCAAAGAAAGTCGATCTATCCTTAATTTTCTGTAGAGAATCACGGAAATTAAATATTGATAGCTCTCCGTCAAGTGAAAGAAAAGAGTTCGAAGAAGATGCCAGGCAATCGGAAAAGTGGGAAAGGAGATCACTTGTCAGATACATTACAAAATCTCCCCTAGCAAGCAATCGATATACTGATTAATTGTAGACGTCTTAACGATGCTATAGTGATTAGCGTGCACGTTTACAACCCGTAAATTGGGACAATACTCATCCCAAGAGAGCTCAGAGAAAGGATGATTTAGATCGAGAGAGGCTTTAAGGAAAACAATCAAATTAGAATTTTTACAAATTGAATAATCTCGAAACAACCTGAATTGTGCTTGAGCAGCTTCTATCAAACAAAGCAAATCGTCAATCGCAGTGGAATAGGGAATTGCCTCCAATTCAATAAGTTTATATCTAATTTCACCAATCAAATCAAAAATTGGAAGTCGACTTTCTTCTATCTTACTTATTACTTCGAGTATTAATGAGTCAGATATATCAACACTTTTAAGTAGACGCATGCAGACTTGAATAAACCAATATTCAGAATCATTAGGAGAAACAGATGAGAATTCTTTATGTAGAAGTGCTGGATTGGGAGTATCAATAATGACTCCTTTATGATGTGATCCACAAAATTGCGAAAGTAGAAAATTAACTAAGATACCTGAGTAGGAGTAACCGATAAAAGATGAGACATTACGAATATCAATCAAGTCAATGATTCTCTCAGCCTGGGAAGTAACAGAATCATCACTTGGAGTAGATAAAAGACCGTAGGTAATAGCTATGACTGATAAGCCTTTGGAGGCTAATAGCTTAGATAATGGCAAAATTGGTAGCAAATCATCTGCAACTGGTGAAATAATAACGATGGTACTGGCAGAGGAGTCATCAGCATTACTTTTCCAAATAAGGGGAGGAGATTTAAATGACAATCTGGATTCTGTTAAAACATTAGGGGATGCTAAAGAATAACTCAAAGACACTTCATCGTGCTGCCATATAAGCTGATCATTCTGTAATACCCCTTTAATGAGCTTACAACCTAAATGCAAATTTAATGCTTTAGTACGAGAATTAATATTCTCTATCAAGAAAAGAGAGTCTGATGATTTAATTTTACCTTCAAATCTAGTAATCCCATTGGAAACATCAAATAGATAATCACAAACTGAGGGTGGCGAACTAACAGGGAGTAGCGCTAATATTCTTTGATTCTGTGTCGTTCTCAAGATAGCAATAGTGTTTCGAATACTATTGAACAAAGTATTAATATCTAAAGGTAGATCATTAACAAGATGGTCAGTCAATTCAGAATTGATAAAAGTTCGAAACCTAGAAATACGAGCAAAAGGAGTACCCTTATAGACAAGAAAATCACGTGCAAAGTGAATTAGTGCATCGAGAGCGAAAATAGAAAAAACATGAGGAAGACAGAACAAATTTATTGTAACGGTACCTGAGAGAGAATAAGTACAACAAATCGGGAAAGTCAACAAATATCCTTTACGAATCAATATAGGTAAATAATCTTCTGCTGATAGTGAAGATTTAAATATAGAGAAAGACTGTGATGATTTATGATCAAAAATATTAAATAATGAAGAGAAAAAACAGGATAAGTTCACAAGATCGAAGCATTCATGATCGACTTCTAAGGAAGTATGAAGGACAAGAGGGAGCGAAGCAGAACTATTATCACTATAAGAAAGACTAGTAATCATGGAATTTCTGATATTAAGTAAAACAAGCAGATCAGATATAGCGAAGCAATTACTTAGATCATGAATATTAATATCAAAACCAGCCTCAATTAACCGAGCATGGAAGGTAACTAGTGATAAAGAATCTTGAGATAAATGAGATATAGCAAAGTCAGATTCAAGCTCAATAGAACCATTGATACAAGATATAATCTCTTCAACTGTCTGATATGTATCTGATGAGTGGTCATTAGAAATAATAAAATTAGAATATATGATTCCAAGCTGTTCACGATCCACTTTACCATTAATAGAAAGCGGTAATTCTTTGAGAGGGATGATTACTTTTGGAATGAGGTAATGGGGAACACATTTGCGCATCAACTCAATTCGTGAATTGATATATGATTGAGTAATAGAAGTAGATATCTCGATAAATGCAGTAGAAGATATTTTCCCATCCGTATCATTCTTAACTACAATAACATTACATGTACCCAAGAAAGACAATAGACTATTGCGAATTTGTTCAAGTGAGACTCTATAACCAGATATTTTTAATTGATCATCGGCTCTCCCAATGAACTTAAAACATGAATCACTTACTCGATGAAAAAAATCACCAGTTTTATAAAAGAAGTTACCAGATTTATCGCGAAAAAAGTCGGAATTAGAACTAGAAGTTAGATAACCATTGGCAACACCATCTCCGCCAACATAAAGTTCACCAACACTGCCAACATAACACTCATCATTATGAAAGTTACGTAGTGATACTTGAGTAAATGGAAGAAGGCCACTCAAAACCCCTTCAGAATGTTGATAAGAACTGGGGTCAATTTCATCTAAAAAGATAAATGTTGTTGACTCAGTTGGACCATATCCGTTGAAAAGCCGATTACCTCTAACAAAAAAACCAGATTTTTCTACTGAACGAACAAGGGAATAAGGAACATTCTCCCCACCAGTACAAATAGACTTAGCTCTAAGAATATTATTAGTTTTTTTAAGAATTTGAGTCAACATAGACACAGACAACCAACAGCAATCGACATCTACACAGATGCCGTCACTCATAAGCTTAAGATGGTTAACACATTTAATATGCCCTCCAGTAAGTAAAGGTATCCAAATTTCGAATAAAGATGCATCAAAACCGATATCTGAATGCATTAAAAAGGATGATTGCGACCAATTCTTTTGTCGACCTAGTTCATATAGTCTTAAGAGCCCTCTACGTGTGATTCGAACCCCCTTCGGCGTACCAGTACTACCACTAGTGAACATAATGCAGACGTCATCATCATTAACATCACGGCGTATAACCAAGGGGTTATTGAAATCAATGAGATCAGGAGAGGAATCAGAAGACCCGGGAGGACGAAGCTCATAATGCGCAATTGAATTAATTAAATTAACCCTTACTGTTTCATTATTCCTCCTCTCATCTAAAGGAATATAGATATTACCTGTAAGAACTAAGGCTAATATTGAAGCTAAGTACTCGAATGGATCAACACAACGAACAAGGACATATGAATGAGATACTTTAGATTCAATCAAAAAAAGTTGATAAAATATAACACGTTTATGAATGTCTTCAAACAAGTACTCAATTGGTCCGTCAGGGGAAGTCCAAGAAATACATTTATTATGCTTAAAAGATTCTAATGAGGAGAGTATCAATCTGTCAAGTTCTGATGCAACCAAATAGGAATTTGGGGGTAAAGAAGATAAAGTAGATGAATCAAGCAAAAAGTTACCGATATTAGTCAAGCGTTCTAAATCTATGGATTCTGAATTAGAACGAAGGAAAAGATTAAAACGAGATAATGAGACATCAAAACTGCAATCAATAGTAATTGGCACGTTAGCACCCGAATCATTACAGTATTCTGATGTTGCAAAAACATCAAGATAATTAAGATCCGAAGGTTGGTGAATGATTAAATTGAACAGAACTTCATAGTTAGTAGTTTGAGAAAAAAGGGATGACGAATCAGTAGTGATTTTGGATTCATATAAGAAATTATTTAACTCATTTGATTTAGATAAGCTTGAAAGCTTACGAATATCTACACAACCCTTACGAACTAAGAGAGCTGGCCCAATCATTCGACCAATATCAATAAAGTTACGAGCATCCAAAGCAACTCCGACCTTAAGAAAAGGCTTATTAAGAAACAACCCAATTTTAGAAATTAAGTGTGAAAAAAATTGCGCAAGTGTGGTTAAATGAAGAGAATAATCTGCACTAGAAGAAATTAAAGAAAATGGGTTATCAGATGAATACCAAACAACGGACTTATCCCTGTTGGCATCTAGACATATACTATGGATAGAATTGGCATGTTCATCATTATATTCTGAATCATCTAAGTTAGTCCAGTCGTGCTCAAGGCTGTCCAAGGAATGTACAATATCTGCAAATTGAAGTTCATCAGCAATATCATCAACACAGACATTCAAGGAAAGCTGACATAATTCAACGCGTAGATACTCAATCGAAGCAGCATCAATTATACTATGATTAGCAACACCATAAATACTGTGAACAAGATTTGAATTATCGTGCTGCAATATAAAGCAACATCCATGCGATTTTGCTGAAATGGATTTAAGTAGGCTTGGGGAGAAGTATTCTGATGATTGATTAATTCCAGAGATTTGAGCGCCAGAAACTGACTCTGCAATTTTTTGCTTTATAACACCATTTTCTTCCACTAATGTGGTACGTAATATTTCATACTTTTCAATAATAGTGGACAATAATTTGCTGCATTCATCAACAGTGTTTGAATTGTTTGGTAACCAGTTCCAAATCAATTCAAAACTACCGCGAGGATTATTTATGTCAGCATAATAAATCTGTTTCTGCAAACGAGTGGCATCGAGGTATGCAAATTTCATTAGCGATATTCCCGTTTCTTTTTATTTAATGGATTGCGATGAGCAACATTTTGCAAGGATTTAGTTGGTTCAATGGAAACCAATGATTTAGTGAATTCAAGCCAACTTGATGACTCGATAAGGGAGTTGATGGTGAGATTTGCATTATAAGTTTGGTTTAAAACTGAAGTTAAGCGTAAAATTGTCAAAGAGTCTACATCTAGAATAGGTTTCGATGAAAGATCGATTTTACGACCGAGGATCTGTTCAATCAAGACATGACGATGATCCTGACTTTGCTCAACAAGAGAAGAATGGGTAGAAGATATAAAAGAATTGTAATTTTTTAATTTAATGATATTAATTTTACCAGAAATATTTCTAGGAATATTTTTAAGCTCAGCAAATTTAATAGAAAGACCGAATTCAGATCTCCAACGCATTTGAAGCTCCTCAACATTTATTGAATGTTGATCATCGACGGTATAAAAAACTGATGGAGGCTTCATGTCCAATATACAAACGCATTCAACAGCACCATTCTTAAGTAAATCTCGTTCAAATACACGAGAACTAAAAATTTTACCATTTATTTTATGCTGATGATCTAACCTGCCTAACCAGTTCAATGAGCCATCCTCATTCATTGACCCTGAATCACCAGTTTTATACCAAAGATGTCCATCACTGAAAAAAAACTTTGTTTGGTTATCAGTTGATTCTGAAAGATAACCTAGACCAACTACTTCTCCAGATATACAAATCTCTTTTTCATAATCAATAGTCTGCATCAATCTTACTTTACAACCTTGGATTGGATAACCAATAGGGACTGTGGTAAGACCTTCTAAGAATTTATGATCTAAAACAACACGTGTTGCGAGTATTGTACACTCACTAGGGCCATACTCATTTATCAATTTAATATGTGAATGCTTAAGAATGGAATATGCCAAATCAAGCTGCAATTCTTCACCAGCGCTAGTGATAGTATTAATTAGAGTTTTATTGAGACCATAGTCACAGATCAAACGAAGAAGTGAGGGAATTAAATTAACTTCATTAATTTTATGAATATTTAAAAGTCGAATGAATTGTTCAACGTCATCTAATTCAGAAGCCAATGGAAGAATAGATAGAGTTCCCCCTTTAGCCATGGTTGAAAATAAAACGGTCAATGATGCGTCAAAAGTCCATGATGAAGTTAATGCAACATTTTGAGAATATTGATGATAAGCCAAACGCTCATTTAAATGATTTATGATATTTTTTATATGAATCATTACTGATTTTGCCGTACCTGTAGATCCAGATGTTTTAATAATATAGGCAAGGTTTAATGGCAGGAATTCATCGATATATGCAATATTTATGCCATTGCATACACAACGTACACTATCAAAGTCATCAAATTCCTCTGTCAATAAAAAGGGAAGACCGGCTTCAATGGCCGCTAAAATATTAACGATACATTCAATTGATCGTGATGGTTTAAGAATCAAAAGATCGTGAGGACCTGGTGAAATGTCTGAAAGCAGTTGTTTAACTTTATCCTGAACAGACAAGTAAAGTTCCATACCACTTATAGAATTTTCCCCATCATTCAATATATTATCTGAACGATATCTCCACTGAGACCATAGTATGTCTAATAAAGTTTGTCTGTAAGACAGAGAGAGAGGATGAATATGAAAATCATTAGATTTTACCAAATACTCCTTTATTTTGATGGAAATCCAATCAAGCTCTGAAGATCGTACTAATGATGATTGGCTAGTAAGATTAATAGATATAGACTGTTCAAATATAGATATTCGGCAAAATAACTTAAGACGAACACCAATTCCAGCATCTTTTTCTAGTGTAACGATGGCATGAGAACTTTCGTCATCCTCAAACAAAAAACCAATTTGTGTGGAGTTTGAATACTTTGAAGTTGACAATTGTGAATTATAATGCTTTTTCTTATGCAATAATAGTGCATACAGAATTTGTTTGCGGAAATTAGCAAGTGTTAAAGACTCAAATTGGTCAAGCTGTATTGATGACTCCTTAATAAACAAGCCAATAGAATCCTTGAATTCGTGGGGACGATCTGATTCAACATAACCAACAGAAAATGAATTTGATCCAAAAAATTCACTAATAGCAAGACAAAATGCAGAGTATGAATATACTGCTAAAGTAACATTGCTGGATTGCTGAATCCGGTGAATATCGTTACTTAGTGATAGATCGAAAGTATGGGATAATTCAAGACTCTTATCAGGGGGTAATGAGAAAAATTGATGATATTTAGGTCGAGGTTCTTGCAAATTTCTTATTGACTCAGCAAACGTACTGAATGCTGCTGGTTGAGGTAATTTATGTGATGCTGCAGAATAATAATGCCACAATTCTTTCCAAAAGATTTTAATCGACTCTTGGTCTGTCACAGCATGATGACGAGACCATAGTAAGAAAGTTTGATCCTCTAGTGAAATCAGAGCCAATCTGATCAATGGAGGCTTGTTTAGATGTATCAGTTCAGATTCTATCTTCTTGATATTTAGGATCTCATCAAGAGAATAGATTTCGTACTGATTTATATAATCAGAAGGGGGTAGCTGATCAGCAACAACTCCCTGAACACCTTTTGCATGTTGCCAATCAAAAGCAGTTCTTAATGCCTCATGCCGTGAATAAATTTTTTGAACAGCATTATTAAGTTGGAAATGATCAGTGTTCTTAATTTTTATAGTGACCTGACCAATATAATCCTTGCTAGCACTAGCCAAGTAACCAGCGACAATGGCAGATTGAATACTAGTAGCCTGAAAGGTCTTTTCAATTTTCATGAAAAAGCCGTACTTATTAGCACGGCTCATTATAACTCACTTAGAGAAAACTTAGATCAAAGACCCTCAATGTAGAAGCCTTCGCCTTCTACCTTGCCGTCGCAAAGAGCTTTCAGCTTCTCAACAAAAGCACCACCGGTTTTGGCTTCAGGGTTGGATGACATTTTATTGAATGCATCTTCTGACTGCCACACAGTGCAGATTCCGTACATGTTGGCGTCAGCTTTGGCCTTCATGACGCCGAAGCCGATTAAGCCATCAACAACGTCAGAAGGCTTCTTCCCGTCTGTAGGATTGAAATTTTGGCTGAGGAGCTTTTTAGCAGCAGCCTCATTGCCAGCTTTTAAGTGTGCACGAGTGATCGTGAGAAACATTACTAAAATGATTTGTCAACCCAACAACATTAGTCTAAGACAATGGGGCTATTATTAAGAAATAGTTAAATTAACCTTTTATGGTACTGCCTGGCTTGGCGCTTTGGTAGCAATTGCTACATTAAAGCCTTTGTAATCACTCAATGATATTTCATAAATATTTCCTAAGAACAAAGCTCGCCCTAGCGATATAGATGACATCGAAATGCTTACATTTTTTACCCCCCCCCATAGGCCATAACCACTTGCCTTAAGCACAGCTTCTTTGATAGTCCAAATTTGAATTAATGAATGAGTATTGAGACAGATTTGAGATTGTTCGCAAGAATCAAAAATATAATCAATTAAAGATTCAGAAGATTCAGTAGAAAGCCTATCTTTTGATTCAATATCAATTCCTATAGGCTTAGGATCGCATACAGCTACAGTCATATTCTTGGTATGAGAAATGTTGAAATTCAATAACTGATTTTGAATTAATATCTGAGGCTTACCATAAATCGTCAAGCCAATATCATTTAACTCTAGATTGAGACCCTGAGTAGAAAACAAGGCCAGAATCAATTGACGGCTAATTAATTTTTGCTGAAAGCGATTAGGGATATACACTGATTCATGAACTAGAATATTGATATCCTTTTCATGAGTCTCGCAGGTAAGTGTGTATTGCAATCCTACTGCCAGGTTTACAGTCCAAGCAACCTTATCACAATATTAGATGGTCTTGCATACCAGTAGAATGGAATTCCATTTATCACAGTTTTTTCAATATACCATTGCAGGCTGATTATTATTCTGGTTCAACCTTTCGTGCCGATATCATTCGTCATACGCTCTATATATATTCTAGACTTAAAAGGTTTGATTTAGCAAATGATGCTTACTTATTTGCTTTTAGTCTATCCGAGCTAGCATGTGCGCTTCGCTTTGAAGTCATTGATTTCAGAACATTCTTGCTATTGTTCACAGAATTAGAGAATAATCTAAATAAAGATAAAAATCAATATTTAATGTGTATCGTGACAGGAGACAACAGATCAACTTTAAACGAGAGCTTTGGGCACTTCTATCCAACTTTTACAAGTTATCAGTTGTCTATATATTATATAAGAGCAAATGAATCCGATTATTGCTGCCAAATTCTTGACCAATTAGAACTATCATATACATTATCAAAAATCAGATATCCATTTCACTCCGATCTTTCGCCACTAATCAAAAACAGGTTAATGACATCACTCACACCAATCACGAGAAAATCACTGAATTACAATTTATTCAATCTAAAGGGGGTCAATCTTCACGAATCCTTGCTAGATGTCAACGAAATATTCAATTGTCAAATATTATTCTCCAAGAACATTCAAAGCTTCAGTATTATCTATGAAATATCAAAGAATCCACAGATGATTCCTCTATTAAAAGAAGTATTTCCAGAACTAGAGAAGGTAAGTCAATTGGGTATATTACCAATAAATTTCTGAGAACACCAAAGATGCTCAATGAATTGCCCCTTCTTATGACTTTTCATATAATCAATAAATGAGTTGACTGAAATCGATGAATCATAATGAGAAATAGCTTGTGCCTTCTTGTTGACATGGTTAGAATTAAGCTGCAAATTATAAGGATTCATGTTCTTAATCATTTCAGGATAAGGATGACGTAGACTCTTTTGGAATGCATAAGGGCAGTCTTCATAGTATAAAAGTTGATCTTGGATTGACACCTCAGCAGATAGCCTTGTAATTTCATGATCAACATGACCACCAATAGATAACGGTGCCAAAAAGAGATTATTTTCTGAAAACTTAATCAATGATTCCAACTTTCTACTGATATTAATAATTAATTGTCGGTCTAGGTCATGAATACTTCCAAAGATATCAATGGGATTCTGATAAAGAGGTTCATTGCTAATCGGATATGATCGATAAATAGCATCTAACTCTGCAAATTCTATAACTTTGACTTCAAAACAGTTAAATGCATCCGAGTCCTGACGTCTCCGAATCTCCACAGGATCATTTGATTTAAATCTCTGATTAAAAAGCTTAGCTTGCGGAGATAGTTTCTCGGGCGGAGGTGATGAAGCAGAAAATATATTGATAATAGTAATGGTGTCAAAACTAGATGACCAAAGATCAATAATGCCACCGACTGAAAAGATTGCATCATCAAAATGTGGAGATAAAATATAAAGTCGTTTCTTCATGATTCAAATTTACAAATCAGACCCATATCAATCAGTATATCAAAGCAGGCATTTTGTGAAGATGACAGCGCTTCGTTGTGTCCATCAAAAATGAGCATAAATTCATTAAATTCTCTGTCAGTTAATTTAAAGTTTTGATGATCTGCCATGACAACTCTATCTTTTCTAGAAAATGACCGAACCAATGGAGAAATTTGCAAATGAGACTGATGAGATATAGATTTGGTTTGATGAAATAAAAATGAAGGGGATCGCGTGCTAATATCTTTACTTTTTGCTAAGTTCAAAATATTCCTGATATTCTTTTTAAAATCCCGAATATTATATTTAGATATAATATAGCTATATCCGGCTTGGAGTTCTTCATGTAAATTTTGATCTTCTAATTTAAAAATAATTTCTAATGCAAGTTCCATACAGGCTGTTGCACTACTGTCATAAATTCCAAAAGATTCAGAAATGTAATGTCCATGATTTGTAGGTAGTGAATGTCTCATGTTCCCAGCACCATTACTAAATACAGGACAATGATTGGCAATACTCTCTAATACATACATTCCAAAAGATTCGGGGACATCATTGTAACTTATACCGAAAGAAGAAGCCCTGAACAGCTGATGTAAGTGTTTTTGGGATAGTTTATCAGTGAAAACAAAACACTCTTCTGCATCTTTTAAAGTAAAGGAGAAAGCGTAATCATGCTCATATTCATTATATATTTTGCCAATCACTGAGAATATTTTCTCGTGATCAATTCTACTAGTGACAACTTTAAGATGCTTATTTACTTTCCTGTAACGGATGGCAAGTGCTATAATAATACCAACATATGCAGAGAAAGAAGCCTTATTTGGCTGAATAGAATGGGCTAGAATAGTTTGATTTGAATAAGTGATGCCGATTCGATTCATAAGCTTCGATTTCTCATCACCGATTTGAGCACTAATAATTTGAATAGGAGGATCCAGAGGATATATAACTGTATTTTGACGAGACGATGCTGAGATATATTGAAAATCAAAATCGTGAATTGATCTAATTATTTTGCCACCTATCATCATTTGAGTGACTTCAGCCCAATACAATGATGGGGTGATAATAATGTCAATATCTTCTAAACTTTTTATCAAATCAATATTATAAGCGAGTCCATGTAAAAATAAAATATTTTTTTTCACTCTTTGCTTTGAAGGTGGACCTAAGGCAACTCCACGATCACAAAAAATAGCGATATCAGATGACAATAATTCGAAAGCTTGTTTTGACTTTAAGTGATCCCAAGGAATAAATATCTGTGATTTAATTGGATTGGGATCAAATTCAAAAGGGATCAATTGATGTCCCAATTCAATAATTGCATCTTCTAAATGTTTATTACATAGCTGTACAGCGCTATTCGAATCTCTAAACTGCCGATCACTAAAAAAGGTCTTAACTCTCACTTAATCAATAATTATTGCCAAATTATACACCATCGAGTTTGCAGTGTCAAAAAAAGCAACGAAAATTGCCAGGATCAATGTTAAAGATTGATTTGAGGGAATAGATGCTATCAATCAAGAGCTATTTTGCGTATCTAAATTAGAACGGATTTAATCTTGAAGCGTGGTCAAGAGAAACCAAGGACTGTAAATAATTATTCTCAAATCGCAGACTTTAAATCATCTTAAATGCATACAACAAATCAACTGATAATCCTCTCTATAAGGACAATGATAAATGAAGAAGTTATCCGAAATTTGAAAACCGTGATGTACTTACTCACATCCTCCGCGTCACATTGGTACAGGAGAGAGCTGGCTCAACTTCATCGTGTGGACGGGCAATGATATGGGCAGCCACAAGGCCGTCCCCAACCCGCTCACAAGCATCAGCTCCTGCACGCACAGCAGCGTTCACTGCTCCGGTTTCTCCACGCACCATCACTGTGACATATCCACCACCGACGTATTCACGACTGATGAGCTGCACTTCGGCAGCTTTTGTCATTGCATCGGCCGCCTCAATTGCAGGGGCCATACCTCGGGTCTCAATCATGCCAAGGGCGATACCAAAAGCAGGCCTCGGAGCAGGACTCGAAGAAACTTGTAGGGAGGACCCTTTTCCACTGCCTCCGCTTGAAGGTGTCGCTCCGGAAGAGCTGCGAGCTGGGGATTTCGTTGCAGGAGCCGAAGCACTAGTGACAGGCTTCACATCAACGGTAGCTTTTGCTGCTGCTGAGGTGGGGGTAGAGATCAATGCCAATAAAGATGTGCCTGTGAAGACTGGAAGAAAGCAGCAAACTCTCTCAGCAGTTATGAGGCGTTAAAAGGCCCCCCTGTTACGGGGGGTTGGAACGGAGAGGGTGGGATTCGAACCCACGGACGGTTTCCCGTCAAACGATTTCGAGTCGTTCGCTTTCGACCACTCAGCCACCTCTCCAAGCAAAATGCCCAAGTAAAAAGATAACCCTTTAGAGCATGTGCACAGAATTAAACTTAGAGAGAAAACTTGAATTTGCAATCATTTTCAAGAAAAGACACCTGGCAGAACAAACAAATCTATTTTACTTATTGATATTATCTTGAGAGTATCAATAAAATATTAGCTGTAAAAAATATAGCCCTCTCGAGAAAAGACTATTTCCAACCTGCCTTCCTCATTAATTTTATAGCTTTAGCATTAAACTTTCCAAGTTGCCCTATGGTTACTCCATCAGGGCGAAATGGTCCAAATTTTCTCACTTCCTTAGATTGGTTAGAACCTTTTAAAGGGTGTTCAAAAGTTGGCCCTGCCAAACCTCTACTTCCATCTGGTGATGCAAGATATTCCAACAATTCAACCGCCTCTTTCTTATTCTTAGCATATTTAGCTATACCACCCGCACTAACATTTACATGAGCTGGATTGGGTGTGATTACTTGTACTTTCATGGCCAATCTTCTATCGTTATTGCCATTTACACCAGCCAACATACGCGCAATATAATAATGATTGACAATTCCTAAGCCACAAGAGCCTTGTGCAACAGCACGTGTCAAACCAATATCGCCAGGGAAATAAGGTTGAGAGACATTATTAATCATTCCTTTCAGCCAATCTTTTGTAGCTTGCTCTCCTCTAAGAACTAACTGATCAGCTACTAAAGATTGATTGTATGGACTGTTACGCTTGCGCAAACAAACTTGTCCTTTAAGTTCAGGGTTTGACAAATCTGAATAACTACTAATCTTCTCAAGATCAACTTTTGAAGGGTTTGCAACAATTACTCTCACTCTCCTTGTTAAGGCATACCAACGGCCTTGAGGGTCCCTGTATTCTTTGGGAACTTCGTTGTCTAATTTGTTTGAACGATAAGGTTGCAACAGTCCAGCTTTAGCAGCATTGCTAATTCTTGCAGCATCAACCAAAAGGATAAGATCTGCCTTTGAACTTGAGCCTTCTCTTTTTAATCGTTCTATTAATGAAATACCTGTAGCCTCAATTAATCGAACTTTAATTCCAGTCTCTTTTGCAAACTTCTTGAAGATTTTCCTGTCAGTATTGTAATGCCGGCCTGAGTAGACACGGACTTCCCTTGCAGAGGCCAAACTTTCCAGGTTCAGTCCTAACCCCATAGCTAAAGTTAATGCTATTACTGAAGACACTGGCCGACCAAATAAATTCATCTCTAGTCAACAATTAATAAGGCAATCTATAGAATATCTAGACAAAGCCAAAGGGGCATCTTGTATGCCATTTTATACTTGGAATTGTCTCAATTGATGCTTAGAAGCAAGGACATTTCCCTCCTGTGGGAATAATCTGCGTAAAACCATGGATTACTTGCTCCACACATTGCTTAGTGAGACAAAGGCTAAATTATTAGCCAAACAGCTTTCAAGCAATAAGACCTCATGGGTAGAGGGGAAAAGGACTGCAGGAAGTCATGCAGCAAAAGTGAAAAAGAATATGCAGTTGAATACTGATTCTCAGCTTGCTATTAAATCTAGCGAAAATATTATTGAACTAATAAAGCAAGATCAACTTCTCAAAAGTTATTGCTTACCCAGGCAAATCCATGGCGTTATGTTCTCTAAAAGCTCTCATGGAGACGGCTATGGCTCACATGTTGATAATGCTTATATGAATTCTGGAAGAAGTGACCTCTCTTTTACACTTTTTCTTAGTGACCCCAATGAATATAAAGGAGGTGAACTTTGTATCCAAACCATGCAAGGGGAACAAAAAATCAAGTTAAAGGCAGGGCAAATTATCATTTATCCGAGCACTAGTCTCCATTCTGTAAATACAGTCAAACAGGGCATCAGATTTGCCTGTATCGGATGGATACAAAGCTATGTTGCGAGCAACGAAGACAGAAGTATTCTTTTTGGACTAGATGCTGGCGCCCGTGGACTTCTAGCCAAGCATGGCCAATCAGAGCAACTTGATCTAATTTTTCAGTCTTACAACAATCTGCTACGGCGCCTAGGAGACTAGAAGGTATAAAAAGTTACGAGTCCAACCAAAAAAAATCACTTCAAACAAGAAGTAAGGTGCCAATATATGAGGTAATAGTAAATCTTTTGAGATGGGCAAAAAGTCTCCAGTCGCTGTCTTCCTGGCAGCTTCAGCCATACTTGCTTCCAACGTATTCCACAACGACTTTGCCAAGGCAGGCGAAGAAAGTGGTGGTGGTTGGCTCAAAGAGTGGACCACAGATCAAGCGATTGATGATGAAAGCACTCTTGACGAAACTGCCAAAGAGGAAAAAGAAAAGACAATCAACAAAGTAAAGAAAAAATCAAAGAAAAAAGATATTTGCATCCCAATTGGGGAAGGAGAGAATTGTTGGTAGCTGAAAGGTGAATGATCCCACCAGTTCAAAACAATTAACTCATCAATGTTCAAAAAAAGGCCC
>PVBE011816499.1_pt1 | contig 33391 bp, 31 predicted proteins | sample 1631181 | NCBI WGS metagenome assembly PVBE01 (sample SAMN08397723, study PRJNA350692) | Marine metagenome, whole genome shotgun sequencing project. | isolation source: water | place: Pacific Ocean | collected 2012-04
ACTAAACATTAATATAACACAAACCATGAACCAGAAAGCTTAATGAAAAAAGGACATTTTAACTTTGCTCAAGATGAGGACATTTTAACTTTGCGTTGACATAAAAAAAATAACTGAGGGTTAAGAAATCATAAAACGATAAGGTAAAAGGGCATCTTCTTCAGCATAGGCTACACCAATACGAGGAGAAACTTGAATTTTTTCGATATCTTCTTTTCTTTCTTCGATCCATAAAACATTACTTTGGAAAGATAACGTATTATGATTTTTGGTAATTCCCAATGCTTTTGTTAAAGCGCCGGGGCCATTTGCTATCTTTTCTTTAGGAAGATATTTTCGTCTTTTGAGCATATGTTGTATTCCATGGCTGGGTTCAAGTGCTCGGATTAATACTGCGGTAGGGTTATCTTTGGGGCCTGTTACAACATTTAAAAGATGGTGCATACCGTAGCATAGATAGATATAAGAGATGCCTCCTTCTTCAAACATTGCTTGAGTTCTCTTTGTTTTTCTCATGTTATAAGCATGACATGCTTTATCTTGAGCTCCTAAATAAGCTTCTACTTCTATAATTTTTCCGCCCGTTAATTGTTGGTCGATATTTGTGAACAGAAAACAACCTAAAAGATTTTTAGCAATAGATAGGGGATCTTCTGATATATAAAAAGAAGGGGGTAATTTCATTTTTTTCTTCTTTTTTTTCCTTTTTTAGGAACATGTTTAAAAAAAAGTGCAAATTTGGTCTCTTGCAAGATGAGATTAATTTCTACAATGGTTACTTCAATGGGAGATCCGAATGAAAAGGTTCTTTTTGTATGCTCTCCTCGAAGGCAGCCTTTAGTACCATCAAAAAGATAGTAATCATCTTTTAGCTCAGAAATATGAAGGGACCCTTCTAAGGAAAATTCTGTGAGTTCAAAGAAAAGTACGTAGGGTTTGACTTTTGTAATGGTAGCTTTATAAATTTGGTAGGGATCTTTATCATGTGACTTTTGCAAAAATCTCATTTTTTTCAGCTGTACAACAGAGTTTTCAGCTCGCATCGAAAGGCGCTCTTTTTCTGAGATTTTTTTCGCAATTTCATCTAAATCTAATGTTTTTTCTTCTTTAAATAAAACTCTATGGACTATGAGATCAGAGTATCTTCGGATCGGAGATGTAAAGTGAGTATAATATTTAAGCTGAAGACCGTAGTGACCTAAATTTTCAGGTGAATAAAAAGCGAGCTTTAAGCTTCTTATAAAACTGATCGAAAGGCGGTGAAGATAGGGTGTATTTTTGGCATCTAGAAAAAGCTTTTGAATATCTGTTTGATCAGGTTTTGCGGGCAGAGAAAAACCTAAAATACGGGCTAGTTGAAAAAAGTCTTCAAAATTTTCATAGGCAGGCTCTTCATGAATTCTATAAATAAGCTTTCTACCTTTATCAGATAGCGTTTGAGCTACCGTTTCATTGGCTTTTAACATAAATTCTTCCACAAGCTGATGCGTAATATCATACTCAGAAACTTCCATTCGTAGCGGTGTTCCTTTATCATCTACAATAACTTGCGTCTCAGGTAAAGCAAAATCGATACTGCCTCTTTGCATGCGCTTCTTTTTTAAGAGAAGGGCCAGTTTGACCATTAATTTTAATTGTGGAGCAAAACGACTCTTTTTTTTCCTTTCTATGACTTCAAGGGCTTCTTCGTAGGTGAAGCGTTTAGCACTTTTGATATATCCTCTTACAATTTTATGATCGATTAGCTCTCCATCAGGAGTGAATTTCATTAAAACGCTTATGGTTAAACGGATCACTTTAGGCTTTAAGGAACAAAGACCATTTGATAGGCAGGCAGGTAGCATAGGAACACACCTTCCCGGAAAATAGGTAGAATTAGCTCTTAAATAGGCTTCTTTATCTAAAAGAGTATTTTTTTTTACATAATGAGATACATCTGCAATATGGACGCCAAGATCAAAATTTTGATCCTTATCTACAGTTAAAGAAAGGGCATCATCAAAATCTTTAGCCGTTGTTGGATCAATAGTTAAAGTTTGAGGGGAAGTTAAATCAGAGCGATTTTTAAGATCTTTAGCTAAAACTTTGTTGCCATATCTTTTTGCAGCGTTCTCTACATTTTTAGGAAATTCATTGGGAATATCAAATTCAAAAATAGCAGCTTGTATATCTAGAGAAGGATCAGAAATAGGACCAATATATTGAAAAAGCTTTACATAGATCTCAGAGCCCCATTTTTGTACTTGAGCTAAAACTCTATCGCCTGTTTTTAAAGGTTTTTTAGAAGAGGTTAAAAAAACTTTTTTCTCTGAGCCTAAAAGCGGACAATAGAGCAAATAAAACCCATTTTCACGATACAAAATAGTGCCTGCTACATGAGAATGAGCTCTTTTGAGTACTCTTTTGATCATTCCCTCAGGTCCTTTTGGAGAGGGCCCTTTAAATAGTTCTACTTCTACTTCATCTCCATCTACTGCATCTAAAGTATAGGGGCGGGGAATAAAAATATCTTTTGCTAGCGTAGTTTTTACAAATCCAAAACCTCTAGGGTGTAGACTGAGTACACCATTAAAATGAGGGGAAAGATAACAGAGTTTGCCATCTTGCTTTTTTTCCACTTTTTCTTCAGAAAGTAAGGTAAGGATCAGTTCTTGAAAAAGGGTGGTTTGACTTTTTTTCAGATTTAGTTTTTGGATCAAATCTTTTTCTGAATAAGACTTTTCTTTCAAACAATTTATTAATTTACTCTCAAGATTTTCAAAGAGTTTTTTTGATTTTTCAGAGCGATTTTTTTTCATAGTTCTATCTTAACAAATAGAGGGTCAATTTCACAAAACCTTATATTGAATTAAGGCTTTTTCTAAATCTTCAGTAGAAAAAAATTGAGAGGCAGAAAGCCCAATTTTATGAGCTCCTTTGATGTTTTCTTTTAAATCGTCTGTATAAAAACTATCTTTTAATGAGGCTCCCGCTTGAAGAATTGCTTTTTTATAAATATTTATATCAGGTTTTCTCATTCCGACTTCATAGGAAAGAATTTTCTCATCAAAATATTTTAAATGAGGAAAGCGAGAATAAAGAAAATTAAAATGAATTTCACATGTATTTGAAAGAAGCGCAAGTTTTATATTTTTTGATTTTAATTTTTCAAGTAAAGGCAAAATGGAGTGGTTCGGTGCAAAGATATCAGAGGCAGCGAATAAAAAATCTTGAAAACTGCATGTTTTGGGAGCCTGTGTTAAAAGATGCTGGTACAGATCATGAGTAGAGATTTTACCCAATTCATAATCTTTACCTGTAGATCCCTTAAAAAGTTCTTCATAGACGAAATATGCATCAAGATCCATCACCTTTGCAATTTGTGTGCACATTTTTTTATGGCTGAAAAAGATCAAAACGTTGCCGATATCAAAAAAAACTGTTTTAGTCATAAAAATGAAAATCTCCTAAAAATCGATGGTAAAAATCTGAGTTTTGGGTATCTTTTTCCCCCAATGTCACATTAGAGACTTTCAGGTTTTGTGCAAAGAAGTTCGTTGATTACGATTCAAAATCAGATTTTTTGTGCTGAAGATAGCTTTGATACGTATTTTCTAAAAGCATCGAAACAGTCATGGGACCTACTCCGCCTGGAACAGGCGTAATTGCAGAGACTATGGGTTGTACTTTTTCAAAATCAACATCCCCAACGAGCTTTTTAAGCCCTTTTTCTGAAATACGATTGATTCCCACATCGATAATCACAGATCCTTTTTTTACCATGTCTTCTGTAATGAAATGAGGTTTTCCCACAGCTGAAATCAAAATATCGGCAGATTTGGAAATCTCTTTTAAATTAGTGGTATAGTTATGTGCTATGGTAACTGTTGCGTTACATCCTGTTTCTTTTTGCATTAAAAGAGCAGCCATAGGTTTGCCTACAATATTACTACGGCCAATAATGACAGCATGTTTTCCCTTTGTTTCGATTTTATATTTTTGTAAAAGAACAAGAATTCCTAGAGGTGTACAAGGTAAAAAGCCTCCTTTTTTCCCCATAAGCATTCGACCTACATTTAAAGGGTGAAAAGCATCCACATCTTTTTTCGGATCAATATGCTCCATGATTTTTTGCGCATTTATATGAGAAGGCAGGGGCATTTGCACTAACAAGGCATCAGTATTTGGATTGGAATTTTCTTTTGAAATTTCTTTTAATAAAGCGCTTTCAGAGATATCAGAATTAAGAGTATGCACATGTGAGGTAATACCCACATAAGAACAAGCTTTTTTTTTCATCTGTACGTAGGTATAAGATGCTGGGTTAGAGCCTATTAAAAAAAAGGTAAGAGATGGTTTTCTCCCTTGAAGCAGGGAGATTTTTTCTTTTAATTTTTTTTGGAGCTCATCGGCTACTTTTTTCCCATCGAGAATCATGAAAAAAACCTCACAGAGGTCGGTTTGTTTTTAAAACTTTTATAAGATCGGCATGTAAAAATCCATTGCTTAAAGCAATAGGTGTTCCTGCATCGATATCTAAAGGTTCATTGTCCCAAGTAGAAATCTTTGCACTTGATTCTTCTGCAATTAAAATAGCTGCACAAAGATCCCATGGTTTTAAAGAGACTTCGAAAAAGATATCAAAGCGCCCCGCAGCAAGATAGGCAAGATCTAGTGAGGCTACGCCGATTCTACGAAAGGGAAAGCCCATGTGAAGCATTTGCATAAATTTTTCAATACAGTTTAAAGGATCTTCAGTCAAATTGTAAGGAAAGCCGGTTGAAACAAAAGAATCTGCGAATTTTTTCGTTTTCGAAACGTGTAATTTTTTGCCGTTTAAATAGGCGCCTTTCCCTTTTTCTGAGGTAAAAAGCTCGTTTGTTATCGGCTGAAAGATGACACCAAAGACAATCTCTTTTCCTTTCCTAAGACCAATACTTACAGAAAACATTGGAATTCCATGAGCAAAATTTACAGTTCCATCTAAAGGATCGATTACCCATTCATAGCCAGAAGTTCCTTCTTTGACATTGCCTTTTTCTTCCGATAAAAAACCATCTTCAGGAAAGTGATCTTCAAGTATTGTTAAAATCAAATCTTCTGATTTATGATCATATTCAGTGACAAGGTTGTGCTTGCCTTCCTTGTTTTCTATGTGAAAATGTGTGCCGAATCCAGCTTGTAAAAGTTCTCCTGCTTGAAGAGCTACTTGAAGTGCGATAAAGCCTCGATCTGCGATGGTTTTCTCCATTTATCTCCTTTTAGCTTTTAAAAAAAATAATTTTATTTTTCTTTCTACTCTTCCCAAAATGCGCAGACATGCTATCGAAAAAGCTGAATAAATGCCATCGAGAAAAGGCATAATAAGAAGGTCGGTTAGGATCCATTTTCCTGTAAAAGCTTCTTTTGCACCAAAAATACAGAAAAGAAACGTAAAAATAAGAGAAAAAATAAAAGAATAAAGACTGGCAAATAAAGAAAAATGTAAGGTGTTATCTTCAAAAAAATGTTTCTTTTGAGAGTATAGAAAAGCAGATGTCACTACGTAGCTTAGTGAAAAAAGACCTATTTGATAAGAAGAGAGTAGATCCATTAAAAATCCTATGACAAAAGAGAGCCAAAGGCAACTGAGAAAAGAACAAGATTGGATGAATAGGATTAAAAAAGGGATGAAGAGCATGATTTTTATTTTCAGCAAAAAAGGAGCGCTAAAAAGAAGGAACAAAAAGCAAAAAATAAAGGCATAAATGGTTTTATTTTTATACATAGGAAGATCTCAATTTTTCATGCCAAGAAAGGGCTGTTTTTAAAATAGTTGCAAGATCGGAATGTTTAGGTTGCAGTCCTATTTTTGTACTTTTCGTGATATCAGCGATTAACTCTGCTGGCTCGCCTTGTCTTTGAGGAGCTATTCGATAAGGGATTTTTTTCCCTAAAAGGTTTTCCACTGCTTGGATAATTTCTAAAACTGAAAACCCCACTCCTGCACCTAAATTGACAACCAAACTTTGATTTTTATTTTGAATGAATTGTAAAGCTTTTAAATGAGCATTTGCTACATCCATTACATGAATGAAATCTCTTTTTGCTGTGCCATCAGGTGTAGCAAAATCGCTACCGAATATCACGAATTCTTCTCGAAGCTTTAAAGCTGTTTGGATCACTAAGGGAATAAGGTGAGTCTCAGGAAAGTGGTTTTCTCCAATTTTTCCCTCGAAATCTGCACCTGCTACATTGAAATAACGAAGGGCTGCATATTTTAGGTTGTATGCTTTTTCATAGTCTTTAAGCAAAGTCTCAATCATATACTTCGATTGACCATAAGGGTGGATGGGAAATTGAGGCTCACTTTCTTGAATGGGGATTTTTTTAGGAAGCCCGTAACTTGCACAAGTAGAGGAAAAAATAAAATATTGAATTTTGTATTTTAGACACATATTCAAAAGGTTTAAAGTAGAGATCAGGTTATTTTCATAGTAAAGAGAGGGGTTTTGTAAAGATTCAACCACTAAAGCTGAAGCAGCAAAGTGCATGATGGCTTTGGGTTGATATTGTGAAAAAGCTTCATCAATAGCCTTTTGATCCCGAAGGTCTCCTTTAAAAAAGGGCCCCCAGCAAACGGCTTCAATATGTCCTGTAGATAAATTATCAAAGGTAACGGGTCTATAGCCATTTTCGCTTAAAACTTTGCACATGTGAGATCCGATATAACCGGCTCCACCTGTAACTAATACTGTACTCAATGAATAACCTTAATTTTAAGTGTATTATACCCATCGTAATTCGAGAGTTGGCTTTTTGAGCTTGCTAAAGTCCTTTAAAAAATAGCATGACAGGAATTGTTTTACAGATCAAGATCAGGTCTAAAAAAAAGGATTGGGTATCTACATACTTTTCTTCTAGTTTAACTCTTTCTTCCATAGGAATATTATTTCTTCCTGAAACTTGCCAAAGTCCTGTAATGCCAGGCCTTATGGAAAGAATTTTAGGGGCGCTTTGACCAAAGTGCTGGATCACTTCTTGCATAAGAACGGCTCTAGGGCCCACTACGCTTAAATTTCCTTTAAGAACATTCAAAAATTGAGGTAGTTCATCTAATGAAGTTCCTCTTAAAAATTTTCCAATCGGTGTAATTCGGGGATCCTTTTTGAGTTTCATAAAGGTTTGCCATTCTTTTTTTAAGGAGGGATTGTTTTTTAAAAGGTCTTCTAAAAGTGCATCAGAATTTTGGTACATAGTGCGAAATTTAATGACATTAAATTTTTTGCCTCCTCTTGAGATCCTTTTATGAAAATAAAAAATGCTCCCTTTCGATGTGCAAACAATTCCTAGTGCGATCAATAAAAAAAAAGGAAAGCTTATTATGAGTACTAAGCAGCTAAAAACAATATCAAAGGCCCTTTTTAAAAAATTATGCCGAATGGGATATTGTTTTGCCTTGAAAGGAAGTTTTACAAAAACCTCTTTAGGTTTAAACATAATTTCGAACCTCAAAAACTACGTTTATAAAAAAAACATTCTAATCCTTGCTAGTATTTTCTAGAAATAAGTTTTGAGATAAAGGCTTTTAAACGAGGAGACTCTCTTTTTAAGGAATCTAAGTTTTGAAGTGCTTTGAGTTGCAAAATTTTAGCATAAGATTTAGCTTTTTCTAATCCTAAAACAACAATACTACTTGCTTTTTGGTGAGATCTATCAGAACCTACAGTTTTTCCTAAAGAAGCAGTTGAAGAAGTTTCATCTAAAATATCATCAATGATCTGATAAGCAAGACCTACATTTTGTCCTAAAATAAAAAGGTTTTCCCTTTCTTCTTGAGTGGCGTCTCCTAAGAGAGCTGCGCATTCAAAACAAGCTGAAATTAAATGAGCTGTTTTATGAGAATGCATAAAAAAGAGCTCTTTTTTCGAGATAGTTTTTCCTTCAAAGGCAAGATCAGCTACTTGTCCTGCGATCATTCCATTGCCTCCCGCTCTTTTTGCAATCATTTCGATGAGCTTTACTTTTTGATAATCAGATGTTTTGCTTTGGCTGAGAATTTCAAAAGCATAGGTTAACAAAAAATCTCCTGTAAGAGTTGCGTGTGCTTCATCGTAGGCTTTATGAAGGGTAGGAAGGCCTCTTCTAAGATCATCATCATCCATGCAGGGAAGATCATCGTGGATTAAAGAATAGGTGTGGATCATTTCGATGGCAATAGCTGGATCTAAACTGATCGATATATCAACACCAAACATTTCAGCTGCTAAGATAGTCAAAATAGGGCGGAGTCTTTTTCCTGGAGAGTTTAAAGAATAAAGAGCGGCTTCAAACAATTTTTTCTGAGGACTTTGTTGAATTACAATATGTTCAGCAATTCTTTTTTCAACTGTTTTTCTAATGTGATTTAAATAAACTTCTAGTTCCATACTTTAGGGGGGTGTAGGTTAGGGGTTCCAATGGCGATGTAATCAAATCCTTGTAATGTAAGATCCTGCGCTTTGTATTGATTTCGACCATCAAAAAAGGCGAGCGTTTTCATTTGTTTAGAAATAGAGCCAAAATCAACTAAGCGAAATTGCTTCCACTCTGTCATAAGACAGATAGCGTGAGAGCCTATTGCTGCATCGAATTCATTTTTACAAAACTCTATATTTGCGAGCCCTTTGAGTTGTTGTTTTGTATTTTCCATAGCAACAGGATCGTAGATCCTTAAGAAAGTTCCTTTTTCATGAAGCTCTTCGATTAACGTTAAAGCAGGAGCTTCTCTGATATCATCAGTATCGGGTTTAAAAGAAAGTCCCCAAATAGTAATAGTTTTACCTTTGAGGCCTCCTTTAGAGGTAAAATAATTTTCGATTAAACGGCCCATCGTTTTTTTCTGAATCTCGTTAACAAACTCGATTGCCTGAAGCAGTTTGGGATCAAATTCATATTTTTTTGCTTGAGAGATCAAAGCTCTAATATCTTTTGGAAAACAAGATCCACCATAGCCAACCCCAGCGTATAAAAAACTGTATCCAATTCGGGAATCAGAGCCGATTCCTTTACGGATAGAATTGATATTTGCGCCTAATTGTTTACAAATTTCAGAAAGCTCATTCATAAAAGAAATGCGAAGAGCAAGCATGGCGTTTGCTGCATATTTTGTCATTTCAGCGGAAGGGATATCCATAGAGATGATGCGGTCTCGTTTAAATACAAAGGGAGCATAAATATCTTTAAGTAAATTTTCAGCTTTAGGTGAATCACATCCAATAACAACTCTGTCTGGTTTCATACAGTCTGATATCGCAGAGCCTTCTTTTAAAAATTCTGGATTGGAAGCAACATCAAAAGAAACTTCTTGTGAAAGATTATCTTGAATTGTTTTACGGATCAAAGAAGCGGTTCCAATAGGCGATGTTGATTTATTCACAATTAAGCGGTAAGAAGTTAAATGTTTTGCAATCGCTATCGATACACGCTTTATGTACTGAGTATTACAGCTGCCATCTTCAGAAGAAGGCGTAGGAACAGCGATGAAAAGCACATCTGATTGTTCAATTCCATATTGGTAATCAGTAGTAAAGAAAAGGCGGTCTGCTTTCATATTACGATTGACTAAGTCTTTAAGCCCTGGTTCGTAAATAGGAATATCACCTTTTTTTAATTTTTCAATTTTTTCGTTATCTATGTCTAAACAAATTACTTGATGTCCCATTTCAGAAAAACAAGTCCCTGTGACTAATCCTACATAACCTGTTCCAATCATTAAAATTTTCATTGTTTTTCCTTATATTCAGCGTAAATAGAGTCCAAAAACATCAAAATCCAGATGAACCTATCTAATTATCTCTATTGTTATACTCAAATAGATTCAAAAATTACAAATAAATTACGCTGGATTGGGATAAAAATTTTAATAGAATTTTATTCTAGGGATATGAGAAAATTTCTGCTCAAATTTAAATAAGAAAATGTTGATTTGAAATATCAAATGAATTTGAACATATTCTTTAAATAGAAGGAGTGAAAATGTTAGCATATCGATTTCATCCACTTACTATTGCAGAATCAACTGAATTCAATAAACAGGCAACTATTGGAGCTGTGTTAAACCATTGGGTTAATCACAGACAGTCTCATTGGTTAGTTGATATAATGGCTCGGATTACATCCATAGTGCTTGAAGTTTTTTCTTTTTATGACAATATTTTTTTATTTATTCCGCCTGGTTCTTTCTTGGTCTCTTTAGCGGCGTTTGTGGGAATAAGAGTGCTTTTGCATATGGGAGCCGAAGGTAACTGGAACCAGAAATATACCCTCATGAAGGTTTTAAATATAGCTATGACATGTATCAATTTAGTGGCAGCGATTTACAGAAGTTCGTATTTACCTCTTTCCTGCATAGCAAAAAATTTTTTATATCAAACTGTTCAGATGTACTGCTTGCAAAAGTCACCCTATTGGGTAGGGTATATGGGAGCTGCTGAAGTTGACTAAGGAACCTTAGATTTGATTCATAAGCCCATCTCTGAGCAAATATTTTTTAGAGCATAAGTTTGCAAGTTCCTCATCATGTGTCACCACTATAATTGCTTTTTCAAACTCTTCTGCACATTTGATCAAAAGATTATGCACATAAGTAGAATGAGTATGATCAAGATTCCCTGTAGGCTCGTCTGCTAAAATAAGGTCGGGATCATTAATTAAAGCTCTTGCTATGGCAACTCTTTGTCTCTCACCTCCGGATAAAACTTTTGCAGGGTAATCAGCTCTTTGTTTTAACCCAATCATTTCAAGAAGGAAAAGAGCTTGTTGATAGATGGCAGATTGCTTTTCTGTTTTTTTTCGAGCGATTTGTGCTGGCATGAGAATGTTCTGTAAAGCGGTAAAATCCTCTAGTAAATTATATGATTGGAATATAAATCCAATATGGTTTTTTCGAAAACTTTGAAAAGAAGACTTACGAACATCTTTGCCAAGAATAGAAAGGTTTCCTGTATCGCAGGATTCTAAAGTCCCCAAAATATGTAAAAATGTGGTTTTTCCTTCGCCAGAGGCTCCCATGATGGCTACAGACTCTCCTTTATTTAACGAAAGATTTAAACCGCGTAGAAGAGACACTTTTCCAAAGGATTTTTGAATGTTTTTAGCATCTAAAATCATTCGGACCTCAAAATAGATGATGGATTTGTTTTGCTCGCTTTAATAGCAGGGATCAAACCAGCTAAAAGAGAAATGAGGGGGGTTACAATTAAAATAAAAATAAGAGCCTCAAAGCTTAACTCATTTGGAAGGCTATTTCCAAAAAAAGCAGTTTGAAAGGCATCATGTCCTTGTATGTAACTCAAAAAAGAAACTACGGAATTGAGGTGTTTAAGAGTAATAAGAGCTGCCATTATTCCTAAAAATGAGCTTAAAAGTCCCATGGAAACACCGCAGATTCCGAAAATGGCAGAGATGCTTTTATTGCTTGCTCCCATTGAAGAAAGAATGGCTATTTCTCTTTTTTTGTCATTTACCAAGATTACTAAGAGGGAAATAATATTTGAACAGGCAACAATAATAATAATCATAGCGATCAAAGAAAATAGGATTCGATCTGAATGAAATTGCTGCATCAATTCTTTTGAAAAATCATAATCTTCAAAAGTCTCTATCTTCCAATAAGGCAAAAGGTTTGCTGTTTCTAAAGAAGCTTCCAATTTGTTTTTCATAGCTTGTGCAGATTTGATCGAATCAAACCAAACAAAAATTCCATTTACAGGAGTACTATCTGAGGAAAAAATTTGAGAAGAAGCATTGATCATTCGGGTTACATTATGATTTACAAAAAGGCATTTATTCCCCGTGGGCATGATTCCAGGATCATAAAAACCTGCGACATAGAATGGATATCTCATCTCTTGAGTAGAAAAAGCACCAGGTGCTGTATAAGCCAAATAGCCATAATCTCCGGCTAAAACTTTTGAATCTTTATAAGTTTTAGGTAAAAGAACGGAGGATTTTTCAGGTAAAAAATAGCAATTGTCTTGGGTATAGGCCCAAGGAGGAAGATGTTTAGGTGTTTGAGTAAAAGATATTTGGGGAGTTGCCTCAAAAAGTTTTAAATGCTGATAGGAAACAATTGTATCAAAGGGAGTATCTATAATGTCAAAGTTTACCAAAAAATGAATGTCATTTAAGGAATAAGCATTTTCTAAAGATTCTTGTTCTAATTTAGCGGATAGAACTGTAGGCATTCCCATTAAAATACGCACTTCTTTACCAAGAGATATTTTTTGATGGGAAGTAAGAAGAGATGTGCTTGTAGCTTGCTTCACAAGTGTTGCTTTTTTAAAAGAATCGCCTGATTTTTTGAAAACAATTTGATTGGCATCAACAAATACTTCGTAACGTCCTAAGGGAAGTTGATCAATTGAAAGAGAAAAATGGGGATCAAGCTCTATTTTTTTGACATCGATATTTTGGAAAAAAGATTGAAGTTTTTGTGCGTAGGAGCTTTTTTCCTTAGAAAGTCCCCAAGTAGATGCGTCTTTTTGAGAAGAATGGTAGGACTTTTCCATTTGATTTAAAAAATTATTTAGGTCAGTGATATCAGGAGGGAGAATTAAGTGAGAAAGATGAGGGTTTTTTTCAGGGTTTGAGATCAAATAGGACATTTGTGACAAAACAGAAGCTTTTTCACTTTCAAATAAAGAACGGTTGTTACGGTTTAAAGTAAGGCGCATTAAGGCACCTGAAATTTCATAATCTTGAAAAACAAAAGAGGGAATTTCTTTTTTACAGTTATCAAGAATGTGATAGAGATCTTTCACCGGATTGATCATTTGGCCATTTTTAGAAATATCGATAGGGGGCATAAAATGAGGCAATTGCATATCTTCTTCGGGACTATAGGGATCGGTGTTTTCAGAGTAAGCTTTTTCTCTAATGGTTTGATAAGAAAAGGAAGAGGAAGAAGAAAGACTATCAATTTGATAATAATAAGATGAATAGTAATGATCAGTAGGAGAAATCCTTAAAGGGGCATTTAAAGACGTCAACTTGGAAAGCCAGTTTTTTTCAATTCCTGAGGTAACAGAAAGAAAAACAAGAACGAGCCATACCACTAAAGAAATAACAAATACAGACATCAAAGAAATAAGAGAAGTGGATAAAGCTTTTCTTTTAGGTAATAAATATTTTAGAGCGATTTTGAGCTCAAACATAAAAAATAGGGAAAAAGCCTTATTTGGCTTCCTTAAATATTGTATGTCTCCTTAGAGACTTATCGTATTTTTTTAATTCAAGTCGTTCTGTTACATTTCGTTTGTTTTTTGTGGTCGAATAGCACTCAGAACTTTCGGTGCTTTTAAGCTTGATAGTTTCTCGTCCGCCTTTCTTTGCCATGATTTTAAGCCTTTTTATATTTACTTCAGATTTTAGGAAAAAAAGGGAATTCAAACAAGTGAAAAAGAAAGTCTAGGGAGGGCTTCAAGTTCTAAGGAATGGCCTTTACTGTTTAAATAAAAAAGTTGATATCCAAGGCCTGCAATCATAGCAGCGTTGTCTGTGCAAAGAGCAGTAGGAGGGAAAAAAACAGGGAGGGGACATTTTTGAGTAAAAAGCTCACGTAAACGCTGATTTTGGGTGACGCCTCCTCCTAAAAAAACAGCTTTGGGGTTAAAAGATTGAATGGCTAGAAGACTTTTAGACAAAATATCGTTTAAAGCAGTTTCTTGAAAAGAGGCTGCTAAATCTTCTTTTTTCTTTTTCTCTGATTTTTTAAGCGCGTAAAGTACAGATGTTTTCAGTCCGCTAAATGAAAAATCATAGGGAGATCTTTTTACTTTTCCAGCTTTAAAAGAAAACTTGGTAGGATTTCCTAAAAGGGCTAATTTTTCTAATTTAGGACCTCCTGGATAGGCAAGATCCAACATAGATGCGACTTTGTCAAAAGATTCTCCGATAGCATCATCGACTGTTTCGCCGATTAATTCGTATTGGCAAAGATCTAAAATTTTTACCATAAGTGTGTGGCCTCCACTGACGACAACACCCAAAGCGGGGTATAAATTTTTTTCAAGGTGAGCCATCATAGCTGAATACAGGTGAGCTTCTATATGATTCACTCCTACAAAAGGTTTTTCCCAGGCGATGGAAAGAGCTTTTGCTGCATTCAAACCTACCAAAAGAGCTCCGATGAGTCCGGGGCCATGGGTCGCTGCGATCAAATCAAGATCTTGAGGAGAAATTTGGGCTTTTTTTAGAGCGAGATCGATTGCTTTAGGAAGAACTTCTTCGTGACTTCTTGAAGCGATTTCAGGAAAAACCCCTCCGAATTGTTTATGAAGATGCTCTTGAGAAAAAATAATATTTGAAAGAATATGACGTCCATCAGCTACTACGCTAACAGCTGTTTCATCACAACTCGTTTCGATTCCTAAAACATTAAACATAAAAATTCTTCTCCTTCAAGAAGAAGTAGTATAGCTAATCTAAGGATTCTCGAAAAGAGTTCCTGCAGCCAAATCGTCTGCTATCCATAGAGCTTTATGGTTTTCTGTACCGATGAGTTGTGAGGGAAAGGGGGGCGTGTGATCTGAAAGGACTTTTTTTAGCATTTCTTGTTTACCTTTGCCCATAACGTAAAAACAAATTTTGTAGCTTTGGTTGATACACTTTAAAGAAAGGGTCATTCGCCAAATATTTTTTTGAGGAACAAAATTAGCCAAAACCCATTTTTCTTTTGCATGGGAAGGGTCCAATGCTTTGGTTTCGGGAAAAAGAGAAGCTGTATGACCATCTTCACCCATTCCTAACATGACAAGATCAAAATGATCCTTTCCTAAATTTTTTTTAAGAATTTCTTCATAGGCGGTTGCTTTTTCAGAGATGTTTTTTCTGCTTCCATTCGAAAAATTTGTGATTTAGGAATGGGGACCTTAGAAAAACCAGCTTCCATCGCCATATGATAATTGCTATCAGGATCTGTAGGAGGAACAGGTCTTTCATCGCCCCAATAAAGCCAAATTTTTGACCAATCAATGGTATCTTTATATGTGGAGCAAAGCTTTTCAAACATTACTTTTGGAGTTGAGCCTCCTGAAAGAGCTACTGAGAATCGATTTTTTTTTTGAATGGAGTTTTGTAGAGTTTCTATAAAATTTTGAAGTGCAAATTCGATTGTTTGTTCTTTATTTCCAGCTATAATGAGATTTCTTCTCTTGTCTATGCTTTGGATGACTTTTTTTTTTAACATAAATTTTTATCCTTCATTTTCTGCAGTAATTGGAGCGTTTCAATGTAGTGTTGACTGCTCCCTTTGTAGGTAAGCTCTTTGGAAAGAGAACGGCCTCTTGTTTCTTTTCCATGCATAAATTTAAGTGGCATTTCACATTTTTCAAAACTACAGATACGGACTGTAGTACGTAGATACTTTTCATCCACTATAAAATCGTATGTGTTTTTGTCTTTGTCAGCGATAGAAATTTTTAAAATTGACCCGGGAAACATTTCTTTTTGATCCTCATGAAGTAGTTCGATTAAAGCATTTTTATAGTGAATTTCAATTTTTTCATCCTTTTGCTGAGTTTCGACCCATTGCCAACCTAGTCTCGAAGCAAGCCATCCCTGAAGATAGAGAGCTTGTATTTTGAGATGACAAAAATACTTACTCTCAGATGTATTGTAGGTAATCGCTATATGCTCTGTATTTTGTAGGCTTTTGAGCCTATCTTCTGAATGAAAGCTTGCAGCTAAAACATCTCGGTATGTCTCTGTTCTTGCCCAGTTTAAATCGGCAACGTGCGCTCTTTTTTTTGACCAGTATTCTAAAACCACATCTCCAAAATTGAAAATATTATCAGAACTTTCAGAATCAAAGAGAACCCTTCTCGATAGTTTTTCAAAACTTTCAAAGAGAGGATTTTTTAGACAGGGATCTTCTGTCCAAAGAAGATATACAGGTAAATCGGGAACAATATGGGGAAGAATGACAAAAGGAACTCGCTCGTAATCTTTTCCAGCGACTCCAATTTCTATATAATCACAGGCGATATGAGGGTTTCCAGGAAGAGTGATTACAGATACAGAGGCTGTTAAATATTCTTTAGTGGAATCAGGATCTGAAGTGACAAAAAGAATGCGGCAAGGGTAGTTTTCAATGATTTTTTGTACGCTCTCGCGAAAATAATCGATTCGATCGTTGAGTTTTGTATAGACAATGAGATTGAAAAGACGAGCTCTTGTTTTTTTGTCTTTTGCTAAAGAGTCCCAAATAGATAAAAGCTTGGATTCAATTTGATCAACAGTAACGGTTTCTTTTACAGGATTCTCCAAGATCTGCCTTCTTTTTGGATCATTTCCTCAGATTCTTTTGGCCCCCAAGTGCCTGCTTCATAGTTTGGAAAGTTTTGAGGTGGATGTTCGCTCCAATATTTTACAAGAGGAGTAAAAAGTTTCCAAGAATTAGTCACTTCATCTGTTCTTGCGAAAAGGGTACTGTCTCCCATCATACATTCCCAGATCAATCTTTCATAAGCCTCTGGTGGAGATTTTCCAAAATAAGAACCGTATCGAAAATCCATAGTGACTGGTTGAATCGGGCTTTCAGGTCCTGGTACTTTACAGTTGATCTTCATGGAAATCCCTTCATCAGGTTGGATGCGAATCACTAAAACATTAGGGTCATTTTTATGATCTTGGTGTTTAAAAAGAATTCCGGGGGCATCTTTAAAGGTAACAGCGATTTCAGTGGCTCTTTTAGCAAGCCTTTTTCCTCCTCTTAAATAAAAAGGAACGCCAGCCCATCTCCAGTTGTCGATAAAAAGGCGAACAGCTGCAAAGGTTTCAATATTTGAATTAGGGGCTACATCTTTTTCTTCTCGGTAAGCAGCTACAGGTTTTCCATCGGTGAAGCCTTTTCCATATTGTCCTCGGATACAAAAAGAAGTAAAATCTTCTTCCGTGAAAGGGCGCATAGCTTCTACTACTTTTACTTTTTCATCCCGTACAGCATCTGCAGAGAGATTAACGGGAGGTTCCATAGCAACTAAAGAAAGTAATTGCATCATATGATTTTGGACAATATCTCTTAAAAGGCCTTCTTCTTCATAAAAATGTCCTCTACTCCCAATACCAATATCTTCTGCTACTGTAATCTGAATGTGATCAATGTGTTTATAGTTCCAAAGGGATTCAAAAATAGAATTCGCGAACCTGAAAACTAAAAGATTTTGTACAGTTTCTTTTCCGAGGTAGTGATCGATTCGGTAAATTTGTTTTTCATCTAAAAACTTTTCAATGTGACTTTGAAGTGCAATCGCAGAATCTAAGTCTCTTCCAAAGGGCTTTTCTATAATCACACGAGACCATTTGTCTTGCACTTCATGTATGTTATAAACCAAGTTATGTGCTTTAAGCTTTTCTATGATTAAGGGAAAAAATTTAGGTTGAACAGAAAGATAAAAAACCCTGTTTCCTTTTGTGCCCTGTTTTGCATCTAACTCTTCTAAAAATTTACGGAGTTTTTCATACCCTTCATCCGAATCAAATTCTGATTGGTGATAAAAAACTTGTTCCTTAAAATTTTCCCAAAAAGCTTCATCTACAGGTTTTACACGTGAAAATTCATTGATGTCTTCTTTCATTTCGTTTCGAGCATCATCATGACTTTTTTCTTTTCTTGCAAAACCTACGCATGCAAAATTGGAAGGAAGGAAGCCCTCTCTTCCAATATTATAAATCGCGGGCATCAATTTTCTTTTTGTCAAATCACCAGTAGCTCCAAAGATCACAAGAATACAGGGATCAATAGTTTTAGAGGATCTTCCTTGTTCTTGAAGAGGGTTTTCATTCATGGCAGTACATAGGGGGTTTTTTCATTATATTGTTAAATTGAATGATTATCATTAAATCTTCAAGAATGAATCTATACAAAAATTAAAGTTGATGATATAATCTTGCTTTTATTTTTGTTGTATCTCTTTGAAAGTAAGTTGTTTTTTAACTGCTCCCCAGATTAAATCGAGATGAAATTATATGCGAATTTTTAAATTAGTTAGCCTTTTTTTAGGAATGTTTTCTTTTTTTACCCTTGATGCGAAAAAATATGACTATGTCATATATGCACAAGATGCTGGCGAAACATATGCCTTTTTACCTCTTCTCTCTCATCTAGAAGAAAATAATGCCAATTATCTTTTGCTTGTAGGCGGAGTTGCGGAGGAAATTTGTGCGAAAAAGTCATTGTTTTCTGAAAAAATTTGCTCAATTAAAACTTTTGGGGTGAACATAGATAAAACAGGACCTCGATCTCAAGAAATATCTGATCAAAAGCTTTTTTCGATTACCGATAATTTAGAGCCTAAGGTTTTTCTTACAGGGGTTGCTTTTCATTTGCAAAAACAATTATTAGATGCATTTTCTCAAAAAGGCGTTCGAACAGTTGCTTATTGGGATAACTTTGGAACAGTTGGGGATGATCCTTATTTTTCTATTGCTTCGACAGTTGAAAAAAGTGCTGATTTTTTGTTCCTTCCTTCCCAAAAGCATCTTTTAAGCCCTCTTTTTCAAAAACGTTTTCCGGATCAGATCTATGTTGTGGGGCAGCCTAGCTTAGAAGAATGGAAAAAAATTTATAGGCCTGCTTTTTCAAAAAACAATCGCTGGATGGTTTATGTAGGAGGATATGGCGCGCAATATGAAGAAGCTTTTGAGCTTTTTTTAGATGAAATATCTCAATGTGAAATCGATTATGAAATTTTCGTATTACCGCATCCTAAATTTGAAGGGGCTTTTGAAAAAAAGAGTCTTCAAAGGACTTTGAAAAAAAATCCACATCTTTGTGTTCATATTGAAAAAAGCATGACGACCCAAGAAGCTGTTTATTTCTCAGATCTTGTGATCTGTCATCAATCCTCAGTGGGCATTCAAGCTATTTCTTTGGATAAACCTGTTATTTATCTCATTCCATCCGATCAGAATTTTACAAATTTTGCTCTTGATATAAATCTTGCGAAAAGAGCTTTTAATCATGACTCTTTTCAAAAAGCTTTAGAAGATGTGATGCAAGAGCCTGCATTTGATTTTTATGAAATTTCAGAAATCCCTGAAAATGGATCGGAAATTTTCTTTCAAACCCTTGATCATATTTCAAACTTGTAGTGTGTCTAGATAATTTTGTAAGACAAGAGACGCAGATAATGAATCGAGCGTTTTTTGCCTTTTTTTACGACTTACTTTGATCTCTTTTAAAGAAGTTTCCATTGCTTTTGAAGTCAGGCGTTCGTCAAATAACTCTACGGGGATCTCAAAGAGCTTGATTAAAAAAGATTGAAATTGCCTTACCTGTAGACACATTGGACTTTCTTTACCATTCATGAGGAGAGGAAAACCTAAACAATTTTTTCTAATTCTGGTTTTCGATCAGATAATTCAGTTAAAACTTTTTTAGCTGTTTGTTCTAATGATTTTTCTGCCAAAATAGTTTTGATAGGCAAAGCCATTCTCTGATTCTCATCAGAAATAGCAATTCCGATTCTTCTTTCTCCATAATCGATAGCTAAAATTTTACCCATTTTTTTCCTTATTTTCTAAAACAGCTTGGATAAAACTTTTAAAAAGTGGATGTGGATCGTTGGGTTTTGATTTGAACTCAGGATGAAACTGAGTGCCTAGCATCCAAGGATGATTTTTGAATTCTATAATTTCAGCAAGATCACCTTCTTCCCAAATTCCAGAAAAAATGACTCCTTTATCTTCAAACAGTTGTTTAAATTCATTGTTGAATTCATAACGATGGCGATGCCTTTCTGAGATAATATCTTTATTGTATGCTTGAAAGGCTTTGGTGTTTGAAGAGACTTTACAAGGGTAGGCACCTAGGCGCATTGTGCCGCCTTTGTCTTGAATGTTTTTTTGTTCTGTGAGAAGAGAAATAATGGGTTTAGACGTGTTTGGATCGATCTCAGTAGAATGAGAGTCTGAAAGCTCTAAAACATGCCTTGCGAATTCGATGACCATGATTTGAAGGCCTAGGCAAATTCCAAAGTATGGAATATTTTTTTCACGGCAATATTTTGCGGTAAGGATTTTTCCTAGCCAACCTCTTTCTCCGAACCCACCGGGCACGAGATAACCGTCACATCCTTTTATTTGAGGCTCTACATTATCATGGGTTTTGGCTATTTTATCTGCTTCGAAGGTGCGGATTTCAAGCTCTACTTTATGAAAAATAGCGCTATGTTGGAGTGCCTCAAAGATGGATTTGTAAGCATCTTGATGATCGATATACTTTCCCACTATACCAACTGTAATTTTTTTTCTAGGATAGGTAATAGTATGAAGTAAATTTTCCCAAAACGTGACATCGCTGTTTTCTTTGGGAGATTGAATGTTTAGAGTTTTTAAGATGAGTTCATCTAATTTTTGTCGGCTGAGTTGAAGGGGAACTTCATAGATGGAATTCATTACATCAGGTTCATCAAAAACAGCATTTTGAGGAACATTACAGAAAAGAGCGATTTTTGCTTTAATCGAGTCTTCTAAAGTATTTTCACAACGACAAAGTATAACATCAGGCATAATCCCAATAGCCCTTAAACTTTGTACAGAGTGTTGAGTAGGCTTTGTTTTTACCTCTTTTGCTGCTTTTAAAAAAGGAACATAGGTGAGGTGAATGTTAATACAATCGTGAGGACGTTCATTTCGAAATTGCCGAATAGCTTCTAAAAAAGGAAGCGATTCAATATCTCCAATCGTTCCTCCTATTTCTATAATCACGATTTGGATGCCTTCTTCTTGATGGGCGCAGTCTAAAATTTTTGTCTTAATTTCATCGGTTACATGAGGGATCACTTGAACTGTATTTCCTAAAAACTCTCCTTTTCTCTCTTTCTTTAAAACACGCTCATAGATCTGTCCTGTTGTTGCGTTTGAAGCTTTTGAAAGAGGAGAAGAGGTATAGCGAAAATAATGCCCTAAATCAAGATCGGTTTCAGCTCCATCATCGGTTACGTAAACTTCACCATGTTGGAAAGGATTCATAGTTCCAGGATCTACATTTAGATAAGGATCTAACTTCAGCATTGCAATTTTTAAAGATCTACTTTCAAGTAAATTTCCGATTGATGCTGCGGTGAGACCTTTTCCTAAAGAAGAGACGACTCCACCTGTAACAAAAATATATTTTATTGGCATAAGAGCTTCTCACAAATTAAGATATCTTGAGGGGTTTCCACTCCTTGAGGAGTATCTTGTGTAATAGCTATTTTGATTTTGGCTCCGTTTTCCATAAAACGCATTTGCTCGAGCCCCTCTCTTTCTTCTAAAGGGGAAGGAAGTGTTGTTTTCAATTGATGCAAAAAAAGTACATGGTAAGCATAAACGCCTAAATGCTGATGAAAAACAGCTGTATTTTCGTCTTTAGAATAAGGGATAGGAGACCTGGAGAAATAAAGAGCAGTTTGATTTTGATCAAAAACACATTTTACAATGTGAGGGTTCAAAGCTTTTTTGAAACCTTTAAAAGAAGAAACAGCTGTAGCTATAGGAAAACTAGGGTTTTCTCTTAAAAGAGTAACTATTTTTTTAATAGTTTGAGGAGAGATAAAAGGATGATCCCCTTGAATATTTACAACGATATCTGTGTTTTGCAAATGTTTGTTTGATAAAGTTGCCTCGATAACCCGCTCTGTGCCTGTTTTGGGTTGAGATGAGGTCATAATAACCTTTACATTTCGCTTTTGAGCAATTTGTGCGATTTCATAGCTATCGGTTGCAATGAATAAATCGTCTAAGGCCTCATAGGTAATGGCTTGTTCTAAGGTATGTTCGATTAAAGTTTTGTTTTTGATTTTATGAAGTAATTTTCTGGGAAATCGAGAGCTATTGAGTCTAGCGGGAATGATTCCTACAGCTTTTGCGTGGGCCATTTTTCAATTCCTTGTTTCACTCTTGTTACGTAACATCAGTACATAAATGGGATTAATATTTTTTGAAGGAGCTGTGATATTTAAAGGTTGTCTGTAAACTTTCTTTTGATTTCTTCTAAGAAAGAAAAAAGTGAGCCAAAAAGAATCCAAAATGGATAAAAAGAAAGATTGTAGATAGCCTCTTAAGATCATAAAAATTGTAAATACTGAATTTTCTATTTAAATACAGATGAGGCTAATTCATAATTATTTAAATATCAACCCCAAATTGAGGAGGAATTTATGAACCTATCTCATTAAATTTTTATTGAAAAGATCCAACCCTATAAGTAAAATTCATGCCATACTCAAAAAAAGTGAACTATGGAACTGACCCATCTTCAAGAAAAACGCATACGCTGTGAAGCGATTCTTCCTTATATTTTAAAAGATCTCCTTTATTTAGATTTTAAGGAAGGAGAGAAAACCTCTTCTTTAGCAGATTCTGAGGAGCTTTCTTCTCTTTTTCCACAAACTTTTTCCCGCCCTATCTTAAAGTGCATCTCCAGAAAAACGGATCAAAATCAAGGAGCTTTGCGAGTAGGTGTAGTTTTTTCAGGAGGACAAGCATCAGGTGGACATAATGTGATTGCAGCTCTTTTTGATGCGATGAAGCAAATAGGAAGTGAGAGTTCTTTATTTGGATTTTTAAACGGCCCTAAAGGGATTGTTGAAAATCAATATATGGAGATTACTGAAGAAATAATCGATCCCTATCGGTTTCAAGGTGGGTTTGATTTAATGGGATCGGGGAGAACAAAAATTGAGACTGAAGAGCAGCTTCAAAAATCTTTAACCACTTGTGAAAAGCTTTCTTTAGACGGTTTGGTGATTATTGGAGGAGATGATTCGAATACAAACGCTGCTGTTTTGGCCGAATTTTTTTTAAAAAATGATTGTGAAACATGCGTAATAGGAATCCCCAAAACGATTGATGGAGATCTTAAAAACGAACACATTGAAGTTTCTTTTGGTTTTGATACGGCATGTAAAGTTTACTCTGAAATGATCTCAAATATTTCGAGGGATGCTCTTTCTGCAAAGAAATATACGCATTTCATCAAACTAATGGGAAGATCAGCTTCTCATATTGCATTAGAATGCGCTCTTAAAACACATCCAAATGCGGTTTTAATCAGTGAAGAAATTTTAGAAAAAAAGATGACACTGTCTCAAATCACAAAACAGCTAGCTGATTTGATTTCTATGAGAGCCTCGATGGATAAAAATTATAGCGTGATTTTGATTCCTGAAGGGTTAATTGAATTTATTCCAGAAATGAAAGATTTGATCTCTGAGCTCAATCACTTAATAGCTCAAGATTCTGTTAATAAAGAGATGGAGTCTTTAGATCTAGATGAAAAAATTGATTTTTTGAATCAAAAAGTAAAATCTGATCTCAAGTCTGCTTTTCAATTGTTACCTAAAGCAATTATGGAGCAGCTTTTATTAGAGCGTGATCCTCATGGAAATGTTCAGGTGTCAAAAATTGATACGGAAATCCTTCTTTTGAAGATGGTTGAAGAGGAATTAAAAGAAAGAAAAAAAGAAGGTTCTTTTAAAGGCAAGTTTAGTGCAGTGCGTCATTCTTTTGGATATGAAGGAAGGTGTTCTATGCCCTCTTCCTTTGATGCTCACTATTGCTATTCATTAGGGTATTTAGCAGCTTTTTTGATTAAAAGAAAAATGACAGGTTATATAGCGTGTGTCTATAACCTAAAAGATATCGTTCAAAACTGGAAAGCAAAAGCGATTCCGATCACCATGCTTATGAATCTCGAGACAAGAGAAGCTAAGAAAAAACCTGTGATAAAAAAAGCACTTGTCGATTTAAAAGGAAATGCCTTTTCTCATTTGCAAAAAATGCGAGTTACATGGGCAAAAGAAGATGCTTATCGATTTGAAGGTCCTATGCAGTTTTTTGGACCCTCAGAAATTACAGATACGATTCCAATTTCTCTTTTATTAGAGTAAGACTCTGCATTTTAGATTTATCAGAATTGGAGGAAAATTCAAATGGTACCATTAGTCCCTCTTTCCACAGATCAAAAATGGGTGAATCCTTTTTTTACTCGTCCTTCTTTAGAGTCTATTCAAACGAAGATTTCAAGATTGGGTATACAGATTATCCAAATTTTGGGAAATGTTTGTTTAGCAGCAGCCCTTTTTTTTGAATTAGGAATGATTGCAAATTTTACGGTGGGTAATTTTGGAATAGGATGTGCGAGTGCAATTGTTTGCTTAGCGTTATTTATTTTAGGGGACAACTTAAGAGTCAAAGGGACGGCGGAAAAGCCTTTATTTTCTCCTCATATTTCTCTTTTTACGAAAAGTTCTTCTGGTGTGCAAAATAGACCGATTGGAATCAAAAACTCTGGAGAAAATATTTGTTGGGCCAACGCTGCTTTACAAGCAATTTTTTTGAAAAAAGATACTGAGCTATATCGTTTTCTTAAAGAACAAACTCCTGATAACCTTTCTCTTCTTTCAGGCTTTATTCATTGTTTTGAAAAAGATCGAGCTTCAGGAAAATCAGTAACTGAGGCTGATTCTACTATTTTTCGAAGTATCTTAAGTGCAAATCAAGGTCGAATTGGAAGATTTGTTATGTATCAGCAAGATTGCGAAGATGTAACAGAGCAACTAAACCGTATTTTAAAGCTCATTCCAGAAAAGACATCAGTATACTCTAATTTAGAAGAGCGTACCTACTATCAGGTTCAAGGAGAAGCCATACCTCATGATGATATGGGAGAGCCTCTCAAGCAAGTAAAAGGTCATCCCCATTTAAGAGTAAGAAGTGTATCGCAAAGAGCTTTACCCCAAATTCAAATTCTACCTCAAGAAGGTGTAAGTTGGGCTCAGTTGCTTCAAAGATCTCTTCAAGATGATGAGAGAGGAAGTGATATGAAAGGACAGCTTATGACTCCCTCTGGTGAAAGAATGTTTCCTATACATTATAAAATGAGAGTTTTTACCGAATCTCCTAAAAATTTAATCATTAATTTTATAAGAGGAATATTTCCTCATCAAAATCCAGGTGGAGTTCAATCTCAAAGAGATTTACGAAACGTTCCCGTGCATGTACCTTTGGATTTTTACCTTCCCGCTGCATATGTGAATGCATCTGAAGATGCTCATTATATTGTAGACGGAGTCATTGTATACCTATTGAATCACTTTGTGGCTTATACCCTCATAGAAAATCGATGGTATAGGTGTGATGATACGATTGTACGAGAAGCTAGTGAAGAGGAAGTTCAAAATGCAGCAAAAGTGGCTTATGCTCTTCATTTAGCTAAGGTTTGATATTTCTTAAAAAAGCCTCAAAACTTGGTTTCAAAATCTTAAAAAATATTTACACCCATCTTAATTCAAGATGGGTTTTAAATTATTTCTAATTAAACAGAATGTATTATTATTAAAATTTTACACAATAGTTTTATTTTATTTATTAATAAGCATTGTTTTTGTTAAAATAGTAACAAAAACAATAACCTGAGGGTTAATTTATGAGCTGCATAAAATTTCCATCTTTGTTTTCTGGAACTTTTCAAGCTAGCCCTTCTTTAGACTTTAAAGAGCTTTATGAAACTTTAGATAAGGGGAAAAAGGACAGAAACGTTCTTTTGCAAGAGATATGTAGTAAAATTTCTCAAGAAAAAAATATAACATTAACTTCTTCAAAAGAAGAGGTAAGTGAATTTTTTAATCCTCATATTTTAGATCTTGGCACAAAATTTGAATCTCAAAAATATTATTTACTTTCTTTTATTGTAGAAATTTTACAAAAAGAAAAGAAAGAGGTCTCATCTGAATTAATTTTAAAATTAAAAAAAACAAAAAAAGATTATGAAAAGGCGCTAGAAGAAAAAGGGCGAGCAACGGAAGCTGCAGTAAAAAGGCAATTTACAACTTCTGCAGAGGCTTCTTCTAGACCAGGGTCGCCATCTTTATTAGATCCTTCAGAATCTAAGCCGAGATGCTTTTCGTTGTATAGCTTATCGCAATGGGTAAAATCTATTGTCTCCTGGTTTTTTTCTTGGTGTGGCTTAAAGACAGATGAAATAGCGAAACCTACTGAGGAAGCAATGAAGCCTGCTGATACTAAGTCTGGTTCCAAGCCTGCTGCAGAAAGGCCTCAGGTATCTGCGCCTGCAGCAACACTTACACCAGATGGTAGGGCGCTTATTCAACGCATTCTCACTCAAGATCCTAAAGGCCTCATAAATGAAGGCAATACATGTTTTATGGCATCTGTAATGCAAGCATTTATATTACATGATCCTGAAATTTTAGATCATGTATTCAAAAATCCAATAATCTTTCCCGAGCTGCATAGTTTTATTTTTGGTATTTACGCTTCTTCAGGAGAAACGGTAGCAGGAATTGATGCAGTAAGAGCAGGGCTTTTGAAAGAAAGATTTAGTAGGTATCCTAGCGAAAGATGGAGCCAACAAGATGCTCATGAACCTCTCATGGCATTTTATACAAAAATTATTTCTCCTTCATCATTATGTATAGAACTAAAGACCTACAATCAATATAAAATAGAGGAGGGTGGCCCTCACCCCATTTCTAGTGAAGCAAGCGAAATGAGAGAACGAAGTGATGGTCAAAAGTATGTAGAAAGACAAGGAGCCGTAAGTGTCGGAGTTCCTTATATCGAGGTTGAATTTCCCGAAAAACCTCCTGAAACCGCTCCTTTAACATGGAAAGGATTATTAGGAACTGCGGATAAAAAGGGACAACCTGAGTTAGAAGACCTTTTTAAAGATTTTTTTGTTAATGAAAATGTCTCAAAAGGCAAAAATTCTTATTTGACCCTATTAACAGGGGATTCAGCAAGAGGGGCCTATAAAGAACATGATTTTTTCTTAATTGGAGAAAGAAGACGTTTTGAAACCGCTCCTCAAACATTACCCATTATCCTAAAGCGTTTTAAGCATGAAGAGGGAAGGGAAAGTCAAAAAATAAATACTCCTGTATCCATTCCTTTTTCTTTTTCACTTTCAGAAGCGTATGTAGAAGATCAACGAGCAAGAAACTATGATTTTGAAAGTTTTGTCTTCCATGAAGGGCGCTCTCCTAGAGGAGGACACTATTTTTCATATGTGAGGAAAGGAAAAAGATGGTTTTTAGCAAATGATGGGCGGATTTCCGAAGTTAATCCGCAGAATACTGATTTTCAAAGACATCTAGCGGGTGCTTATATGGTAAAATATAGAAAACAAGATTCTTAATGGATGTTATCCCTCTCGTGATTCAAAAGTCGATTTTTGAAGAAGACGGAGCATATATAGCAAGATCGTAACAGCTTCTTTTAGGTTCAGCTTGTAATAAATTCTTTTTTTTATATTATAGCAATTAATGGGTATTTTAAAAAAAAAAGAGAAATTTACAAATCCTCACGTTGGCAACTTAAGGCGAAATCCTTGGGATTTTGTTCTTTGGAAGGCGGGGTATTATAACGATAAGTTAGTGAAAAAGCTCCCTCCCAAGGATTTTCGTTATCCGAGAAAGCCTCATAGAAAAGATACAAATAATTCATGCATTTGGATCAACCATTCTACTTTTCTGATCAAAACTAAGTCTTTGACCATTCTAACCGACCCTTTATGGGCAAATTATTGTTCTCCCTTTCCTATAGTAGGGTTAAAAAGAAAACATTCTCCATCCATTTCGATCGAAAACTTACCAAAGATAGATCTGATTTTGATTAGCCATAACCATTATGATCATTTAGATAGTAGATGTGTGAAAAAAATTCATAAAAAAAACCCTAAAGCTCTTTGGGTAGTCCCTTTAAGGTTAAAGAAGTGGTTTTTAAGAAAAGGGATTCAAAATGTAGAAGAGTTAGGTTGGTGGGAGACTCTCTCTCAAAAAGCCACAATTACAGCAGTTCCTGCGCAACATTTTTCAGGAAGATCTTTTTGGGATGCCAATCAAACTCATTGGAACGGTTATGTAGTTAAGATAAAAAATTCGCAAAAGACATTTTATTTTGTAGGAGATACAGGTTATAATCGTGTGGATTTTAAAGAAATAGGGGAAAAGTTTAAAAAAATTGATTTAAGCATGATTCCCATTGGTACTTATGTCCCTAGAAAATTTATGAAAGCAGTGCATATCAATCCCATAGAAGCGGTCAAAATACATCAAGATGTAAAATCGAAGTTTTCTGTTGGAATGCACTGGAAAACATTTCATTTATCTGATGAGCCTATGGATTTACCTCCTTATGAGCTCTATAAAGAAATGAAAAAAGCTGAACTTGCCCCGAGCTCATTTATTGCACCTGAGCCTGGCGAGCCTATTTATTGGTAGATGTTGAGAACTTATTTATCTTTAAAGATTTTCAATTTTAAGGAATTTCTTTTTGTCCTTCTTTGGTTTCCTTCATTTTTATGGACCGAATGCCTTTTTTGTATCGCCTATTTTTGTATCAATCCTTATCGCCAATCGGTAAAAAATCAGCCAGAAAATATTTATGGAGAAACGCCTCTTTCTACTTTGAAAACTTTAATCGAGGCGCTTGATTTTTCTCCTCGAACTATTTTAGATTTAGGATCAGGTAGAGGTAGAGGGGTCTTTTTTTTATCACATCTATTGGGTTGTAAGGTAATTGGAATAGAAAAAGTGAGCTGCTTTGTAAAAATTGCCAAGGGATTAAAAAAATTTCATCCCCATAGGGATATAGAGTTTTACCATCAAGATATGTTAAAAAATTTGCTACCAAATGTAGATGTGGTGTACTTTTACGGTACGTGTCTTGAGGATAAAAAAATTCAAGTGCTGATTGAATTATTTAAACAGATACCAACTCCTTTTAAAGTTTTATCTGTGAGTTATCCTTTAAGTGACTATAGTGAGGATTTCGAAACTGAAAAGGAAATACCAGCTAGGTATCCTTGGGGCGAGACAACAGTGTATGTTAATAGACTCCTTTTGGTTTAAATTGTTTTAAATTTGGTGAAAAAATGGCAGATGTTTTAATAAAAACTCTTAACGATTCTGTTGAGATTCCTATGATTGGTTTTGGAACCTGGCAATTAGAAGGGGATCCTTGTGTGAAGGCTATCCAAATGGCTCTTGATATCGGGTACCGACATATTGATACAGCGCACATTTATAACAATCATGAAAAAGTGAAAGAAGGGATTGGGAACTTTCCGAGAAAAGATCTTTTTATCACAACAAAGCTATGGCGTGATTTTCATGATCCTAAACAAGTAGAGTCTGCCTGTGATCAAAGTTTAAAAGAGCTTGGTTTGGACTATGTTGATCTGTACCTTGTACATTGGCCAGAGCAAAAAAAAGATTTTGCAGAAATTGTACATCAAATACATCTTCTCAAAGAAAAAGGCAAAGTGCGCTCAGTGGGGCTTTGTAATGCCACGATTTCACATATTCAGCATCTTATTGATCAGAAGTTGGGTGTTTCTATGAATCAAATCGAGTTTCATCCTTTCTTACTCCAAATGGACCTTTTAAAATTTTGTAAGGAGCATAATATTGCCGTGACAGCTTATAGCCCGCTTGCCAGAGGCGAGGTGTCTTCTAGTGAAGTTTTAAAAGAAATAGGGCAAAAGCATCAAAAAACGCCTGGACAAGTAGCTTTACGTTGGCTTCTTCAAAAAGAGGCTATTGTGATCCCAAAATCATCATCTGAGGCTCATATACGAGAAAATTTTGAGATTTTTGATTTTAATCTCTCTTCTGAAGAGATGCAAAAAATTGAGGCTTTAAATGAAAGTAAAAGACTGATAGAGCCTGAATTTAATGAATTTAGTAATTGATGTTGCTAAACAATACATCTTTTCAAAAAAAAACTAATATTTAAGTTTTTTTCCCTGTCGTGTAATATTATACCCATCGTAATTCCTTAATTTCATAACAGGCAAAAACAAATGACATATTGTGATGCGATTTATCAAACCAAACGTTTTAAAACCCGAAAAGTTGCGGTTGGCAATGTTTTAGTCGGTGGCGATGAGCCCATCCGGATTCAATCCATGACTACATCTGATACAAGAGATGCAATAGCTACGGCCGAGCAGATTATCAAACTAGCGGACTATGGTTGTGAAATCGCACGTGTTACGGTTCAGGGAAAAAAAGAAGCTGAAACTTGTGAAGCTATTAAAAATAAATTGATTCAAAAAGGGTATACGATCCCTTTAGTAGCCGATATTCATTTTTATCCCCCTGCTGCGATGCTTGTGGCTGATTTTGTCGATAAAATAAGAGTGAATCCGGGAAATTATATTGATCGTAGAGCCTCTTTTAAAATCATTGAATATACTGATGAGACCTATCAAAAAGAGATTGAAAAAATTGAAGAAGGGTTTTCTCCTCTTGTTCTTAAGTGTAAAAAATTAAAAAGAGCTATGCGCATTGGAACGAATCACGGTTCTTTATCAGATCGAATCATGAACCGTTTTGGTGATACTCCTCAAGGGATGGTTGAGTCAGCTTTAGAATTTACAAGAGTCTGTCGAAAATATGATTTTCATGATCTTATTTTTTCCATGAAGGCGAGCAATCCCTTTGTGATGATTGAGGCGTATCGTCTTTTAGTAATGAAGATGAAGGAATTAGGATGGGATTATCCCCTTCATTTGGGAGTGACCGAAGCAGGAGAAGGAGAGGATGGTAGAGTCAAATCAGCAATCGGCATTGGTTCTCTTCTTTTAGATGGATTAGGTGATACAATTCGTGTTTCTTTAACAGAAGATCCTTTTTCTGAAATCGATCCTTGCCAAAGGCTAGTTGAATTAGCTCGTCAATATCGACTCAAACAAAATGAAGCTTTTGAAGAAGAAAATAGAAATTTTCAAAAAATTGAAAAAAGATCTGTAAAAACTTCCCTTCATAAAGATGGATCTGTGGTTCTTAAAGTAAAGGAAGGAGATTTTGAATCGGAAGATTTTTATGAGATGATTGGTTGTAAAGTAGAGCTTGGACGTCCCGTAAAATCACTGAGCACAGTAGATGCTCTTCTTTTAGATTTTGAGCCTAAAGATGAAACACGTATAAAACAGCTTGAGTCAGCAGGTATTCAAATCATTTATAAAAAGGTTTCCCTACAGAATGCTCTTCAACAAGAACCTGCATTTCCTTATATGCTTTTTGTAGAGGAATGTGATTCACAAATTCTTTCTTTAAACCCAGCTGTTATCTTTTGGAATCCTCAAGGCTCAAAAATTCATGAAACACGCAAATTTTTAGAGATGCTTAAAAAAAACGATAAAAACATCTCTGTAATTTTACATTTTAAATATTTAGTTTCTTGGGAAGATCTTGTGATTCATGCAAGTGCTGAAATGGGCTCATTGCTTTGTGATGGCTTAGCAGAAGGTGTTTTTATCGAAGCTGATTTTCCTCTTAAAGATCTTTATTCTTTGAGCTTTTCTATTCTTCAAGGAGCGCGTCTTCGTACTATTAAGACAGAGTTTATCTCTTGTCCTGGCTGTGGAAGGACTCTTTTTAATTTGCAGAAAGTATCTAAGAGAATTCGGGAAAAAACGCATCATCTTCCTGGTGTGAAAATTGCCATTATGGGGTGTATTGTCAATGGTCCAGGAGAGATGGCGGATGCAGATTTTGGATATGTAGGCTCTAGACCTGATAAAATCGATCTTTATGTAGGAAAAACTTGTGTGGAGAAAAATATTGATTTTGATGAAGCAGATGAAAAATTAATCACTTTGATTAAAGCACATGGAAGATGGGTCGATCCTGAAAATTCTGGTAAAACAAAACTTGAGTCAATTCTATTAAATTAATTATTATAATGTTGTAATAATTTATTAATTCTTTAATTCTTTTGTGTTTTTTGCTATAATAATTAAAAATTATATATAAGATGCCTCCTATTATGGTGAAACTTTCTCTTGGGAATTGTTTCTTTTATAGGTAGATTTTTCTCTTCTACAAGAGATCAAAATGAAAAAACCATGCAAATATTTATTGATTTTATGAATCGGTAGCTATAATCCTCACGATTAAAGGAGTAAAATGTCAGTAAACGCTCTTTCATCAAGCGCTTCTCTATGGACTCTATCTATTGATGATACAAATAAATTAAGTCCATGTATCGAAACTTTTTTCAAAAAAATAGACACTAGTGTTTCCCAAAGATTGACCAAAAAACCACCTTTAGACCAAACGCGCGAGCGTCGACTAGTGTCTTATGTAATGAACTCTGAAGAAGTTGTTGATGCGAGTGAAAAAACACTTTATACTGGTGAAATATCTTCATGTGTTGTGGTAGCATTAAAAGCTTTTTCAGATGGGGCTGTTTTTAGGCTTGGTCTTGTCCATTTAATGTTTGATGATGGTCCTGGGCCGATTTTATATCAATGTCTAGAAAAAGCCGCAAGAGGTTTAAGGGGTAATATTGAGGTTTTTATTGCTGGTGGTATGCAAGAACACACTAAATCGATTCATGAATTGGTCTTAAGAAAAATAAATGATTTTGGTAGATCACTTGAAGAAGGTCGAACTATTAAAATTAAGGATGACTTATTTAATCTTGCAAATATTTCAAATGCTTTTTTCAAACAAAATGCAAAAAAAGGTTATTATCAGGTAATATCTGGAATTAAAGAAATAGGATTTGATTCTAATAATCAGCCTTTTTTAACTTTGATGATTCAAGATCCAGAGATTCCAGGTTTGGAGGAAAAATCTCTCGAGGGAGAATTTATAGTAGTTATGGGAGACGAAAAAAGAATTATTATTCCGGTGAAGTCTGATAATTCTTGGAGAAAATCCTATTGTTTCTGTTTGAGTTTAATAGCTTTAGTATCAGGAGGAATGTTAAAAACTCACTTTACGCAGCGTTGAGTGGGGTATAAATCTATTTCTCTCTTCATTCCTCTGTGTAAGATGAGTTAAAAATTAAAAACTTCCTTTATAACCTGAATTTTGGGTTCATTAATTCATGAAACACGTAAATTTGTAGAGATGCTTAAAAAAAATGATAAAAATATCTCTGTGATTGTAACTATTCAGATACCCCCTTTTCCTATGAAAAAACATAGATTTTTCAAGTATGAGAATTCTTCGGTCCTCTATGATAAGGTCTAAAAAATTCAATAGACCAATCTCCATGTTTCCATAGGGTAAAGGGGTATCTGAATAGTTACCTCTGATTTTACATTTTAAATATTCAGTTTCTTGGGAAGATCTCGTGATTCATGCAAGTGTTGAAATGGGCTCATTGCTTTGTGATGGCTTAGCGGAAGGTGTTTTTATTGAAGCTGATTTTCCTCTTAAAGATCTTTATTCTTTGAGCTTTTCTGTTCTTCAAGGAGCGCGCCTTCGTACTATTAAGACAGAGTTTATCTCTTGTCCTGGCTGTGGAAGAACTCTTTTTGATTTGCAGAAAGTATCTAAGAGAATTCGGGAAAAAACGCATCATCTTCCTGGTGTGAAAATTGCCATTATGGGGTGTATTGTCAATGGTCCAGGAGAGATGGCGGATG
>PVBE010250035.1_pt1 | contig 33385 bp, 29 predicted proteins | sample 1631181 | NCBI WGS metagenome assembly PVBE01 (sample SAMN08397723, study PRJNA350692) | Marine metagenome, whole genome shotgun sequencing project. | isolation source: water | place: Pacific Ocean | collected 2012-04
GACATTGTTTGGCTGGACCCCGGAGCGAGGATTGCTCCTGCAATCCTTTCGCATTTCCTACGTCCCTGTAGGTCACAAGTCCGGGGTGACGGGAGTCGGAGTAACGATGAAAATGAAGCATCTTTCGAAACACCTATTTAGCCCGCGCGCCCGTTCGGTTCTTCGCTCACGTGACGGAGGAAACCGGACTCAACGCGCGCCTACGTTCAAAGAAGAAGGCTCGAACTCCCTACGCTTCACACTCTTCAAATTGGTCAGCGTCATCAATTGTATGGCCGTGCAGTGTTTGTTCTGGACATCGATGACGCTCGAGCTGTCCAGCATGGGTACACCGCTGCCGCGGTTGCTTTCGATGTGCGAATCGGGGTGCGCCAACCCCCCGATTCCGTATTTCCACAACACGTCCGCCCTATCGTAAATCTTACCGAATATAGGGAACATCGTCTGCGCGTCGATATAAAAATACCGGCGCCCGATAGGGTGATCCGAGCGCTTCGGGTGTCCTTCGAGTATGTAGGTCTTTCGAAGCTGCCAGGTGATATTCGGAAAACAACCGGAATGGCCGTGGAAATCGACGAAATGGTAGCCATGCTTGCGCGCCTTTCGATCCGAGGGTTGGATATCGGCACGGCTGTACATCGGCAGCAACGCGTACGTCGTGCCCTTATACACCCAATCCATATCCATGATCCGGCCGCTATAACCCAGAAAATCCTCGATCATGATATCGCTGCCAAGGAATGAATCGGTGCGGGCCGTCGTCGCGACACGACGAACGCGGCGCAGTAAGGGCACGTACATCCATCCCTGTTCTGCCTGCGTGTCATCGCTGTTATAAAAAATCAGCAGTTTGGTCTTGGCGACATCACCGGGATCGAGCGCCTCGAGCGTAATCGCGTTGTATACATCGTGCGGATTCTTTTTGAGTTCGGGGGTCGGTTTGAGCACATGGCGGTGTTTGAACCGCATTTGGCTGGCGACAAATTCCAGCACCCGCTCCACTTTCTGGCTGCGCATGTCGATGTAGTACCAATACATCTCCGGGATCTCGGCGGAATCCCCGGAGTAGCCGTAGCGCATATTCCAAGCCAGCTTCTCGCCCGCACGCGGATCGGATTCCGACGGTACGCCGGGAAACGGTCTGCCGGCCGTGTAATGCAATAGTTCCCCCGGGCTGTCCCCCAATCGAGTCTCGGCGCCATACTGTTCCGTCGCGGCGACGTATGCCGAGTGCGGCCGGAACGACAAAGGCTCCCCGACCGTGATCGTGAGCCAACCCTGTGCGATCAGGTCCGCCAAGTCTGAGTCTACGATGTCGAGAAAACTCTGGATATTGTCCGTCCCGATAACGGTACCCGGCGGCGGAGCGATTTCCTGCACCGCCGCGGCGTCGATATCGAATTCGTCAGCTCCGACCGGGAAAACGACTTGAATCAGCCCGACGAGCAAATAGAGATAAGAAAGCCGAAGGCGTAAAGTTGGGCCGATGATGGCCCTGTTTGAAGACGACAAAGTAATTTTCCTCTTGTGTCTAGCGGGTCATCGAGGACAAGAAATGGAACTTCGTGACGCCGGCCAGCACCTCGGGATCGCGGCGAAAACGGAAATCTTTGACGCTGCACAAGACCTCGGAGCGAAAACTCTCACGTTCGCTTTCCGATTCTAAGTACGCGTGCCAAAACATCGATCAGGTCCAGCCTAAGCGCCGATGGCCGTATAGCAACACCGTCATACCGGCCCCGGATCGAGTCCGGGGTGACGGACCCGGTATCTAGTAGGAAAAGCCCGCCGTAGGCGGAACATTGTTTAACTGGACCCCGGGGCGAGGATTGCTCCTGCAATCCTTTCGCATTCCCTACGTCTGATGTGCATGGATGCACAAATGCCGCGATGGCAGGATGCCAGAGAGCGGCCCTGTAGGTCACAAGCCCGGGGTGACGGTGGTTGGGGTAATGAGAAAAGTGAAGCATCTTTCCCAATGCCCATTTTAGGTTCGCGGCCATGGTTGAAGTCTAAGCAAAAATGCGAGCCGAGTCATTTTTCAGTATCACCGGCCTACCGCGCGCTCATCGTCATACTTTCGTCCCGGGGACATACTCCTCCGGCGCGATCCGCACGATCGCCCACGCCGCCATCCCTCGGATCCGCGGGTCTTTATCGCCGAGAAATCCCGCCAATTTCTCGAGCATCCCCCGCTCCTGCCGTTGCCCGACCAACCACAAGGTCTGCATTCTGACGTCGATATTCTGGTTGGCCAGACCCCACGCATAAACCTCGGACGCATCCCACTCGATTCGACGCCAGGACTCCAACAATCTGGCGCCGGGATCCGGACGCAGGTCCAATGCGAATAATTCCAGCGATAGACGGTGCGCCAACTCGGGCGGCAGCCGTCGAAGCGCGCTCGCGCCGACTTCGGCGTTGAGGCCTTTACCGCGCGCGATGATATTCACGAGTTCGTCGATCGATGGCGCATCACCGAGCGCCGCGTTGCTCGCGATCGCCGCGAGCGAAACGCGCGGATCGTGCGAACCCTGGAGTTGCTGGATCGCCTCCTTCGCTTCTACGGTATGGAGATAGCCCAATGCGACGGCGGCGACCTCGCGTTGCGTCAGATCGCCGGTCGCGACGATGTCGAGAAGCGCTTGTTCGACTTCGCTGCCGAAGCCACGGTGCGCGAGATAGTAATAGCCATAGGCCTTTGTCGTCTTGGTCGAGTCCGGCGATGCGATAACCTCGTTGATGATGTCGACCGCGGACGGCGCATCGCGCATATGTACGAGCGCCTGGATGGCGTATTGCTGCACGGTCGGTTTGCTCGCCTGCAAAACACCGAGCAGGAATTCCCCCATGTCGTCGCGAGGATTCGTCGCCAGGGACTGGGCGAGGAACTGCGTGAAGTTGATGGCGTCCCTGGCCGCCAGTCGATAGATCAAATCGATACCGTTCGGGTGCTGGACGCCGATTAAGGTATCGATAGCGGACCGTTGATAGACGATGTCCGAAGTGGTGGCATACTCTTCCAGGATCGCTAAGGCGCCCCGGTCGCCGACGTCGCATAAGGTACCGGCCCCGAGGATTTGGTCATAGGGATTATCGGAATCAACGAGTGCCCGCGCAACGTTAACCGCCCGGTTGACGACGCCGGGCGCCGGGTCCGCATAGATCACGGGCGCGATGACTGTTAGCGCGAAGGAAACAAGAACCGGCCGCATAAACAGAAGAAGGGAATGGGCGGAAGATCGTCGTTGCACCATTACAGTGATCCTCATTCAGAAATCATAGCTGGAGACAGGGTTTCCCTAGTTCGGGGCCAGACCGGGCTACCTTCGACATACGCACGCGGTTAAAGTTCGACGGGTATCTACGGGCCCTAAATAAACATTCCAAAAGATGTATCACTCTTGTAGTTACACCAACCGCCGTCACCCCGGACTCGATCCGGGGCCGGTATGACGCTGACTACGCACAGCCGTCGGCCCTTATTCCGAAACTGATCGATACGTATTTGGAACACCTATTTAGCCCGCATTTCTCACTAATCGGCATGATGATTCAAAGCAACGTACCAAATTCATCGACGCTGAGGTTCGCCTGGCGGACGATGGCGCGCAGCGTGCCACGGTCGAGTTCTTTGTGATCGGGCACGACGATCTGCGCAAAAGGATCATCACGGCGTAGGATGATGTGGCTGCCGTGCTGACGTTTTTTGTAGAAACCTGCTTTCTCAAGTGCTTTAACGCATTGGCGGCCAGAGACGCGCGGGAGTTTGCTCACACCGCAACGACGAGTGTATCGAGGTTATCATCGGGTTCTGGTAATCCGTCATCTTCAAGCACCGCGATGTATCCTTCAATAGCTTCCTTAATGTGTTCCACGGCTTCCTCGCGGGTCTGGCCCTGGGAGATGCAGCCCGGCAAGCTCGGGCACTCAGCGACCCAGTAGCCATCTTGTCCGTGTGAGATAACAACCTGTCTCATAATTTTCGGCTCGGTGATTCAGACATGTTCTATTTTAGCCGCTTTTCAGGCGGGATCGGAGCGGGCCCTAAATAGGTTTTCACTTTGATAACAACTACCGCCAAACGCAAGAACAAACGGGCCGCGAAGCGGCCCGTTTAAATCTTTCGTTGGCGTCGCGCGATCCCACCGGGATGCGCGCGTCGCCGACGGGTCGTACCTTAGAACTGGTACTTGAGTTGCAGGAACACCTCGTCGTTATCCCGCAACGCGCCAATGCCTTCACGCGCGACGCCGAATACCGAGTGATGATAGCCCCTTTCCGGAACACCGCCCCCGGTTGGCATACCGGTGCCGGGCACGATGAACGACGTGAAGGGCCCCGAATCGTGCGTGAAATTGTTGTCGCCGGCCCAAATCGTGTGCATGCCGCCCTTGATCGACCAGTGGTTGTCCATCAACCACTCGACGTTGAGGCCGGCGGTCCACGAACTGGCCGCCTCTTCCCACACCAAGAAGCCGATCGGCTTCAGCGTGTCCCGCATGTAGTTGCCGATGAAGAAAAACGTGGTGATGAAGTTATGCTCATCGACGAAGTAGCCCGTGTCCTTGTCACCTTCGTGGTTCAGGAACCAGGTGTCGAAGATCTGCATCGACAAGAAGAAGGTCCGGTCTTTGTTGAGCCACGGGATGAAGGTCGGGCGATCGAGACCAATCGACCAGCGCATGACATCACTGTGGTCGACCCAGTTCGCCTTACGCGTGTTGTTGACGAGTTCGTCCATGGTGATGGAGGACTCGATACGGAACACTACCCCCGACCACGGCTCGAAATAATCGATCGCCATGCCGGTCGTGTGCGACTGCTTGTACTGGATGTCGGTCTGGCCCCCGAATATGGCACCGCCGCCTGCCTGGCGCCAGAATACTTCGGCGTTCCCGGTTGCCAGAGCAGCCTGCGCGGCCGCCTGGTAGGTCAGCGGGGCACCGGTTGCGTCCAGGTCGCCGCTGCCTACCGCTACCGCGGAGTTGGCATTCGTCGGATCCGCTATGGCATAAAGTGCCGCCTGCGGGTCCATGACGTTAACGGGAATACCGCCAGTAAACACGGTCGCCGCCACATTCGTCTCGCCGGGCCGGCCGGCATAGAAACCGGACGCAGTACACGGTCCCGCCCCAGTGACAAGGTCCGCCGCCAAGTCGAAGACCAGACGATCATCACAACCGAGGTTGCCGGCCGACAGCACATTACTGCCGACATTGACCGAATGGAACCGGAAGACCGGAATGTCCTGATAGCCGTAGGTGTGCGTAAACGCCATACGCACTGCCTTGAACCGGAATTCCCAGCGCACGGCCGGTTCGGTGTGGCTGATGTCCCAGTCCGGGCGGTCTTCGTAATTCAGACCGACCGGTTGGCCGAAACCCGAGGGCAGGCGATGGTCATTGGGTCCGAGTGCGCCGCACCGGGACGTCGGGTTGGCATCGATCGCCGCCTGGACCGCCGCCGTGCCGCCGAAAAAGGCCGGCGCGTACTGGTACGCCTGCGGCGTGAAGCCCGCGCCGATACAGGGTTCGACGGAGAAGAAATGGTTGAACCCGGCAAAAGTCGTCTTCTCTTTCGAGAACGGATGCGCCCACGGGTGGCTCGGGTTGCCCAATCCCACCGGCCGGAATTCGTCGAAATTCCACACGAACTGGAAGGCGTTGTCGGTCAGGGGTCCGAGCGCGCCCGCCTTGTACTGGACCGACAGCATCCATTGCGGGATGCGGATATCCTCGAAAGAATCGAAGAAGAAATGCTGGCCGAAATCGACCGGGTTCAAGACATCCTGCAAACGGAAGAAGTCGGTCTTACCCCAGACGATCTGCTGCTTGCCGAGGCGGATCCACCAGTCGCCGATGATGCCGTCCATGTACAGTTCCCGGAAGGGATAGATGGATTCGTTGTCGACGTTGTTCATCGCGACGTCCAACGGATCGTTGTCCAGATTCAGACATTGGCTACAGCGAAGTTCCATCTGGTTGGTCGCCGCCAGTACCGGGAAACCGGCCTGGCCCCCATTCTGCGCCGATCGCCAGCTGAACAGACTGCCGTCGGGATTCCGGCCCAGAATAGTTTCGAAATTGTCGGTCAGCCACTGCTGATTTTTTTGACCGTGGGTTACGATCTTGCCGATGCCGCCGGTCGACAGCGCATTCTGTCCGCTTCCACCCGGTAGCCCGACACCGAAGCCGGCGAAGAAAAAGTCAAATCCGCCGTGCCCGACCGGATCGGAATCATAAGTATAATTCCGCCCCAGGTACGACGGCTTGTCGCTGTCGACACCGCGCCCACCGAGATTCTCGTAATAGCCGACATCGAACTCCGGACGGACGACCGTCGTGAAGCTCAACTCGTCGAAGATCCCGACGTCCGTGTACTGCAGCGTCGCCTCTATCTGGAGGCGCTGCAGCCATTGGGTCAGGTAGGTATCGCCGCTACCGACCCGGGCGCGCGCTTCAGACGAGATGAAGCCTTCGATTTCGATGTCGCCACCGAGACCTTCGATACTGATTCGCGCATGGGCCGGCATCGCTAAGACGAATACCAACAAATACGCCCCAAGGGTCCATGACAAAGCGCGGATTGAGCTTTTCATCGGGTTATCTCCCATTGTCTTCCCCTAAAATTCCGACTATCAAGAGCTAGCCGGTTGCTGTGCAAGAGAATCATTTTCGCCCACTTGGTCGAGGCCTTCATCATGGCTGACCGCTTCATCCAAGTGGGATTTCATAACGAAACTTGGTTTGAATACTTTGACCAGCAGCGGTAACAGAGTGACCGATCCGATCATGTTGCTGATCATCAACAGAGACAGCAGCATTGCCATCTCGCTATTGAATCTGAGCGACGAACCCGGGATCCAGTACACGATCCCGGCTACCACCGTCACCGCGGTAAACAACACCGCCGCACCGGTCGTCGACAGCGCTTCGTGGACGGCGTCATTAACGTTGCGATGCCGCACCTCTTCGCGGATGCGGTCGAGCATGTAAATCGCGTAATCGACGCCGATACCGATACCCACCGCGGTCACCGGGAGTGTATTGATGTTGAGCCCGATGCCGCGAAACGCCATGTACGCCCTGTTGATCAATACGGCCATCGCCAACACGACAAAAACGAGCAGCGCCGCCGTCACCGAGCGATAGGTCAGCATGACGGACATCATGACCACAGCCATGATCAGCACGGTCTGCAACAACTCCGAACGCTCAACCTCCTGGTTGCCCGCCGCGGTCGTGCCGATAATGCCGCCTGCAAACTGTGGGGTCACGCCCTCAAGCGGGTGATCGGCGAGGAATTCCTCCGCGGCCGCGATCGCCGCATGGACCGTCGTTCCGGTCGCATCCTTGAAGAAGATCACGAAATTTGCGGTACGGCCCTCTAGATCCATGTATTCGGTAATGACGCCGGGGATGGCCGCCCCCGCTTCATACATGAACAAGGTATTACCGACATCGCGTTGCGTCGTCGGCACCAGCGACCAACGCGGATCGTCGTAGTGATAGAGGCGATTGATCGAACGCACCAGATCGGGAATGTCGCGGGTGCCGCCGTAGTTGACGACGCGGGCCATGTGACGGCCGAACTGCTGCATCACCTCAACCACTTCGGGCTTCTTCATCGTATGGGCCTCTTTGGCCTCGAAGTAGATGCTGAGCTGGTTGGCGCCGGCAAATTTCCCGGCGATGCGTGACGCGGCAATGTTGTATTCCGAATCCTGAAACAAGATCGGCGATCCCGGCTTGTTCTCGCCGACGACGGCGTCTTTGGCGTAATAGAACGACACGGCGATGATGATGAAGGCAAAACCGAACACCGGGAACGACGCCTTCGGCGACACCAGAAAATTCGCCCACGACCCCATGATCCGCGACGGCAAGTGTTTGTGGTCGTGGTGATCGTCGGTGACCTCGATCTTCGGCGTCGGCAATATCGACAGCACGAGCGGTACCAGCACGGTCACCGTGATCAAGTTGCTCAACGACCAAAAGCTGCAGAAAATGCCCAGCTTGGCAATGATCGGAATCGACGACACCGCCAGCACCAGGAGCCCTGTCGCGTCCGTGAAGATCGCGATCGAGGCCGGTACGATCAGCTCGCCCATACTCGTGCGGACCGCGGTATCGCGCGAAGTGCCCTTCCGGATCTCGTCGTGATAGCGCTCCATCATCTGCACACAATGACTCGCGGTGCGGGCTGAGATCAGGATCGGGACCACCAGGATCAAGGGGTCGAGGTTGTAGCCGAGCCAGCCGACGAGGCCGAGGCCCCAGACCGCCGCGGTACCGGTGCCGATGAGCGGTATGACGACCCCGGCGATCGAGCGAAAATGCAGAAACAGCAGAAGCACCACGATCGCGAGCGTCACGGTAAAAATGAGCTTGAGTTCCGCGGCATGAAAATAGATCCAGCCCTTCAGCATCGGCTCGCCGGCGACGTAGAGCTTGGTCTTGCCGCCTTCTTCGACTTCTGCTTTGAGCGCCTGCAGCCGCGTGAAAATGTCGTTGTAGTCCAGGCGCTCTTCGTCAAATCCCGCCAGAATGAGCGCGGCATTACCGTCCGCCGAGATATATTTACCGTAGACGATGTCGTTGTTGAACGACTCTTCGCGAAGTTTCTTCAGACCGGCCGCGTCGGTCGGCAAGATCTGCGGCAGCACGGGTTCGGATTTGATCAACCCCCCCGCGGTCGTCCGGATCCGACGGATTTTGGGATGCGCGATGCTGGCGACCTGGTAGTGGTTGACGCCGATGATTTTGTCCACTTCCTCGGTCAGCATCTTGACCTTATTCAAGGTCTCCAGGGTGAACAAGTCCTCGTTTTCATCGACGACTTCGAGCGACATGGTGACGACGTTGGCCCCGCCGAACGTCTGTTTCATGCGGTTGTAATTCTTGATGTACTCGTGTTTGGCCGGCAGCAGGTCGGCAAATCGGGAATAGACTTCGATGTTGGGCAGCGCATAGGCCAACGCCATGGTCGGGACGACGATGAACAGGAACGTCACCGCCCGATGGTCTAGAATCCAATCGGCGACCCGTTGTCCCCTTCTTTTTCCTTCACTGCCTTGCAACGTTCCTAACCCCTCCAACAGCACACACACGCAGGCGCCGCCTGCACAATACTCCGCCGAATGTGATTCTGCCACGTAAGCAACGAAACGTAAACAACTGTTTTGTTGCAATAATGCGACTGCAACCATCTCTGACGGTATAAAAACAGAACTCCCGGGGAGGGTCGCCGAAATCGTTGTTTGTATACCAATCCGGTGTCCGGCTCGGAAAAACCTAGGATCTCGAAGCGAAGCGACCCGTATCACCGATGGCCGGCGGGCCCTGAGTCGCGATCGGCGATTTGCCCGGTCGCCGACCGGACACCGGCAACGAAGTGCCGGCTAGGCGGCCGGTCCGGAAACGGTACCAAACGAGTGCCCGAAATCGAGCTGTTTCAGCCCCACGGGGCCGCGCCGGCATCGTGCAGCGGGCTTTCTAAAATCCGCAGAGACGGCTACTATCCACCGCCTTGCATGATGAAAACGACGCTCGTTCCATGACAGCCACAGTATCCCCCGAGAACTTTCGTAAAGCTTCGGGCCAGTGGGCCACCGGAGTGTCCATCGTCACCACGGTCGACCCGGCCGGTGTCCCGTTCGGACTGACCATGAATTCCGTGACTTCTCTGTCGCTCGAACCCCCGCTCTATCTGGTCAACGTCGATAACGGCTCGGACACCTTGCCACCGATGCTCGCCAGCCGCACTTTCTGTATTAACGTACTCGGCGAAGACCAGGAAGACCTGTCCAACCGTTTCGCAAAAAAGGGTACCGATAAGTTCGATGACGTCGATTACACGCCGGGTCCGGAGACCGGCGCACCTCGCCTCGCCGCGAGTTTGATGAGTATCGACTGCCGAATCACCACGGTGCACGAGGGCGGGGATCATCAAATCGTCATCGGCGAGGTAGTAGAGATCGTCACGGACGGTAACGACGGCCCACGCAAACCATTGCTGTACTACGGGGGCCGTTATGCCCGCCTCAAGGATTAGCGGCGAACCGGTTCGGAGCGACGGATCTCGGCAATGAAACGACGGCGCATGGGCCGAGATGACCGGGTATGCTAATCTATCGATAAATATTCACGAAGTACGAAAGTCGAGGGTCGGCAACGGTCTGCGCATCACGGTCCAATTCGAGCCCGCAGCGCCGGACGTGGCGACTATCGAACAGATTCTAAAACACTAAATAAAGACATAAAGACGAGGCAATCCATGACGAAGCATCGTTGGAAGCGGGCAGTGATCCAGGTCACTGCTCTAACATTGTCCGTGGCGCTCCCAGCGCTCGCCGCGGCGCAGGATTCCCGCACCCCGACCGACCGGACGCCGCTGCAAGTAGATTTCATCGGCGCCGCCAATCTACCGGACCTCGGCGGAATCGCGGTCGCGGGACTCTACGGGATGGTTGGATTGCTGAAGCCAGAAGACGGGTCGTGGGTATTGCACCCGCTCGAAAACGCACCGAAAGAAGATTTCACCGCGGTCTCCCGTCTGTCAGACGGTGAAGCCCTGATCGGCAGTGCGACCGGACACATCTACCGCTACGACGGCTCCAGCCTCACCCGGCTCGCCAAGCTCTCGGAGTATTCGGAACCGGTTCTCGATATCGTCGCCGTCGACGGCAAGGCCTGGGCGGTCGGCGCCCGCGGCATTATCGCCAAGAGTCCCGACGGCGAACAATGGGAGGTGCTGGAAATCCGCGACGTGCAGCAGCCTACGGTCACGTGGCCGTCCGGACACGCTGCCGACTGGTATTTCGGCGCCTCCAACGTCGACCTCGATAGCGTCAAATTCACCGGGACCGTGGGGGGCGAACCCGCGGTCGCCGATGAGCATTATGCGGTGTTTGCCGACGAGGGTTTTCTTCAGGTTTCAACGGAACTGGACATGGATCCGGCACCTGCGATCGAATTTCGATTCAATCCGGGACCTCCGTTTCGATCCGGTGACGTGTCCTGGAATGTGGTGTTGTACGACGGCAAGAAGCTGACGATTGCCGGCGAGTTCGGCATGGTCCTGCAAAGCGAGGACGATGGCGAAACCTGGATCCGTCGCGACACCACACTCGTCGATCGCGAACCGGAACCGGCCTATTGGCTGGCCGGTGTGCAACGCGGCGACACGATGTATCTAACGGGAGCGGCCGGCTTGAGTTCGGTCAGCACCGACGGTGGGGTCACCTGGGCGAAGCAGCCGCGCCCGGGCAATGAAGGCATATTCGGCGTTACTTTGCTCGACGACGGCGCTCCCCTGATCGCGGGAGCGGTCGGGTTGATCGGCAAATACGACGGCAACAGCTGGGCGTTGGCCGATCGCACGCGCCTACGGCTGCTGTCATGGTTGAAGAATCCGGTGCCGCTCGAGGATGGTTCGGTCCTACTGCTGGGCGGCCGCTCTACCGCGATCAGCTTCAAGGACGGGGAGTGGACGCGGATACCGGTGATTACCGAATAGCGCCCTGTACTGTCGATGTTCGGTCGCCCGATACCACGAGGTGCCACCGGCTACCCGCTGTAGGCGTCAATAATTTGCTGGCGACGGTAGCAGTCTAACGTGTGATCGTTCACGAGGCCCGTAGCCTGCATATGGGCGTACATCACGGTCGAGCCCACGAATTTGAATCCGCGGCTTTTTAGGTCTTGTGCGGCAGCGTCGGATTGCGTCGATGTCGCTTGGAAATCGCTGATATTCCTTACCCGGTTGACGATCGGGGCTCCATCGACGAACCGCCAGAGATAGTCGGAGAATGAACCAAACTCATTTTGGATCTCGAGAAACCGGCGCGCGTTGTTGATAGCCGCCTCGATCTTCAATCGATTGCGGATGATACCGCTGTCGTTCATTAAACGTTGCACGCTGCGTACGTTGAAGCGCGCGATCTTTTCGACATCGAAACCGGCGAAGGCGCGCTCGTAGTTATCGCGTTTCTTCAAAACGGTGTACCAGCTCAGCCCTGCCTGCGCAGATTCCAGGGTGAGGAATTCGAACATCGTCCGATCGTCATAGACCGGCACACCCCACTGTTCATCGTGGTATTGCGCGTAGCCCGGCTTGCCCGAATCGACCCACGGACATCGTCGCGGTTCCACCCCCATCGACCGCTCCTCAAACGCCGATTTCGAGGGCCACGGCCGTCGCCTCTCCACCCCCGATGCACAAGCTGGCCACCCCGCGTTTCAAACCCAAATCTTCCAGAGCATGAAGCAAGGTCACCAGGATGCGCGCGCCCGATGCACCGATCGGGTGTCCGAGCGCGCAGGCACCACCGCGAACGTTGAGCTTTGCATGGGGGATCTCGAGTCCGTGCATGGCGGCCATGGCAACGACCGCAAAGGCTTCGTTGACTTCAAACAGATCGACTTGGTCCACCGTCCAACCGATCCGATCCAATAGCATCTGCACCGCGGTTACGGGAGCCGTAGTGAACCAGCCCGGTTCCTGGGCAAAGGAAGCGTGGGCGACGATACGCGCGCGCGGCAACAGATCCAAAGCCGCCGCCTTCTCGGCGGAAATGACGACCAGGGCGGCCGCCCCGTCGGAAATCGAACTCGAATTCGCGGCCGTAACCGTCCCGTTCTTGGCGAACGCCGGCCGGAGTTCGGGGATCCGCTCGAGATTTGCTTTTCCCGGCTGCTCGTCAACATCGATCACCTTGGTTTCCCTGCGTGCGTGCACCTCGACGGCGGTGATTTCGCGGGCAAACTCACCGTTTTCGACCGCATTGCGGGCTCTGGTCAGCGATTCAATCGCGTAGGCGTCCTGCGCTTCACGGGAAAAACCGTACTTCGTCGCGCAATCCTCGGCAAACGTACCCATCAACCGGCCCTTTTCATAGGCGTCCTCCAGGCCGTCGTAAAACATGTGGTCCAGCACTTCTCCGTGCCCGAGACGCATCCCGTCGCGCACCTTGGGCAGGAGATAAGGCGAGTTCGTCATACTTTCCATACCGCCGGCGACAACGATCTCGGCCGATCCGGCCTTGATCGCATCGTGGGCGAACATCACCGCTTTCATGCCGGAACCGCACATTTTATTAACCGTCGTACAACCGGCGGCAACGGGGATCCCGGCCCCGAGGGATGCCTGGCGTGCCGGCGCCTGCCCCATGCCGGCGGGTAGAACGCAACCCATAATCGATTCGTCGACGGCGTCGCCGGGCACCTTCGCCCGCTCCAGCGCAGCCTTCACGGCAGCGGCGCCGAGTGCCGGCGCCGCAACCGGGGCCAAAACACCTTGCAATCCACCCATGGGGGTCCGCGCCGCTCCGGCAATAACTACTGAATCCGTCATGTTTCGCATCTCCGCACAGCATCCAATTTGCGACGCATTTTAGCATGGTGATTCGATCCGGCTTCCGGTTTCATGCTTCGGAATTCAGTCTTCGGGCGCCATACAGCGCGTTCACAATCTCGTCCGCGATCGGTAGCGCCGCGGTAGCCGCCGGCGACGGCGCATTACAAATATGAATGGTCCGCGGCGTGCGCTTGATCAGGAAATCGTCGATCAAACGGCCATCGGAAGTCACGGCTTGCGCACGCACGCCGCATAGATGTTGCGCGAGGTCCGACAATTCGAGTGCGGGACAGTATTTTCGAATCGCCCGCAGATAGGTACGGCGACTCAACGCACGGGCACATTCGCTCAAACCGGCGGCCGGATAGCGAGCCAACAATCGCCATAAGCCGCGATAACCGAGCAGTTCCGTCGCGTCTCGCACAGAAACCGCGAATTTCTCATACGCCTCCCGTTTCAATGCCAGCATTGCGCTCGGTCCAACCGTAATGCCACCGTCGATCGTCGCAGTGAGGTGAACTCCGAGGAAAGGCAGCGCCGGATCCGGCACCGGATAAATAAGGTGCTCGACGATATCCGCGCGCACCGGCGGGAGTCGGTAGAAGTCGCCGCGAAACGGGATAATGGCAAAATCCGCGCGCAACCCGGCAAGCTTGGCTATGCGATCGGATTGCAACCCGGCGCAGGCAATAACACGACCACCGGAAAAGGCGCCGGCGGTCGTCTCGAGGCGCACGCCGGCGGGCCCTTCGGCGATCGTCTTGACCTCGGCGTTCAACACGATTGCGGCGCCGCGCCGCGCTGCTATTTCGGCCATCTTCCGGCAAATCGAAGCATAGTCCACGACCCCGGTTTCCTCGACCAGCATCGCCGCGACGCCGACGATATTCGGCTCGAGTCCGCCGAGTTCAGCAGCTTCCACCAACCGGCATTCCACACCGTTTTGTTGCGCTCGCCGGTGAAGTGCCTGCAGCCTCACGACCTCCGCCCGGCCGGTCGCGACGATCAACTTTCCGCACCGACGAAAGGGGAGTTCGTGCTCCCGGCAGAAATCCACGGTTCGCCGCAACCCGGCCCGGCACAAACGAGCTTTTAGACTACCCGGTTCGTAATAAACCCCGGCGTGGACTACACCACTGTTGTGGCCACTCTGGTGGGCCGCAGGACGGTCTTCCTTTTCCAGGACGGCTACGGTCATGGCCGGGTCGCGATCCAGCAGCCGTAGCGCTGAAGCGAGCCCAACAATACCGCCCCCAATTACAATGCAATCGTAATCTGCCATGGATTTCGTACCCATCCGTTCAATAGCAGGAGCCGTCCAAGCAGGTGTCCGGTGAACACACCTGCCGTAGGAGACATTGTTTCACAAGACCCGGAACGCTAGGATCGCTCCCGCGGTTCCGGCGCACTTCCGCCATCCGATCGGTCGCAAGTCGCGAGCTACGGTCGTTAATGTGACTAAATAATTGATCCGAAATGTGCTCCACAGTGTTCGTAGGTCCGCGTGCCGTCACCCCGAACTTGCGACCGATCGGATGGCGGAAGTGCGCCGGGACCGCGGGAGCGGTCCTAGCTCTGGGGTCCAGTCAAACAATGTCCGCCTGCGGCGGGCGTTTTTTACTGGATGCCGGATCAAGTCCGGCATGACGAAAGTGATCGATATTTCGGAACAGTTATCTGAAAACGTGAAGCATCGTTCGGAACACCTAATGTAGCGCCACAAAAGGCACCAACGGTCGACGATCCGGATTTGACATAAGTTTACGCCTCAATATCGCCGGAGTTTGAACCACGTCGCAGCATTACCGCGTCGGGCGCCGTAGGGTTCGCGGCTCTGTATATTTAAGAGCGCGCGCGGCCACAACCCGGAGAATTCAGGAACCACAAATGACTCAAACAAACGCACTGTCTCAGGTAACACCCATGACCGAACACGACAACAACATCACCTGGCACGAACACATGGTACCGCGCGAGGCGCGGTCGGAACTAAAAGGGCATAAAGGCGCACTGCTCTGGTTCACGGGCTTGAGCGCCGCGGGTAAGAGTACGATTGCCAATGCCGTCGATTACAAGCTCAACCAACGGCGATTTCACACCTACCTCCTCGATGGCGACAACGTACGTCACGGTTTGAACAAAAGCCTGGGGTTCTCGGCGGAAGATCGAGCCGAGAACATCCGCCGTATCGGCGAGGTCGGGAAACTCATGGTCGACGCAGGTCTGATCGTATGCACGGCGTTCATATCGCCGTATCGCCGCGATCGCGACGCGGTTCGGGAGACAATAACGGCCGGGCACTTCATTGAGATTTTCGTCGATGCTTCTCTCGCCACCTGTGAGGCCCGTGATCCAAAAGGTCTCTACAAACAGGCCCGCGCCGGGAAACTCAAACAGTTCACCGGCATCGACGATCCGTACGAGCCGCCGGTCAAACCGGAGTTAACTTTGGATTCTGATTCGAAGGGCATTGAAGTTCTCGCCGAAGAAATCGTCGACTATCTGGAGACGATGGGACTCTTGTCCAATTAACGGACTCTTAAGAACCGACAATCGGGGACAGACCAGACCACGTTTCTGTAACGAATAAACGTGGTGCACAGATCGCGGGCACCCCGAAAGGCGGCGACTCCCAAACCAGATTAGACGACTTTTCCGGGGTTCATTACGCCGGTCGGGTCGAGAGTTCTTTTGATCTGCTGCATCAGTTCCAGCGAGACCGGATCCGCCGTCTCGGCGAGCACCGTGCGCCAAAGTCTGCCGATCCCGTGCTCGGCGCTGAAACTGCCGCCCCGTTGCGTGATCATAGTGTGCAGCAGACCCGACACACCGGCCGCGTTTTCCCGCTTGAATTGAGCTGCAGCAGCCGGTTCGGCTGCGAGCACGTTGAAATGGATGTTGCCATCCCCAACATGACCGTAAATTGACAGCATACAGTCGGGGAAAGCCGCCAAAGTCGCCGCAATGGCATCAGTGGCGAAGTCGCCAAGAGCCCCGATCGTAACTGACAAATCGTGCTTTATCGCGCCTCCTGCACGTTTCTCCGCCTCGGGTATCGACTCGCGCAGTCGCCAAAACGCCCGGCGCTGCGCATCGCTCTGCGCGACCACCGCGTCGGTGACGATGCCGGCGGCGATGGCATCATCGAGTAAGCATTCAAATTCGTTCACAAGCTCTCCTCCGCCCGCGAACCAGGCGAGTTCGACCAGGGCACAGTGCGCCCCCGTCAAACCCAAAGGATTGGACGTCCCCGGGATCTCGTTGAGAACCAGTTTGAGCGCGTCATGCGAAATGTATTCGAAAGAGGTAACACAATCTCCCAATCGAGTTCTCAGCGACCCGAGTACGGTGACCGCATCTGCAACGTCGGGGATCGCCAACCACGCTGTCTGACGAGCGCGAGGCATCGGTCGAAGACGGACGACAAGCGCGGAAATAATCCCAAGTGTGCCCTCGGCACCCAGGAAAACCTGCTTTAGATCGTAACCTGTATTGTCCTTGCGCAGGCCCTTTAAATCGTCCCAAACGCGCCCGTCAGGCAGAACCACTTCGAGACCCGCGACCATCTCGCGCGCCGTACCGTAACGCAGAACAGCAAGCCCTCCGGCGTTCGTCGAAACATTACCGCCAAGTTGGCAACTGCCCTCCGAACCCATGCTAAGAGGCAGCAACAGATTATGTGAGGCAACGGCCCGCTGCGCCTCGGCGAGCACAACGCCGGCCTCCGCGGTCAACGTAAACGCGCGCTCATCGATATGTCTTATCCGATTCATCCGTGAAAGCTTGATCAGCACCTGCGTCCCGGTTTCGTCCGGCGTCGCGCCGCCACAGTAGCCCGTATTCCCACCCTGGGGAACCATACCTATGCCAGCGTCGAAACATACCCGTACGGCTCGTGCCAATTCCGCAGTGGACCCGGGGAGGATGATCGCCGCAGCACGCCCTTCGTATTGACCGCGTTCATCGACCAACATCGGACGAGCCCGCTCAGGGTCGGTAATGAAGCCGGCGTCGCCGACGATCCTCTGGAGTTGTTTTAGCGCGTCCGACATCACCTGAGCACGCCAACCGCAGCGGGAGTCAAATCACTTTTGCTGAAAGCCGCCGCGAGGCAGCGATTACTGGCTTTGCTTTGGCGAGATATGCATCGCACTCGGTGACGAAATTAGCCATCGTCTTCGGCATCGGGACCCGGGCGAAGGCGATCCATTCCATCAATTTCTTACCTTCCTCGACCAGCTTATCCGCTGCTTTCAGGGTCTCCTCAGCGATACCCGGCACGCTCGCGTCGGCCCTGAATTGTGACAGTTTGTTTCCGGTTGCCACGAACTCCGGCCATACTTCGAAAATTGCTGGATCGGTCTTCATCGTCTCGATCTCGTGCTTAGCGGCGCAGGCGTACGCGTTCAACAAGTCTACCCCGGCGTGGACCGCTGGGCTGGTCTGAAGTACCTGCGTTAATTTGTGTACGATCTCGTCGATCGCGGCCATCGTCTGCGCAATCTTTATGTATCGCGACTCATAATACTCCGCAATAGGGGTAGAGAAGACTTTCAACGGCTCTCCCCACAATTCATCGAGCCCCTCTTCGCCACTGTAGTGCCGCACTTGACGGCCCAGATCCAACGCTTCCAGGAAGCAGGACTCGCACTCGAGCACCAACTCGTTATCCTCCGTGATCTCGATGCCACGCTTCTTCAACTGGAAGATCATGCCGAAAATATCGCTACCGCGATTCAATAAGGCGCCGGCCAACATCGCGGCATTTACCCGTTTGCGTTCCGGGTCTTCTTCACCGTCGTAGGCCGCCCGAGCGTTCCTCAAATTGTACCCCGGGGTATTGATGCCAGGCTCGGTATGGTGAAACACGCGCTTCGTGAGACCATCGATCAATTCACGACGGGCGGCATCCGCGTCCGTCGGAACTTCGTAGCGGCGGATCCAATAACCGTCGTAATAAATGCACTCCATGCCGTCGACGGTAGCGATGGTGCAGTTCGCTACCGGCTCGGCGGACGCCTCGTCGGCGCTCTCGCCCGATTCTTTGCTGCTATACATCGTTGCGGAGTTCTCCTTCGCGGAGCTTCGTCCGATTGGGGCTCAACAAGGTTTTTCGCACGTGATGGGTACGGTAACGGCCGCAGCCGAAAGTTCCTTTACCGTATAGTTCGAAATGTTTCCAATCGTCCACTTCCCGCGGCCTTTTCGAAGCGTTTTCGATATCGAAAACGCGGCTCGCGAGGCGGCCCGCCGCGCACGCCATTCGGGGTCTCGACACGATGGCCTCAAGTCTCACCGTTTACCCCTGCCGAAAGCCGTCGATTACAGCTGGTCTCAAAGCCGCATCTCGACATCGTTTCGATAAACTGCACTCACTAACGTTCATTCTAGCGGCCCTGATGGGATATGCCAGTTTCCACCCGGCAATAGCGGAACTATTCCCGCTCGCCACAACCGTATCAGGGAGCACAGATCCGCCGCTCGAGTACCGTCGGTTACGAATTCGGTCTACTCGGGCGCCGCATCTGGAAAGTGGAAATCGGTAAACGAACGACGAAGCGTCAGCTTGCTGATTTTACCGGTCGCGGTATGTGGGATTTCGTCGACGAACTCGACCGCATCCGGGAACCACCACTTCGCGACTTTCCCTTCAAAGTACGCGAGCAACTCGTCGCCCTGCACTGCAGCGCCCTCCGCCTTGATCACCACCAGCAGCGGGCGTTCCTGCCATTTCGGGTGGTGGATCCCGATCACTGCTGCCTCCGCCACCGCGGGATGCCCCATCGCCACGTTTTCGAGATCGATCGAACTGATCCATTCACCGCCCGACTTGATCACATCCTTCGTGCGGTCGGTAATGCGAATAAAACCTTCCGCATCGATCGTCGCGACGTCTCCCGTATTGAACCAGCCTGCTTCCGCGTGGGCCTCGTTCTCCTGGTCGAGCTTGTAGTACGCCGAACAAACCCAAGGACCGCGAACTTTCAACGCACCGAAAGCGACGCCATCCCAGGGCAACTCGTTATTGTCGTCGTCGGTGATCTTGATCTGGATTCCGGGTACCGCCCGGCCCGCACTCTGCAGCTGGCGCTGCAGCGCCTCGCCCTCAAGCGCGGCCGTCGCCGGTTTGTGGTTGTTTGCAGTACCTAGCGGACTCGTTTCGGTCATTCCCCAGGCGTGCACGACCTTGATATCGTACCGATCGCGAAATTCCTCCATCATCGACAACGGGCAGGCCGAACCACCGATTGCCGTCTTACGGAGCGGTTTTAAATTGCGACCGCTCTCTTTTACGTATTTCAAGACCGGCAGCCAAACCGTCGGCACGCCTGCGGAAATCGTCACACCTTCATTGTTTATCAGGTCGACCAGCGTCTGCGGATCACTCAGCTTCGGCCCTGGCATAACGAATTTGGTACCGACCATCGCGCCGGCGAACGGGAAGCCCCACGCCCCCACGTGAAACATCGGGACGATCGGAAGGACACAATCGAGCGCACCGATCCCCATAGTATCAACCAACGCTTGACCATAGGTGTGCAATACCGTCGAACGATGACTGTACAGCGCCCCTTTCGGGTGCCCCGTGGTGCCGGAGGTGTAACACAAGCCAGCGGCCGTGTTTTCGTCGAACTCCGGCCAATCGTAAGTGTCCTGTTCGTCGACGATCAAAGATTCGTAACACATGACGTTCGACAGGCTGGTTTCTGGCATGTGCGCCTCGTCAGTCATGACGACGTAACCTTTTACCTGCGGACAATCGGCGGCAATTGCTTCCAGCATTCCGACGAACATGACGTCCGTGAAGATGAATTCGTCTTCGGCATGATTGATGATGTAGATGAGTTGCTCCGCGAATAAACGCGGATTAATCGTATGGCACACTCGACCGCTACACGAAACGCCGAAGTATAGTTCCATGTGCCGATAATCGTTCCACGCCAGCGTACCGATCCGGGCATCGGCACCCGCGCCGAGCCGCCGGAATGCATTAGCGAGTTTTCGGGTGCGTGAAAAACAATCGGCGAACGTGTAGCGGTGCAGAGGGTTGTCGGCGGTGACCGAAACGATTTCGCGAGCCGCGTGATTGCGATCGGCGTGCTCCATGATCGCGGTGATCAGCAGCGGGACATCCATCATCAAACCTTGCATCGAACTCTCCAAAACCAAAATCGAATATTCGAGATCTCTATTTGATTCGCGGGTAATCTAGATAACCTACCCGAAATGCGCTTCACGTTGTTCGTAGGTCCGCCTGCCGTCACCCCGGACTCGATCCGGGGCCCTTATTCCGAAAGTGATCGATATTTCGGACCAATTATCTAGCAAGCTTCGTTCACAGCGCAGCAAAATATAGCAGAGTTTGATCCGAGGACTGATACCTCGCCACGAACTATTCACTGCGCCCGTCCATCGCGGCGCTAAGCACAGTGCCGGATAGAGTGCCTATTTCCCACTACGGGCATAGGCCATGTTAGATTCCTCCTCATGATATCCACCGAAATCTCCATCCCGCGCCCCGACGACTGGCACGTACATTTGCGCGACGGCGCGATCCTAAACGCCGTACTGCCGGATACCGCCGGCGTGTTTGCCCGCGCGGTCGTGATGCCCAACCTGAGACCGCCGGTAACGACGGCGGCAAGTGCGGCCAGCTATCGTTCTCGGATCCAAGCGCTGCTGCCACCGAATTCCGGTTTCACACCGCTCATGACCTGTTATTTGACGGACAGCACCGACCCGGCCGATCTTCGGGCGGGTTACGACGACGGCGTTTTCATTGCCGCCAAACTGTATCCTGCCGGCGCTACCACCAACGCAGAGGATGGGGTGACCGATTTCGGCCGCCTCGGCAAAGTACTCGAAGTCATGCAGGCGCTGGGTATGCCGCTGTTGATCCACGGCGAAATCGCCGATCCGGATGTCGACATATTCGACCGTGAAGCGGTGTTCGTCGAACGCACACTGGGACACCTGTGCGACCGCTACCCCGAGCTACCGATCGTCTTGGAGCACGTTACGACCGCTGACGGTACGGCCTTCGTCGAAAGCCAGGGACCCAACGTCGCCGCGACCATCACGCCGCATCATCTCATGATCAATCGCAACACCATATTCCGCGACGGCATACGGCCCCACTATTATTGCCTGCCGATCGCGAAGCGCGAACGCCATCGCTGCGCGCTGCGCGCCGCGGCGACATCGGGCAACCCTAAATTCTTTCTCGGCACCGATTCGGCGCCACATCTAATCGCGGACAAACAGAGCGCCTCGGGTTGCGCCGGTGTCTACAACGCCGCAACCGCGATGTCTTGCTACGCTCAGGTCTTCGAAGAAGAGCGACGCCTGGAACGTCTCGCGGGATTCGCCGCACAGTTCGGCGCGGATTTTTACCGCCTGCCGCGCAATACGGAGATGATTACCCTCAGGAGGCTCGAGTCACCCGCGACATCGGCCGACATCGAGCTGAGCGACGCGGGTATCAGACCGTTTCTCCCGGACACACCTGTATTTTGGGAAGTAGCGCGCGGCGCAGCCTGAAGTCGAATGGCGCGAGCATCCCGCTTCGATTCAACCGACGCATTGCTTGCGTTCGATCGGGCGCACGTTTGGCATCCATACAGCAGCGTCGTCGACCCGCCGCCCGTATTCCCGGTGGCGGACGCAACCGGGAGCCGTATACGACTGCAGGACGGCCGCGAGCTGATCGATGCCATGGCGTCGTGGTGGTCGGCCATCCACGGCTATCGCAACCCGACACTCGATCGAGCCCTGCACGCGCAGATCGATACCATGGCACACGTCATGTTCGGCGGCCTTACTCATCGACCGGCCGCCGAACTCGCGGCCCGGCTAATCGCGATCACACCCGATCCGCTCGATGTCGTGTTTTTCGCCGACTCCGGCTCCGTCTCCGTCGAGGTCGCGATCAAGATGGCAATCCAATACTGGGCGTCTTGCGGCCATCCGGAAAAGCAACGACTAATGACCGTTCGCGGCGGCTATCACGGCGATACGTTCGGTGCCATGGCGGTGTGCGATCCACAGACCGGCATGCACAGTCTGTTCAGCCAGGTGCTGCCCCAGCATCTTTTTGCCGACCGACCCGCGATCGCCTTCGATGCGAATTGGCGCGACGAGGCTTTCGCGGACATCGAAGACACGCTGCGCCGCCATAGCGCTGAAATCGCGGCTGTCGTGATTGAGCCGATCGTGCAGGGAGCGGGGGGAATGTGGTTCTACCACCCACAATATCTGCGTAAATTGCGGGCACTGTGCGACGAGGTTGGTGTACTCCTGATATTCGACGAGATCGCGACCGGGTTCGGTCGTTCCGGTCAGTTGTTTGCCTGCGAACACGCTCAGGTGGTCCCGGACATCATGTGTCTCGGCAAAGCATTGACAGGAGGCTACCTGACCCTGGCGGCTACCCTCGCGAGCACAGAGGTCGCGACCGGTATTAGCCGCGGGAATCCCGGAGTCTTTATGCACGGGCCGACGTTCATGGCTAACCCCTTGGCCTGTGCGGTCGCTCTTGCGAGCATCGACCTGCTACTCGATTTACCCTGGCGCGATACCGTCGGCCGCATTGAGGCGTCGCTCACAAGACAGCTCGCTCCATGCGCCGAATTCGCCGCCGTGCGCAGCGTCCGCACGCTCGGCGCCATCGGCGTCGTCGAGTTACACGCTGCGGTCGACATGCATCGGATCCCGTACGAATTTGTTGATCGCGGCGTGTGGGTGCGCCCGTTCGGGCGCCTCGTCTACGTCATGCCACCGTACATCATCAGCGAGACCGAACTCGCCACGGTGGCCGATGCGATCACGGACGTATTGAGTGACCCGCCGCTGATTGGCTGACCAATACGACACCGCGGCGGCCCCGCGGGACCTTCACCAAGCCGCTTTTAGGAGCGCATCAATCGGCTGAAAGCGCAGTCCAAGCGCTTCCGCCACCGCGGCCTGAGTCACATTACCGCGATATACGTTCAACCCCGCTCGCAGGTGAGGATCTTTAAGGAGCGCGCCCGGACACCCGCCGTCGGCGAGTTTGATGACGTATGGCAAGGTCGCGTTATTCAGTGCGTAAGTCGAGGTTCGCGGCACCGCACCCGGCATATTGGCGACGCAGTAGTGAACCACGCCGTCGACGACGAACGTTGGGTCGGCATGTGTCGTCGGACGGCTCGTTTCGAGGCAACCGCCTTGGTCGATCGCCACATCGACGATCACAGCGCCCGCATTCATTTCCTGGAGCATCGGCCGGCTTATGAGTTTCGGCGCGGCCGCACCGCGAACCAATACCGCCCCGATCACGAGGTCGGCCCGGGCGACATAGTCTTCCAGAGCGTTTTGGGTGGCATAGAGCGTATTCAGGCGACCGCCAAATATGGTTTCGAGCTCGCGCAGTCGCGGCAACGATTTGTCGAGCACCGTCACCTTCGCTCCCATGCCGAGCGCCATCTGAATCGCATTGCTGCCGACGACCCCACCGCCGATAACGACGACCTCGGCCGGCGCGACACCCGGGACACCGCCAAGCAGGATCCCCGCGCCCCCGCCCTCGCGTTCCAGCGCCCGCGCTCCTGCTTGGATGGACAGGCGCCCCGCTACCTCGCTCATCGGCGCCAGCAACGGCAGACTGCCGTCCTCGGACGTGACTGTCTCATAGGCGATCGCGGCCGCGCCGCTGTCGATCAGAGCGCGGCTCAATTCGGCGTCGGCGGCAAGATGCAGATAGGTAAATAGCAAGTGGTCGGGGCGCAGCAGTTGGCATTCTGGAGCTTGCGGTTCTTTGACCTTGACGACCAGCTGACTGCGCTCGAACACCGCCGCTGCATCCGGTAATATCACCGCTCCGGCCGCTTCGTACATCGCATTCGTGGCGCCCGCCCCGGCACCCGCCTCGCTTTCGACCCCGACTTCGTGACCAAGACCCGCGAGTTCGCGGACGCTCTCCGGCGTCAGGCCGACTCGATACTCATTTGATTTGATTTCCTTCGGGACCCCGATTCGCATAACGCTGTCCTCCTCTTTTGCCGACGACGGCCGGACGCTATTAAAAGCGCCCTGCCATACTTTATTGAAGGATAGCTGTTATCGATCGCACTATTTATGCGAACATTGCACAAAATATACAATTATCACAATTATATTTGCTATATTATTGGATTATTCGAATTTACTGTCTCATGAAATTAGATCGCATAGACCGCGCCATCCTGCACGAACTGCAAATCGACGGGCGCCTGAGCAACGTCACCCTCGCCGCAAGGGTTAATCTGTCGGAATCGGCGTGCCTGCGTCGCGTTCGCAATCTCGAGGAACTCGGCGTCATCGGCGGCTACGCCATGCTCGTCGACCAGAGCAAGGCGGGCTATCCGAGCGATGTGTTCGTGCAGATCAGCCTCGACCGTCAACAGCGCGTAGACCTGGAGAATTTCGAGCGAGCCGTCGCCGAGGTCCCGGAAGTCATGGAATGCTACCTGATGACGGGAGACGCCGATTTCCTGTTGCGGGTCGTCGCTTCGGATGCAGCCGATTTCGAGCGGATACATTCCAATTATCTCACTCGGCTGCCAGGGGTCACGCGGGTACGTTCGAGCTTCTCGCTCAGAACGATCGTAAAAAAGACCGAGGTCCCGATCCGCTAGGCGTCGGCCCTTGCCGCAATGAAAACGGATTTCGACCGACTTGTCCTTGACGCGCTGCAGAAATGGCCTGACGTACCGGCATGCTACGGATGGTTGGGCCTCGACCGCCGCGGCCGCTGGCTGATCAAAAATGAACCGATATCCCATCGCGGTGCCGTCGAATTCCTGAGCCGCAACTACGCGAACGACCCGAACGGCCAATGGTTTGTTCAGAACGGCCCGCAGCGAGCTTACTGCTCACTCGATTACACCCCATGGATCTATCACCTCGACGGCGACGACCAGATCCTCGCTCACACCAACCAACCGACGTCAACGCTCCGCGGTCTCATCCTCGACGATGAAGGAAACCTGCTGCTCGAAACCGGGCTTGGGATCGGCCTCCTGCAGGATCGCGATTTAGGGCGCTTTATCGACCGTTTGGATACGCGCCCGGGCGATGGCCGGGGGGGCGCAGACGTCGCGAGCCTCCTTGCAGAAGTCGTCGTAGGGCGAGACGGCGACCTCGAACTCCTATGGGATGGAGCACAAATTCCCGTACGCGCTCTGCGTGCGGTTGACGTGCCCAGCGAATTCGGGTTCGTTAGAATCCCGACGCCACAAAATGACGGCCGCAATACCTAGTCTGCATATTGCACTAAACAGGTGTTCGGAAATATCGATCAGTTTCGGATTAAGGACCGACGGCCGTACGTAGTCACCGTCATACCGGCCCCGGATCGAGTCCGGGGTGACGGCGGTTGGTGTAACTACAAAAGTGATGCATCTTTTGGAACGCGTATTGAGCCTCGCGACTAGCAGACCTCGGCGTCAGGTGTTTTTCCGCAACCAGATACTCAATAAGATCGAGCCGACGATCACGGCGAGACCGCCGAGAGTCTGGGTCCAGCGACGTTGCCCGATCCCGGGGGCTATCTGTCGGCGATAAAAACGAACCAAGAAAACCATTATGATAATAACGGCCATTGCGCCTGCGAGGATCGTCGTATCACTCATTTCGGCACGTGCAGACTTAGCGCACCGCTCGGCAAACGGATAGTACGGTTCGCCGGCCCTTCTCGCCCCCGGCGTTACTCATCCGGGCGCGGCGCAGATTAAAAGACATCATCGCGTTTCGCCGAGGGCGATTCGTGCAACGTGATTTAGGAAACAACGCAGCCGTGTCTCGGGGCTCTGATTTGGTCGCAAAAGACCGTGTTGAATTTTCTGTCGTCATACCAAGCTACAACCGCAGGGAGTTGCTAGGGCGCGCGCTCGACTCAATTTTAGGGCAATCCTACGCGCCCCGCGAGATCATTGTCGTAGACGACGGCTCTTCGGATGGGACGGGGCGTATCCTGCGGGAACGTTACCCGGATGTACGCTACTACTATCAATGCCATAGCGGCGTCAGCGCAGCCCGCAACCGCGGGATCCGCGCCGCTAGTTCGCAATGGATTGCGCTGCTGGATTCCGACGATGCTTGGACTACGGACAAGCTGGACGCCCAAGCCGCCGCGATACGGGCGAACCGGGAAGCCCGCCTGGTCCACACGAACGAAATCTGGATCCGCAATGGACGACCTCTCGCCCAGAAACGAAGGCACCGAAAGTATGGCGGATCGATCTTCGAGCATTGCCTCCCCCGATGCATAATCTCTCCATCCTCGGCGGTGATCCGCCGTGATCTGTTCGACGATTTCGGGCTGTTCGACGAATCGCTCCGAGCCTGCGAGGATTACGACCTCTGGCTGAGGGTCTGCGCCCGCGAAACAGTGTCGTTCGTCGACAAACCTTTGGTCGTAAAATACGGAGGGCACGCAGATCAGCTCTCGCGGAAAACGGCCGCCCTCGACCGCTATCGCATCGAAGCGCTCCACAACCTGCTCGAGTCCGGAATCTTGACGGACGAACAGCGCGCAATGACGAATGCGACCCTGCATGAAAAGATCCGGATATACGTTGCCGGTGCCAAGAAACGCGGCCGCCGCATTGATTTCGCCAAGTACGAAACGATGGCAATCGGAATCGACAAGTGCAGGCCCTAGTTAATTTCGTGATCGCCCTGCCGAGCGAGGCGAAGCCGCTTATCAACCGTCTCGGACTCAGACAAGACAGTTCCAGACCCGACGTCAGGCTTTACACGCGGAACCAATATCGGTTGATCGTGTCCGGAATCGGCAAGGCGGCGAGTGCAACGGCGGTTCGTACTATCGTGGGTAGCGAGCCTTCCGACACCCACCATATTTGGTTGAATGTCGGCATCGCGGGCCACGCTCACCTGCCGAAAGGCGCTCCTGGGATTGCGCACCTCATTACCGACGCCACGACCGGAGTTTCTTTTTGCCCGTCGATTGCGTTCGAACCACCGTGCCCGACTTATGCACTCGCCTGTTATGACAAACCGACGACGGCATACGCCGGCGACGCGATGTGTGACATGGAATCGTCAGCATTTTTTTCCGCGGCGTCTCAATTTTCCGGCGCCGAATTCGTGCACGCACTGAAGATCGTTTCCGACAATTCGGCTGCCGACATCGAAGCCCTCGACCGAACGGCAATCGGGCTTCTAATCGAAAACAATCTCGACATCGTCACGAGCCTCGCAGAAACGCTGGAAAGAATCCACGCCCGGCGGCCGCCGTGATGCGGCGAGTTTGAAATGTCTGACCAGAGCGTCGTCGCAGTCGGATTCGTCGTCTATAGTTTTGCAATAGCTGCGATGGGCATCGCCGCTTATCGCCGAACACACGATGCGTCTGGCTTCATCCTCGGTGACCGCCGGCTTTCTTATTGGGTTACCGCCCTTAGCGCCGGGGCATCGGACATGAGTGGATGGCTGCTGCTGGGACTCCCTGGATTGGCTTATGTCTCGTTTTATGAGTCGGCGTGGGTGGCGACGGGATTGTTGGTGGGAAGTTATTTGAACTGGCTGTTCATCGCCCGCCCGCTGCGCGAACAAAGCGCTCGGTACGGCGATGCTTTGACGATCCCTGAATTCTTCGAACGTCGTTTTGCCGACAGCTCTCACGTCCTGCGGACGCTGTCGGCGTCGTGCATTTTGCTATTCTTTGTCTTCTACACCGGCGCCGGGCTTGTCGCCGGCGGGAAGTTGTTCGAGGCATCGTTCGGCTTGCCGTACCCGGCGGCGGTATTGATCGGCGCAGTGTTGATCGTCGCCTATACGTCCTTCGGTGGTTTCTTAGCAGTAGCTTGGACAGACGCTTTGCAGGCGATTCTCATGTTTTTCGCGCTCCTGACCGTCGCAGGCCTGGCGATGGGCGACGCCGGCGGCGATTTCCCGCCGCGATTCCCCTCAGACTGGTTGGCGAAGCAAACGCCGAACGAGACTCCCGCCTCATGGTTGGCAGTCAGTTCGGCGCTGGCCTGGGGCCTGGGGTACTTCGGACAACCGCATATTCTTGCGCGATTCATGGCCATTGGCGATAGCGGGCACCTGGGCGCTGCCCGCCGGCTCGCCACCGGTTGGACCGGCGTCGCTTTATGCGCGGCCATCGCGGTCGGGGTAAGCGGCCACTGGGAACTCGACCCGCGCCTGTTGGTCGACGATAGCGAGAAAGTATTTATCCATCTGATTAACGCCCTGCTGCACCCGGCGATCGCGGGCATCTACCTGGCAGCCATCCTCGCTGCCATCATGAGCACTGCCGACTCCCAACTGCTGGTCGCGGCGGCGGCCCTCACCCACGACCTCCTGCCCGGAAACGAAGGAAACCCGCCGCACCAGCGTTTATACCGGCATCGGGGAGCCGTCGTGCTGATATGCGTGTTCGCCACGGCACTCGCTCTCGATCCGGGTGCACGGGTTCTCGACATGGTGGCCTACGCGTGGGCTGGATTCGGGGCGGCAATCGGCCCCTGTGTCATCATGAGTCTGTATTCAGCCGACACGAAACGCTGGAGTGCGCTCGCGGGAATGCTCGTCGGCGCTACTACGGTCGTTGTCTGGGAGCGGTTGGAAGGGGGTGTATTCGACGTTTATGCCCTGCTACCGGGCTTTGGCGCCGGACTGGCGACGATCCTAGTAGGCAACCAATTAGCGCGGATCCGCTAGGTGGATTTGAGCGTGATCGCTATACTATCCCGCCAAATCGTGGACAAAGGGTCCGGCGGCGGTTGATCGGCAAAGGCCGAGCCCCGGTCCGGCAGCGCTCGCGGGCTCAAACCCGTCGCGACGATAATCATAACCAGGGAGCCTCAGAAGAAGTGAGCGAGCAGGTTCAAGGACAAGGCGCGGCGCGCATAGCGATTGAGACCGTGCCGATCGATAAGCGCGGGAGCGGGCAAAGCGCAACGCTGTCATCAACTCGCGCAGACACGTGTTCAGAGGTTCTTTAAGACGGGAATCTGATGGATTTAACCCAGACAGCCGTGATTCGTATCGAGGCCAAACAGGTCGATCGGCTGTATAGCGTTGCGCTTGTCGATTGCATCTCCAGCTTGGTCGCCGGGTCGTTCCTGATCGCTATCAGTGCGGTTTTCGGCGCACCGAAACCGGCCTTGTTGGTCGCCGGCATTCCGATAATCGTCGCGATCGGCCGCTGGCTGATCTCCGTGTCCTATACGCGCGCGTCGCCGCCGACCTCTGCGGTCAAGCGGTGGGGCGTGGTTTTCAACATCGGGGCCGCCGCTGGCGCTCTTTCCTGGGGCGCAACCGCCGCAACTTTCATCTATCTGGGCGTTGTCCCGGCGGCGGCCGCCGCCGCCGCGGTAGCCGCAACGATGAGCCTATGCGCTGTTGTTCTATACGCGGGCGCGCTCTCGACTACGATGATATTCGCGGGACTGGCATTGGTGCCGGCCGCCGCGTTCGCAGCGTTTCGAGTCGATCAGATCGGCGCCGTGCTGGGCGCCGCCCTTGTCGGCTCGTTCATTGTCGCGGCGCTGTGCGCTCGCGTCGTCAAACATCTCGTCTGGGAATTCGTCATCGCCCACAGTGAAAACGAACAACTCGTGGGCCACCTGGACCAACGACGAACGCAGGTAGAGAAACTCAACGTGGCGCTCAAGACCACTACCGACAAGCGCGAACAAGCAGAAATCACCCTGAGGCGCACAGCGGCCGATCTGGGCCTGGTTCAAGGGAAAGCCAAAGCGCTGGCAGACACCCTGGAACGCGTATCGCCGATGTGCCAGGTCACCGGGCTTGCCAACCGGAGACACTTTGACGAACAGCTAGAATCCGAATGGCGGCGTGCGACGCGCGAACAGAAATCGATCTCTTTGGTCGTCGTTGAGATGGATGAATTCGAAGAATACTCGGACACATACGGGCGGCAATCGTCCGATTCCTTACTCAAACGGGTCGGGCAGGCGATAAAAGGCTTCGGCCGCCGCTCGGGGGATTTAGCCGGGCGCTACGAGGATGAAAAACTCGCCCTCCTGCTGCCGGGCTGCGATGCCCGCAACGCCGCCCGCATGACCGAAGCACTACGCAAACGCATCGAAAGCAGCAAGATCGCCCATGCCGGGGCCAAAAACCGCGACACCATGACAGTCCACGTCGGCGTCGCAACGATCAAACCCGCCCGGAGCCTACCGCAAACCGAATTACTCAAGCGAGCCGATGCGGCGCTCTACGAAGCGCGTTTTCAAGGTGGGAACAAGGTCGTCGCCTACAGACCGCTCAGCAAATTAAAATTGGAGCGCTGGGACCAACCGAACGATGGCCCGCTCAGCGAACAATCGCTTACCCAAAAACTCCTCGTATGGGGTTATGACACCACGAAAGATTTGCTGCGTCCGGGCGAAAAACCGCGGGAGCACGTTTCGGAAGCGGACACCGTCATCGCGATCCTCACCGGCGAGCTGCTGATCGAGGTCGAGGGGCATACGATGGCCATCAAAGCCGGTGATTCGATCTTCGTCCCGAACGGCGTACAAGTCCTGCAGCAGGCCTCTGGCGACAAACCGGTGATCAAATTTACCGCGGTCAAAAGCAAGTAAAAATCACCTCACACCGACCGCCAGGGACGGCGGAAGTGCCGGCTCTGCAGGAGCAAGTCACCGGCCGACCGCCAGGGCCGCTCTTTGGCATCCTCGGCACTTGCTCCTGCATTGCTCTCGGCTTTAGCTTCCTGCGTCGCGCCACCTCGCCCATCCATGGGAGCGTGCCTCCTGCATCCATGCAGTCGTGCCATCGCGGCTTTTGTGTATCCGTACACATCAGATGGCGGGAGTACCGGCCCTGCGGTAGCAACAACCGGCCGGGCCCCCAAATCATGGAGAATCGGAGGACGTGAAGAACGGCCATCAATCTCGGCTTACCAGACTATCGACTATCTGGGTGTTGTGCTGGGGATTGCTGGCCTGCGGTTCGGAGCAGCCGGCACTGTCGCCCCTCGGGGCCGACGCTAAAATACTAGCGTTCGGCGACAGCCTTACAAAGGGTACGGGCGGGGGCGAAGCAAACTATCCAGCGACCCTCTCGCGATTAGGCGGTCGCGAAGTCGTGAATGCGGGTATTCCAGGGGAATTGTCGGGCGCCGGATTGAAACGCCTCCCGCGGGTACTCGACGCGACTCAGCCGCAGTTGCTGATCTTGTGCCACGGCGGAAACGATATGCTGCGCAAGAAGAATCTAAAAACGGCAGCCAACAATATCCGGGCAATGGTCGAGCTGGCGCAAGCGCGAAATGTGCAGGTGCTGCTGGTTGGGGTACCCAAGCCAGGACTACTGTTGGGCACGGCAAGCTTTTATTCCGACGTCGCCGCGGCAACCGGCATCCCGGCCGAACACGAGATCCTGGCGGATATCCTTTCCAGCCCGGGCCTGAAATCCGACGCGATCCATCCAAATGGAAAAGGCTATGAGCGCATGGCCGAAGCGATCTATGAGGTACTCAAGGACGCGGGCGCGCTATAGCGGGTCTCCGCTCGCGTTGCCCGCAAAACCGCTACCGCGATTTCGAAGAGACGAACCTCGCGACGACTAGCGATACCCGCGCTCGTCTCGCTGAAGGAAGCGAAGTCCGGCAGGTTTAAGAATCGGGGCATCTGTGGGAAGATGCGGCCTGAAAAATTCGCAACACCCTAAGGAGATCCCTATCAATGAAACGGTCGCTATGCCTGACTTTGATGCTCGGCGTGACCACTGGCGCATCTGGTGAGGGGACGTCGCTCGAATCCGATAAAGAGAAGTTCAGTTATTCTATCGGTATTCAAATCGGTCAAAGCCTGGTGCGACAAGGCGTCGATCTCGATACCGACGCTTTCAACCTCGCGATACGCGATGCGATCGACGGATCCAAACCCAGGCTGACGCCGGAAGACATGCAACAGGCGATGGGCAAGGGTGAATCGGCAATCTCCAGCAGTTTGCGCGAACGCGCCAAATCCAATCTCAAGGCGGGCAAGGCGTTTCTGGCCGAAAACAAACAACGAGAAGGCGTCGTAGCACTATCGAGCGGGCTCCAATACAAGATACTGCGCGCGGGCGCCGGCGAATTTCCGAAATCAAGCAGCAATGTCGTCGTCCATTACGTCGGGACCCTAATGGATGGCCGTGAGTTCGACAGCTCCCGGCGGCGTGGCGAGGCGGCAACACTGGGTCTCGGTCAAATGATCAGGGGTTGGCAAGAAGCGATCCCATTGATGCGCGTCGGTAGCCGCTGGCAAGTGTTCATCCCGCCGGATCTCGCGTACGGCGCCAAGGGCGCGGGCGCCGTCATCGGACCAAACGAAACACTCATCTTCGAGATCGAACTGCTCGACATCGCCGGATAGACCGTCGATTCGAAGTAGTCGGCGAAGAACGACGCACTCCCGTGTCTTGTCATATGCGGTAAACGGCGTAACATACCGCTGACAAAGGCTTACAACAGATCGAACATGATTGAAGTAGAAAGAAAACCGGGCGATGACCCGATGGTCTTCAATGTTGTCGTATCCGACTCGGCGGGCAGCACCAAGCATCGCGTCACGCTCAGCGACGCGACTTACCAGAAATTGACGAGCGGTAAAGTCACGCCGGACGACTGCGTCGAAGCCGCGTTTAAGTTCCTGCTCGAACGGGAATCGAAATCGGATATCCTGCCGAGCTTCGACATTAATGTGATCAACATGTCCTTTCCCAGCTTCGAAAGAGAATTCGGCAGCTACATCTAGCCCTCGATCGCCCTGAGCCTGTCCGACGATCCCGCGCTTCTCGCCAGCGCGACGCGACCTTAGCCGTCCCTTGAATCGAGAAAAAAGACTCCCGGCGCGGTCGTGGATAATCTTGGAGACCGCTACTTCTAGCCCGCATATTGCATGAGTGTCGGTGATGCAGCTGCATATGGGTTTGATTTCGGATTGAAGCTATTGAGGTGGTGCGGCGAACGAGATTTTTGGTGTTGGCGGACGATTTTCTGTTTTTCGATCGCTAGCAAAGA
>PVBE010596565.1_pt1 | contig 33357 bp, 26 predicted proteins | sample 1631181 | NCBI WGS metagenome assembly PVBE01 (sample SAMN08397723, study PRJNA350692) | Marine metagenome, whole genome shotgun sequencing project. | isolation source: water | place: Pacific Ocean | collected 2012-04
GGCTGTTCCCGTCTCGTCGTCCACGACGAGACGGTCGAGCCGCGACAGGGCAGAGGCGGCCAGGCGAGCGAACTCGCGCTCCTCGTCCGGGGCGCCCGCGTCGATCCAACTCTCGAGGGTCGCCAGACTGGCTTGATAGTCCCCGTCGAGGAAGGCCTGCATCCCCTCTGAATAGAGAAGCAGCGGCTCGAGATCGGTGCAGCCCGGGCCTGCGCGCCGAGCGGCCTCCCTCAACGTCTGACTCGCTTCGACGAAGTACGCGCTCTCCAGCAGCGATCGCGCCGCTTCGACCAGGCCCGCTGCGACTTCCCCGTGCATCGCCTCGAGCAATCCGTCGAAGCCTTCGGGAAAGATCGCGGACACCGCTTCGCGTCGTCTCAGCAGAAATCGAGTGACGACTCGGTCTGCGGCTCGCTCGATCAGCAGTCGTCGGAGCTGATCCCGAGTCTGCGCCAGCAGAATCCGCACCTCAGATACGACTTCATTCAGGCGGGACCCGCTCTTGCCGAGGATGCGCTCGAATTCGACGAAGAGTTCATCCGCGTCCTCGCTCGAGTCCGCCTTGAGCGAGGCGATACGAGGCGCGTAGACTTCGAGCTGGTAGAGGCTCTCGCGAAGCTTCATCGCCTCATGAAAGAGAGAGCCAATGGACAGATCGAAGAGCGCCTCATGGCGTACCGTTCTCGATCGGTTGGTTCCGTCCGTGCGAAATAGCGCGTGACTGCGTTCCTTGAGGCGATAGAGAACGGATTGATTGTCGTCCCCGACCAGCGCGCGAACCGAGGCGAAGGAGATCTCGTCCGGGCTTCGGTTCTCGAAGAGCGCCGTCAAATCACAATACGCGACCATGAATTCGCGGAGGAGTTGCACGAAGTCGGACCCGTCGTTGGTCGACATCTTCATAGCCGGGCCATCTCACCGCGAGTGCCGAGGTCGGACCCGAAGCAATGCGACTGCTCCGGACTCGTCTGGCGAAGGACAGATCGCAACGTGCCCCTGGCGCTGGGAGATCGAGGGAGGAATCGATCCGGCCTGACAAATGCGTCTGAGATCAACGTAGCCACATGGCCTCCAGAATCCCCCCCACAACACGTACCCGAATTCGCTTACGCTGGGGGCGAGGGCCGCGAGCATAGGAAAGCGAAAACCCACAGCCAATGGAACCGATCGAGGACTCGTACCCCTTCGGTTCGGTGGTCGGGACACTGAAGGTGATGATCTCAACCCGAGGGGATGGCGCAGCGCCTCGCTGCGCTCGAACGCGCCGATCTGGTTGTTCGGAGTCGTCGCGTCTCCTACGTTCCGGCCCGACGGAGAATACGGCAACTACTGCCCCCTGAAAGGAAAAACACCGATGGCCGAGCCCGAACGCGAGAGCATGGAAGTCGACATCCTCTACGTCGGCGCGGGACCTGCGACCCTCGCTTCCGCCTACCACCTGATGAAGCAGGTGGAGGCCCACAACGAGGCCTGCGAAAAGACGGGCGAGCCGCCGATCGAGCCGCCGACCATCCTGGTAATCGAGAAGGCTGCCGGCATCGGCGATCATCAGCTCTCGGGGGGTGTGATGAATCCTCGCGCCATCAAGGAACTGATGCCGGACTACCTCGAGCAGGGCTTCCCCATCGAGTACACCTGCGAGAAGGACTACTTCTGGATGTTCACTCGCAAGGGGACCATCAAGAGTCCGATCACCCCCCCCATGTTCAAGAAGAAGGGATACCAGGTCGTGTCTCTGTCGAACGTGGTGAAATGGCTCGCCGAAAAATGCGAAGAGATCGGCATCGAAATCTACCCGGGCTTTGCCGCCGCAGAGATCCTGACCGAAGGCGACCGCGTGATCGGTGTGCGCACCGGCGACATGGGCGTCGACAAGAACGGCAAGCCCAAGAGTAACTTCGAGCCCGGCATGGATATCCTCGCTCAGTGCACGATTCTGGGTGAGGGCGTACGCGGATCCCTGACCAAGCAACTCATCGATCGCTTCGAGATGCACGGCAAGAATCCGCAGACCTTCGAGACAGGCATCAAGGAAATCTGGAGGGTCAAGCCGGAGAAGCACCAGCCTGGACGCGTCGTCCACGGCTCGATGTTTCCGGACTTTTTCAGTCAGATCAACGGAATGTGGCTCTACGACATGAAGGATGAGCTCGTGTCCTTCGGTTATGTCACGCCGCTTTCTTCCGAGGATCCCAACAACGATCCGCATCGCGCCGCTCAGGAATTCAAGCGCGACTCCCCGTTCATGCGAGATCTGCTCGAGGGCGGGGAGCTGATCCGATACGGAGCGAAGTGCATCCCGACCGGCGGCCTGCACGCCATTCCGAAGCTCTACACCAATGGCGCCATGCTCGTGGGGGATTCCGCGGGCATGCTGAATATCATGAAGCTCGCTGGCATCCACATGGCCATCAAGACGGGCATGCTGGCCGCGGAGACACTCGCCGATTCCCTCAAGGCGCAGGACTACTCCTCGAAGACCCTGGGAGGCTACGCGGAACGATTCAGGGACAGCTGGGCCTTCGAAGAGCACTACGCGGCGCGTAACTTCACCGGTTCCAACGAGATCTCGCCGCTCTTCGGCATGCTGCTCAATATCCCGCTGATGTTGATCACGAAGGGCCGGGGTCTGATCCCCTTCATCGACACCGAGCCTTCGCACGCCGCGATGAAGAAGATCTGGGAACTACCACACGAGTTGCGCAACCCGCCCGCCTTCGAGCCCGATGGCGTGCTGACCTTTTCCAAGGAGCATCTGGTCGGTTTTTCGGGCACTCAGCACGAAGCCGACCAGCAGCCTCACCTCAAGGTCGCGGACACCAACATCTGCTCGACGACCTGCCGGACGGACTACGCGAACCCCTGCGTGAGGTTCTGCCCGGCGGCGGTCTACGAGATGATCGATACACCCGGCAAGCCGGGGGAGAAGGAACTCTTCATCCACCACGAGAACTGCGTGCATTGCAAGACCTGCGATATCACAGATCCCTACCAGATCATCACCTGGACGACGCCACAGGGCGGCGAGGGTCCCGACTATACCCAGATGTAGTACCCAGACGTACTACCCAGATGTAGTCACGACCCAGATGTGGTCATGCCCTTCCCGGGATGGAAACCACGCAAGAGGGGAATCGACCCGAACCCCAGGCCGATTCTGCGGCCCGGCCGAGATGCGGCCGAGATGCGGCCGAGATGCGGCCGAGATGCGTCTTCAGCTACATCCGCTCGTGTTTCCACAATTCGGGCACTTGTAGCAGGTGCCGCTGCGAATCATGATCGAGCCACAGTCCATACAGGACGGGGCGTCGGCCTGGTTCACGAAACTCATGGTCATCGTCGTCGCAGACCCAGCTGCCAAGCTGGCCGCGCTGATGGCCGCATCGATGGCCGCGCCACCAGAGCCCCCAGCGACCGCTCCGGCGGCCTTCGGCTGTGGCATCCCTGTCGCTCCCTGAGCAGATTCCGAGGAAGACTTCGAAGCCTCGACGATCGAGACCGGAATCGCCGTGCCGGAGTCGTCCGAACCCTCCGCGGGCGTCGATTCCTCGACCTCGAGATAGCGGTTGCCCAGATAGCGGAAGACATAGTCCATCACCGACTTCGCGATCGGGATTTGCTTGTTGTTGGTGAAGCCCGACGGCTCGAAGCGTGTGTGGCTGAACTTGTCGACCAACGCCTTGAGCGGAACCCCGTATTGCAGTGCGATCGAGGTCATCGTGGCGATGGTGTCCATCAGACCCGAGACCGTGCTGCCCTCCTTGGCCATCTTGAGGAAGATCTCGCCGGGCTGACCGTCCGCGTAGAGGCCGGTCGTCAGGTATCCCTCGTGACCGGCGATCGAAAACTTGTGCGTGAAAGCCTCGCGTTCGTCCTCGAGCTTGTGCCGACGCGGGCGATACTGATCGAGCTCGACCAGCTTCCCGGTCGCCTCATCGTTCGCCGTCCCCTGCTCGGATTCTTCGATGTCACGACCGGTGTTGAGCGGTTGGGTGCGCTTGCTCCCATCGCGGTAGACCGCCAACGCCTTGAGGCCGAGTTCCCAACCCACCGTGTACGTTTCCACGATGTTCTCGACCGTGGCTTCTTCGGGCAGATTCACGGTCTTGGAGATCGCCCCTGACAGGAAGGGCTGGACCGCCCCCATCATTCGGATATGACCCATCCAATGAATGGACCGAACGCCGTTCTGCGCGCGGAAGGCACAGTCGAAGAGCGAAAGGTGTTCTTCCTTGAGTCCCGGCGCGCCTTCGATCGTCTCCTTGTCGTCGACGAAAGCGAGGATCGCGTCGACCGCTTCCTGGGAATAGCCCAGCTTGGCGAGCGCCATCGGCACCGTCTTGTTCACGATCTTGAGGAAGCCGCCGCCGACCAGTTTCTTGTACTTGACCAGCGCGATGTCGGGCTCGACCCCGGTCGTATCGCAATCCATCATGAATGCGATCGTTCCGGTCGGAGCCAACACCGTCACCTGACCATTCTTGTACCCATGTTCCGTGCCGAGCTCCAGGGCCTCATCCCAGGCCTGGCGCGAAGCCTTCATGAGATCCTTGGGCACCCCCGACGGCGGGAAGCCGTACGCCGCATCGCGATGCATCTCGATCACTTCGAGGAAGGGCTCTCGATTCGCCTCGTAGCGCGAGAAGGGACCCATCGCGGCGGCGATCTCGGCGCTCATGCGGTAGGCCTCGCCGCTCATCAGCGACGTCAAGGCAGCCGCCAGATGACGTCCCTCGTCGCTGTCGTAGGGGAGGCCGAAGGCCATCAGCAGCGCACCGAGATTGGCGTAACCGAGGCCCAGCGGGCGATAGAGATGACTGTTGCGCTCGATCTGCGGCGTGGGATAGGAGGCGAAGTCGATGACGATCTCTTGACCGAGAATCGTCAGGCCCGCAGCACGACGATAGTCCTCGGTCTCGAACCCACCCATCTCATCCACAAAGGTCATCAGATTGAGGCTGGCGAGATTGCATGCCGTGTCGTCCAGGAACATGTACTCGGAGCACGGATTGCTCGAATTGATGCGACCGGAATGCTTGACCGGATTCCAGCGATTGATGGTCGAGTCGTATTGAATTCCGGGATCGCCACAGACATGAGCCGCTTCGGCCATCCCACGCAGGACACCACCCGCGGCGTGCGTCTCGACGACTTCGCCGGTGGTCACCGCCTTCGTCTGCCAGTCTCGACCCGTCCGGGCCGCTTCCATGAACTCGTCCGTCACGCGCACCGAATGGTTGGCGTTCTGGAAGAAGACCGAATCGTATGCGCCGTGGGGAACGTTGAAGCCACCGTCGTAGCCCTCTTCGATCAATGCCCAGGCCTTCTTCTCTTCTTCAGCCTTGCAGTGGATAAAATCGAGGATGTCGGGATGGTCGACGTTGAGAATCACCATCTTGGCCGCGCGGCGCGTCTTGCCGCCCGACTTGATGACGCCTGCGAACGCGTCGAAGCCTCGCATGAACGAAACCGGCCCCGACGCCACACCGCCCCCCGCGAGCTTCTCGCGCGAGGATCGGACCGCGGACAGGTTGCTGCCCGTTCCCGATCCGCCCTTGAAGAGCAGCGCCTCGGTCTTGGCGAGGTCCATCAGAGACTCCATCGTGTCCTGGACGGAGTTGATGAAGCAGGCGCTCGCTTGCTGCGGCGTATTCTCGACGCCGAGGTTGAACCAGACGGGGCTGTTGAAGGCCATCTTCTGGTGCAGGAGAAGATGGGTCAGCTCGTCGGCGAAGGTCTGCGCGTCTACCTCGGTTGCGAAGTAGCCGCCCTCTTCCCCCCACTCACGGATGCGGCGGACCACGCGACCGATCAGTTGACGAACGCTCGTCTCGCGCTCCGGCGTTCCGATGTGGCCGCGAAAGTATTTCGAGACGACGACGTTGGTGGCGAGTTGACTCCAGCTCTTGGGCATCTCGACACCGGTCTGTTCGAAGACGGTTTCGCCCTTCTCGTTGGCGATCGTCGCCGAGCGCAGCTCCCATTCGACACAGTCGAAGGGGTCCTCACCAGGACGCGTGAAGTAGCGCTCGATCGTGAGACCGGAGGCCCCTGTGTCCAGGGTCTGCTCGGCGGCGGAGTGCGCGGTGGCGCGACGAGGAGAAGCTGCGCGAGCCCCGGTCTTCACCGCAGCGGGGGAGGCTGCGCCAGCAGAGGGTGTACCGGAAGAGCTGCGCGAAGCTTTCGTACGCTGGTCGTCGGCCGTCCCGATGAGGGTTTCCGTCTTGCTCCCGGTCTCGCTGGTCTTCAGGTCTTCACTCACTAACAGCCCTCACCCTCGATGTTTTCGAAACTCGTTTTCGAATGTCTATCTGCTCGAATGTTTATCTGCTCGAAAAGATCGACATGGGACCAGATTCGACGGCTACACCGCAAAGACCGTGGAACCGAAGAGCGGAGATGAGTGGGGCGCCGAGAATCTTCTCGACGCCCCCCCGAACCAGAAGCAGATCAGAATGTTCACCGGCCCTCGTCTAGCGTCTAGCTGTTAGCTGTCAGCTGTCAGCATTTGCTGCTAGCTCCTAGCTACTTGCTCCTAGTTGCTTGTTACTACTAGATGCAATTCGACTTGATGCGATGCCGGATCGGTCCCTTTCCACCAAGAGTTCGTGTTCCCCCCCGCAACAACCAAGTTGCGACCCCCCCAGGCTACAGGAGGAACCTCACATCCCCGTTGAAGATGAAATTGCACCGCTCGAAGCATTTCGTCAATGAATAAATTCCACTAAATCTTGGGTACCTATTGGGTGATGACCACAACCCCTAGTGGCTAAGCTCCAAAACGGTTCGGCTGGAGACCGCTAAGTTCTCGAATCTGAAGCGGAATCAGACTACTGCCAAACGCCGTCTGCAAGCTACCGATTCGGTTGAGGTTTTTGCCCGAAAGGGGCTTTTTTTTCGGACCGGGGGGCCGGCTTGACCGAACCCGGGGGCGGGCAGCCCGGGACGGCACTCCGAACCGAGCCGAGCCCCGAACTCCGGAGCTTCGAGGCCTCGACTCGAGCTCGAGCCCCAGTCGCGCCGGATCACCCGCCCGCAGTCAGGCCCGTGAACCGAATCCCCAATCCTTCCGGGCACTTATGCCGAATATTCAGACCGATCAACAGCGCCGTCATCGCCTCGACGATGCGGGCGTTCGATAGACCACCACCGTCCAGCGCGCGCAACCCCGGAATCAACGGGCACAGACCCATCACCTTCTGCCGGGCCGCCTTGGCGCCCGAAACGACGACATCGCATTCGACGGGCTCGGCCAGCTGCTGCAGCCGATGGGCAGAGACGTTCTGGAAGGCAGAGACGACGTCGACGCCTTTGGGCACCAGCGAAGCCACGAGTTCGGCCGCCGAACCCTGCCAGATTCCGACGGTCCGAACCGCACCATCGCCCACCGCGGTGGCCAGCGGGACCGCCATCGACACCAGGACTTGCCCCGCGCGCAGCGAATCCTTGATCGTCTTGACCGTGCTCGCCGTGTGCTCGAAGGGCACCGAGAGGATCACGATCTGCGCGGCAGCGGTCGCCGCCTCGTTCCCGACTCCTTCGACATCGGCATCCGGGACCTGGCCGCGCACGTTCTCGGCGGCCTGGACGGCACGCTCGATCTTGCGCGAACCGATCACCACGCGCCTTCCGGATGCACAAAAACGGAGGGCGAGTCCAAGCCCCTGATCCCCCGTACCACCCAAGATCGCAATCGTTTCGTTGGTTTCACTCATGATGCCCGGAGCCTAGCCTCGAAACGAGCAGAAGGCGCCATCGAGGCCGCCCAACTCGCTGCGAATCCCTACTCTATGTGGATGGCGAATTCGGATGCACATCGACCGACCCAGATCCAGCAACACGACGATCGCACCCTCGCAGTCGATTGGGCCGACGGCGCGAAGAGCCTGCTCGATGTGCGGGCTCTCAGGCTGGCCTGCAGCTGTGCCGCCTGCGTCGAAGAATGGAGCGGCGCGCCGCTACTGGCCCCCGACAGCGTGCCCGAAGACGTGATGCCCCGAGCCATCCAGTCGGTCGGTCGCTACGCCATCCAGATCGAGTGGAGCGATGGCCACAGCACGGGGATCTACGCTTTCGAGCGCCTGCGAAGCCTCGCGGATCAAGGACTCCTGTCGCGGTCCGAGCAGAGCTGAGCCGGGCGATCGTTCCCACCACTTCACCCGCGACCCGAATCGAGGGCCGGTCGGGCGGAAATCGGTGGGACTTCGACTCAGCTATAGTCGCGAAAACCCTGGCCAGACGGGATTGCCGACTCGTCGTCTGGCTGGCTGCCGGAGCGAAGTCGAAGGCTTCGCCGTGCGGCAGAGCCCTGCGAGACCCCGTGCCCGACCTGCCCGCCCAAACGCGTCTGTCTGCCACCATCTTGCTGATTCGCGATGCCGACGAAGAGCTCGAAGTCTTCATGGTCGAACGCCACCACCAGATCGATTTCGCCGAAGGCGCGCTCGTCTTTCCGGGCGGAAAGCTCGAGGCGAGCGATGCGGCGCTCGCCGATCATTGTCGAGACGCCCATCTGTATTCTGAAGCCGGCAACGCCCTGCGCGTGGCTGCAATCCGCGAAACCTTCGAGGAATGCGGTGTCCTGCTCGCGCGAGCCCGTGGCGAGCTGGAGCTGATCGGTGCGCAGCGGCTCGCAAGAATCTCGAAGCTGTTTCGACGCAAGCTGCTCGACGACGAAGCCAGCATGCTCGAGCTCGTCGAGTCCGAAGGGCTCGAGCTCGCCTGCGACCTGCTCATCCCCTTCGCCCATTGGATTACCCCCGAGTTCATGCCCAAGCGCTTCGACACGCATTTCTTCCTCGCCAAGGCGCCCGGCGACCAGCTGGCCGCGCACGATGGCTTCGAGTCGGTCGATTCGATCTGGACGACGATCCCCAACGCCCTCGAGCTCGAAAGGACCGGACAGCGCACGATCATCTTCCCGACACTGGAGAACGTGAAGAAGCTCGGCCGCAGCCGGAGAGTCGACGAGGCGCTGCGCAGCGCGAAGCGCGACCCGATCGTGACGGTGCTGCCGGTGCTCGACACCGATGCGGAGGGCGAGCTCTGGCTCGAGATACCCGAAACAGCGGGCTACGACACCGTCCGCGCACCGATCTCGGCATTGGCCGGCGGCTCGCCCGGTCGAGGCGACGAGTCGTGAGCGACACAGCGCTGCCCAGGGGATTCGTGCGAACACTGCCGGGCTCAGCGCCCACGGACGCCCGCGAGCTGGCCGACGCGCTCGAAGTCGCCTCTCGAGCCTGCGATCGGGCGCGTGCCGAGATCCTGCCGCGCTTTCGGAACGTGACGGTCGAGACGAAGAGCGATGGCTCACCCGTGACCGAAGCGGATCGGGCCGCCGAGCTCGCGATCCGCGCGGTCCTCGAGCAAGCCTTCCCCGAAGACGCGATCCTCGGCGAGGAGTTCGGCACATCCGACAAGCTGGCCAGGCGGCGCTGGATCATCGACCCGATCGACGGAACGATTGCGTTTGCGCGCGGCATTCCACTGTTCACGACGCTCATCGCGCTACTCGTCGACGACCAACCCGTACTGGGCATGATCGATCTGCCAGCCGTCGACGATCGCATCAGCGGTTTCCGCGGCGGTGGAGTGTGGCGCAAGGACACGCGCCTCGAAGTGTCGAAGGCGACCCGGCTCGAAGACGCGCTGGTCTGCCACGGCGACCTCTACTGCTTCGACACGGCCGGGCTGCGAGCGGTATTCGACTCGCTGTCCGCGCGCGTGCGCATGCTGCGCGGCTACACCGACGCCTTTGGCCATCTGCTCGTGCTTTCGGGTGCAGCGGATGCGATGGTCGACTGCGATCTGAATCCCTGGGATGCCGCCGCAACCCGGGTTCTCGCGCTCGAAGCGGGCGGCGCGTGCTGGGTTCGAGAGCGTGAGTCGGGCCAGAAGCTCGACCTGATCTTCGGCAGCGAATCCATCGTGGAGTCGATCGGGAAATCGATCCGAGGCTGAAGGCTGTGACGCATCCCGGCCCACGGCGCATGAGATGGCCGGCCAGCAGGCCGGCCGGCCGCGCGACCTCCCAGCACGGATATTGGGCGAATCCGCTCTTCAGCAATGCCAGCCGACGCCCTGCATGCCTGCGCGCTATGTTCGACGCATTCGTCGACCGGCGAAGCGCCGGATCGACGAAGCTCGCCGGGATCCGCCCCCCGCGGCTTTGACCTTGTGCGGAGACCGGACCCGATCGACGAAACGCATCGATGCGGACCGGATCTTCTCTTGCTCTGCAAACAATCGCCCGATTTAAACACTTGTCCGATGCACACAGTTGTCCGATGCACACAGTTGTCCGATGCACACAGTTGTCCGAAGACCGCGTCACCCCAATCCCGCAAGCCCGCAACGACTTCGAAAGTCCGGCTGGAGAACCCGAATCGATGACCGCCACCCTCGACGACGCTCGCCTGGTGCTCGAAGCCGGCTCCAGGCTGCTCTCCGATTCGGTGGCAGCCGCGAAGGCGCTCACCGAGAACGGGAGCAAGATCGACGATCACCAGGTCATCACGGAGCGGGTCGCGTACGCTGCAACCGAGGCGGTTGCGGCGCATGAGGTTCTAGCGGCCTTCGAAGGCTGGGCGGCCGACGGCCAGGGCACGCCGATGCGTGAGCAGACGGCCATCGCCGCGGTTGGAGAGCTCATCTCCAATCTCCGCGAACGCCTCTCGATCGCCGCCGACGATCTGGGCATCGGCGACGCGGCGGTCGAGTCGGCCTTTCCCCTCGAAGTCCGCGCCGCTCTTCGTCGCACGACAGCCGAAGCGCTCGTGCGCGAGATCGGTGCCCAGGTGGCCGAATCGCGCGGCCGCAACGATTGGCCGCTCGACGAGATGCACCAGCAGGTGCGCGACCAGGTTCGCGATTTCGCGGCGGCCGAGATCATGCCCCACGCCGAACGCATCCATCGCAGCGACGAGCTGATCCCCGAAGAGTTCATCGAGAAGATGGCCAAGCTCGGATTCTTCGGGCTCTCGATTCCCGAGCAATACGGCGGGGTCGAGATGGGCAATCTCGCGATGATCTTGACGACCGAGGAGCTTTCGCGCGCGTCGCTGGCCGCAGCCGGCTCCCTGACCACGCGACCGGAGATCCTGGCGAAGGCGCTGTTGGGCGGCGGAACGGAGCAGCAGAAGCAAGCCTGGCTGCCGCGGCTCGCCTCGGGCGAAATCATGGCCGGCATCTGCGTCACCGAGCCCGGCATCGGCTCGAACGTCGCCGGCGTCAGGTGTCGCGCGACTCGCGGCACGGTCGAAGGCCAGGACGGCTGGCTCATCGACGGCGCCAAGGCCTGGTGCACCTTCGCGGGCCGAGCCGATGTACTCGCCGTGCTGCTTCGGACAGACCCCGACCTGTCCAAGGGCCCCAAGGGACTCTCGCTCTTCATCGTTCCGAAGCAGTCCTCACGCGAGCACAGCTTCGAATCCAAGCAAGCCAGCGGTGGCCGATTGGTCGGCAAGGCCGATGCGACGCCGGGATACCGCGGCATGCATTCCTACACGTTGAATTTCGAGAACTTCTTCGTACCCGCCGAGAACCTCGTCGGCGGCGAGGCAGGGCAGGGTCGAGGCTTCTCTCTGCAGATGGCAGGCTTCGCAGCGGGGCGCCTGCAGACCAGTGGACGCGGCTGCGGCCTGGCCCAGGCCGCGCTCGAGGAAACTGCAAGATACGTGGTGGACCGCACGCAGTTCGATCGGCCGATCTCCGAGTTCCAGCTGACTCAATACAGCCTGGGCAAGATGGCAGCTCAGATCGCCGGCGCGCGCGCGATCACCTACAGCGAGGCACTGGCCTTCGACGAAGACGAACGCGGCGCAGCGCCACTCGCCGCCCAGGCCAAGCTGCTGGCTTGCGACGTGGCCGTGTCGACCACACAGCTCGGGCAGCTGATGCACGGCGGTTGGGGCTATGCCGAGGAGTACCCCATCAGCCGCTACGTCGTCGACGCGACGGTGCTGCCGATCTTCGAAGGCGTCAAACCCATCCTCGAACTCAAGGTCATCGGACGCGCCTTGCTGGGAAGCTAGCAGCCCGCTCACGCGTCGTTGTCGAAGAACGCACCGAACACATCGATCATCGGTTGGACGTCGCCGGCCCCCGCCATCTCGCGACACGAGTGCATCGAGAGCATCGGAGCACCGACATCGACCGTTCGGATGCCGACCCGGGCCGCGCTGATGGGCCCGATCGTCGACCCGCAACCGAGGTCGCTGCGAGCGACAAAATGCTGAGCGACGACGCCCACTCGCGCGCACAGCGCCGCAAAGAAGCCGGCGCTCTCGGCATCGGTCGCGTAAGCCTGGTTGGTGTTGGTCTTGATGACCGGCCCACAGCCGATCCTGGGCCAATGGGCGGGCTCGTGACGATCCGCGTAATTGGGATGAACCGCGTGCGCCATATCGGCCGAAACGAGCCAAGAGCGGGCCACGGCGCGTGCGAGGTTCTGCGGCCCGGCGGCGTCGACACCCGATGCGAGGCGCGCGAGCGTATCCTCGAGGAACGTGCCGGCAGCACCCTGACTGCTTCGACTACCGACCTCCTCGTGGTCGTAGAGAACCACGAGCCGGGTCGCCTCGGCGGGGCCGGCTTCCACGGCCCCTTGCAGTGCGACGAGGGCGGCGTGACTCGACGCGAGATTGTCCAGACGAGGAGCGTGGATGAACTCCCCATTCGCGCCCGAACGCGTCGAGGGCTGGGTGTCATAGGCCATCAGATCGTACGCGAGCAGCTCCTCGGGCCCGGGTCGCTTGCCGCCATCCTTCGCCAACTCATCGCAGAGCAGCTCTGCCAGCGAGCCCTCATCGGAGAGCCCGAGCACCGGTACCAGGTGGCGCTGGGCATTCAGCTTGAGGCCATCATCGCGAATCTCCCGATTCAGATGGATCGCGAGACTCGGCACCCGTAGCAGCGGACGCTCGAAATCGACCCGTCGCGTAGACGTCTGGTCCTGCTCACGGAGGCTCACCCGCCCGGCGAGCGACAGATCGCGGTCCAGCCAGGTATGCAGCAGCACACCGCCGTAGGGCTCGACGGCGAGCTGGTGATAGCCATCGGTGTGCACATCGGGGATGGGTTTGATGCGCAGGTTGGGTGAATCGGTATGCGCGCCCACGACGCGAAATCCCGCCTCTGCGGGCGCGCGGAGGCCGACTTCGAAGGCGGCCAGCGAGCCGCCCGCGCGGACGACGTAGTGTCGCGCAGCCGCCGAGAGACTCCAGAGCTCGCTCTCCTCGAGGCGACTGAAGCCGGCCTTCTCGAGGCGCTCGGCCGCGCTGGCGACCGCGTGATACGGCGTGGGTGATCGATCGATGAAGGCGAGCAGGTCGGCGACGCAGTCTTGCATGGGGCGGGAGCATAGCCGCGGATGACCCTGGCCCGCGCAGGCCGCGCGTTCAGCGCGAAATCGACGAGCCGTCGACCCGCAACGCAGAGGCGTCGCCCGAACCGGAGATTAGAAGCGAAGCTCCACAGACATCGCCCGCTTGGTGCTCGGACGCAGCCGCAGGCGCAACACCATCTCGGTGCGACCGATCGTCACCGGACGCTCTGTACGGAAGAGATCCAGATTGCGCTTTCGGAAGGGTCTGCGTGGCTTGAGGTCGGGATCGTTGCCCAGGGCGACGGCCGCCGCGAGCGCCTGGTTGTCAGACTCGGCCGTCCATGCGAGCCCAAGCTCGGGCACGACCAGCAGGTCATCCAGGGGGCTCGGCGAGAACTCGAATGGGGAGGGCTCGCCAGCAGCGGGGGGCAGCGATTCCGCCGCCGCGACAGTCGCACCGAGCAGTCCCAGCAGCAGACCGAACAGGAGCGTCCTGCTCGTCGAGACTGTCTCGAGGATCTGAATTCCCTGTGGGCTCTCGTTTCCTCGTATTGTTACTGCGGCTTCTCGCCTCATAACGCGATCTCCGCCCTCCAAGTGAGTGGATTCTACCATGATTTCTACACCGTATGGTGATGCAATCTCGAGACCATGGGTCTTTTTCCCCTTACGGGGATCAGTGGATCGTCTGAGACTCGCAAGAACGCCAATCGCGCAGGGATGCTGCAACGCTGCGGCATCGCGTCTGCGCCGATCTGGGACGCGCACTCGGCTCGATTGGGGAATCCCTGGTGCCCCCATGGGAGGCTGAATTTCTTTTCAGACCGGCCCGACGGGCTCTCGCACCAGCCAGCTCGCGGCCTTGCGAGCCATGCGCGCCAGGCTCTCCTGCTCGAGGCGAGCTTCGATCCCCTCACCGGGGAACCATCGGATCGCCTTCGATTCCGATTCCTGGCGGCGAATCGTCTGGGCCTCCGAGACCCGCAGCAGAAAGCGGATGTCGTGGTGCTCGTGGGCTGGCTCGCCAGCCCAGGCGGGGATCAGGTGAATGTCGACATCGAGAATTTCCGGACCGGTAGCGACCGGCATCGGCTCGAAATCGGCAAGTCCGGACTCCTCCTCGGCCTCGCGCAGGGCGGCAGCCAGCACATCGGCCTCACCGTCCGTGTGCCCCCCGATCTGCAACCAGCGGTCGAGCTTTCGATGATGAGTGAGCAGCACAGCCCGGCTCTCGCGGGACACGATCCACGCTGAAGCCGTGATGTGGCCGGGAAAGCAGTCGCGATCGAAACACCGCGCACGTTCCAGCACGAGGCACCGAATCCGATCGATCTTCTCACTCTCCTGGGCAGAGCGAAGCTGATATCGGTCGAGCAGTGCGAGAAGACCGGTGCGATCCACGCGCAAAAACTAGCGAAGCTCGGGCCCCGGCTGCCCGACGCGGATCGTGGAGCGATCCCTCAGCGCTCGACTGGCGTCCTCATCGTGACGAACTCTTCCGCGGAAGTCGGATGGATCCCGATCGTCGCGTCGAAATCCGCCTTGCTGGCGCCCGCCTTGATCGCGACAGCGAAGCCCTGGACGATCTCGCCGGCCTCGGGGCCGACCATGTGCAACCCAACGACCCGATCGCTTGCGCGATCGACGACGAGCTTCATCAGCGTGCGCTCGGCTGCACCGGTCAGAGTGTGTTTCAGCGCGCGGAAGCTCGACAGATAGACGTCGACATCGCCGAAACGGGAGCGTGCGTTCGCCTCCGACAAACCGACCGTCCCGATCGGCGGCTGCGAGAAGACCGCCGCCGGCACATTCTCGTGGTTGGGCGCGCGCGGATTGTCGTTGAAGAGGGTCTCCGAGAGGCACACGCCCTCGTGGATCGCGACCGGCGTCAGATTGATGCGATTGGTCACGTCGCCGATTGCCCAGATGCTCGGCACGCTCGATCGAGAGTACTCATCGACCTCGATCGCACCGTCCGCCGCCAGCTCGACACCCAGCGCCTCGAGCCCGAGATTTGACGAGTTGGGATGTCGACCCGTCGCAAAGAGAATCTGATCTGCATCGAGTGTCGACCCGTCGGTCAAGGTCGCGCGAAGGACGTGACCGTGCTTCTCGATCGCGGTCACGTTGGTTTCGAAACGAAGGTCGATGCCCTTCGAACGGATTTGTTCCGCGAGATGCGTCCGGACGTCGTCATCGAAGCCACGCAAGAAGAGCGGCCCGCGATACAGCTGTGTCACGTCGACACCGAGCCCGTGGAAGATGCCTGTGAACTCGACGGCGATGTATCCGCCGCCCACCACCAGCACCTTGCTCGGGAGGGTCTCCAGATGAAAGACCTCGTTCGAGGTGATCGCGAGCTCACGGCCGGGGATTTCGGGCACGGTCGGCCAGCTTCCCGTCGCGACGAGAATATGCTCGGCCGAGTAGCGCTTCCCGTCCACCTCGACCGTATGCGGATCGACGAGCGTCGCACGGCCCTCGACGTGACGAACCTTTGCATCCGAAAGCAGCCCCGCGTAGATTCCGCCCAGCCGTTCGATCTCCTGGCTCTTGTTGTCCCGGAGCGTCGGCCAGTCGAAATCAACGGACCCCACCGACCAGCCAAAGCCTCGCGTGGCATCGGCCAGCTCGTCGCGAAAATGCGAAGCGTAGACGAAGAGCTTCTTGGGCACGCAACCGACATTGACGCAGGTGCCCCCCAGATAGCGATCCTCGGCGACGGCCACCCTCGCTCCACGTTGGGCCGAGAAACGCGCCGCACGCACACCCCCCGATCCCGCGCCGATCACGAAAAGATCGAAGCCTCGATTTGCCACGGCCTGCTCCCAGCCCTTAGAATGCTCCGCACCGACCATAGCCCGTCGCTGGCAGTCCCCGCAGAAGATCCGAAGCTGCGATCCCACGCCACCGATTCGGAGTTGCAAGCGGCTGCGACGCGCTGCAAGGAGTTGCAAGGCCGATGGCCACGGACGATCTCATCTCGACAAAGCCGCGACGCATTCCGGCGCTGGTGCTCTCGGGTTTCCTGGGCTCGGGCAAGACGACCGTCGTACAACGCATCCTCTCCGACGCCCAGCGGCGAGGCATCCGGATCGCGCTGATCTCCAACGAATTGGGCGAGCTCGGCATCGACCGCGCGTTGCTCGGTCGTGGCGGCCAGTCCTACGTCGAGCTCGAGGGGGGCTGTGTGTGTTGCGAGCTGTCCGACGACCTGCTCGAGACGCTCACGGCCTTGCAGCACGACGTGGACCCCGACCAATTCGTCATCGAGACCTCCGGCGTCGCTCTTCCCTACGACACCCAACTCAATTTCTGGCGCGAACCGGCCTGCGATTTCATCGGCGATGACATGGCTGTCGTCGTCGTGAACGGCGAGCAGCTGAGCGAGGGACGAGATCTCGAGGGCACCTTCGAGGATCAGGTCCAATCGGCAGATCTGCTGATTCTGAACAAGATGGATCTGGTCCCGGAATCCGAGTGGGCGGCCGTCGAGACGCGCTTGCGGGAGATCGAGCCGGAGGCGCCCCTGGTGCGCGCGGTGCGCGGCGATGTGGAGATGGATCTGCTCTTTCCGCCGGACGCGGGCGAGCTCGATCGTCGGGGCCCGGCGCCTCCGCCGACACCGCATCGTCATGAGCACTTCGAAACCAGCGAATGGGCTCCGGAAGCGGGGATCTCCTGCGACGCGCTCGAGGCCCGATTTGCGGGGTTGGATCTACTTCGCGCCAAGGGCTTCGTGGAGACCGACGAGGGGCTGAGAATCGTGCAGGTCGTGGGACGCCGCTTCGAGATCAGCGTCCCCAGCGAAACGCCACCGCCGGAGCTAGTCGGTCGAGTCGTGCTGATTCGCCGCGCCTGAGCCGGTTCGCTAGCCCGCGGTCTTCCCGGTCGCCCTCTTTCCCGGCTTCTTCTTCTCGAGCTTCTTTCTTCCCACTTTCTGATGCACGAGGGCCTTCCGAGAGGTCGGTCCGCCGCCACCCGATCGCGCCTCCTCGGCAATGCGCTTCTTCGTCGCGGCCCAGCTGCAGATCGGACAGGCGCGCAGATCGTGACCGCGCGCAGGGCAATGCTCGCGGCCGAAGTAGATCATCGACAGGTGCATGCGCGCCCAGGTCTCCGGCCTGAAAACCGCCTTCAGGTCGCGTTCCGTCTTCTCGACACTCTTGCCGTCGGAGAGTCCCCAGCGAGCACTGAGGCGATGGATATGCGTATCGACCGGCAGGGCGGGGATGCCGAAAGCCTGGATCAGGACCACGCTGGCCGTCTTGTGGCCGACGCCCGGCAGAGCCTCGAGGGCTTCCATGTCGGGCGGCACGACACCCCCATGCTCGCGCACGAGAATCTCCGAGAGCGCCTTCAGGTTCTTTGCCTTGCCGGGTGCCAGGCCGCAGGAGCGGATCTCGGCCAGGATCTCAGGCCGCGACAGCTTCGCCATGGCCGCGGGCGTTCGAGCCTTCGCAAACAGGCCCGGTGTCACGAGGTTGACGCGATCATCGGTGGTCTGAGCCGAGAGCACGACCGCCACCAGCAGCGTAAAGGGATCCTCGTGCGAGAGCGGGATCGGCAGCTCCGGGTACAGCTCGTCGAGGATCGCGAGGATCCGGGCTGCCTTGTCGATGCGTTTCACGATCTGCCCCTCCCCGTCGAACGCGCAGAGTCTTGCCGGGCGCTCAGGATACCGGAGGGCGATTGAGCTGGCGCGGGAAGCGACTAGTCTCTCGGACGTGCGCGACGACCTGGCCACCCCGAGCGTCCTGTGCGACAGGATTGGGCCCCCGACTCTCGACCTCTCCACGACTCTCGACCTGCAACGCGACGACCTCCCGGACAGGGCCCTTCCAGACACTCGAACTCCAGCAAGAGGGACCCCGTGGCGATCCGCGAACTGAACGACGAAGGCAGGCAGGTCTGGGGCGGATTCGAGCTCGCGATCGCGGGCTCGACCCACATCGGCCGAACTCGTCGAACCAACCAGGACAGCTTCGATCGCTTCGATGATCTCGGTCGGGGCGAGATTCTGCTGGTCGTGGCGGACGGGCTCGGTGGGCATCGCGGAGGCGAGGTCGCGAGCAAGATGGCGGTCGGAGCCCTCGGCAAGCTGTGCCGCGAGGGGGAAGGCTCCCCGTCGACTCGCTTGCTGGCCGCCATCGAGCGCGCCAACTCGGAGATCCACAAGCTGGCGAGCAAGGACCGCACGCTCAAGGGCATGGGGACGACCGTCGTGGCCCTGCTGCTGTGTGAGACGGGGCCGTCGTTCGTGGCCCACGTCGGCGACAGCCGACTCTACCGACTGCGACACGAGACATTCGAGGCGCTCACCGAAGACCACTCGATCGTGGCCCTGCTGGTCCGCAACGGTGCGATCACGACCGAAGCAGCCCGGGAGCATCCCCAGAAGAACCAGATCCTGCGCGCACTCGGCGTCGGGGCGGAGGTCGAGATCGATGTCGCTCCCCTCGACCTGCAAGCGGGGGATGGCCTGTTGCTGTGCTCCGACGGCCTCTACGGGATGCTGCCCGACGCGGATCTGAAGGCACTGGCCGAGGCTACGCCGGATCCGCACGCGGAGGTCGCGTGGATGATCGATGCAGCCAACCAGGCCGGCGGCACCGACAACATCACGGCCCTGGTCGCCCGAATCCACCAGCCGCCCCGCCCGGCAACCCGACCCACCGCCCCCGCCCGACTCGCCGCGTGGGTCCGCGCCTTGTTTCGAATCGGGTCCTCGCAATGAACGACACGCGGCGCCGGCTGATCGACTGGGTTCCCGACGGTGGGATCTCGAATGCGGATGCGATCCTCGATCGCTTCACTCGCTGGGCGAGTGATGCCGGCTTCTCGCTCTACGAAGCGCAGGAAGAGGCCCTGCTCGAAATCATGACGGATCGCCACGTGGTGCTGAGTACACCCACCGGGTCGGGAAAGTCCCTGGTCGCCCTGGGCATGCACTTCAAGGCTCTCTGCGAGGCCAGGCGATCCTTCTACACCGCACCGATCAAGGCACTGGTCAGCGAGAAGTTCTTCGCGCTCTGCGATGAGTTTGGTCCCGACAACGTCGGCATGCTGACCGGCGATGCGGCGATCAACTGGGCGGCCCCGATCATCTGCTGTACGGCGGAGGTGCTGGCGAACATGGCGCTGCGACAGGGTGGCGAGATGGATGCGCCCTATGTCGTGATGGACGAGTTCCACTACTTTGCCGACCGCGACCGGGGCTGGGCCTGGCAGGTCCCCCTGCTGGTGCTCGACAGGAGCCGTTTCCTGCTGATGTCGGCCACCCTGGGCAACACGGCCGCGATCGAGGAGCGCATCACTGGAATCACGAATCGCGAAGTGGTCCACGTCCACAGCGACGAGCGACCGGTTCCCCTCGACTTCGAATACCGCGAGACGACGGTCGTCGAGACGGTCGAATCGCTGCTCGCCTCGGGGCGCGACCCGATCTACATGGTTCATTTCACTCAGCGCGATGCGGCCGAGCAGGCCCAGGGACTCACCAGCGGACAGATCACCGACAAGCAAGAGAAGAAGGCCATCGCGGCCGCCATCGGCGAATTTCGATTCGACTCGCCCTACGGCAAGGACATCCAGCGCTTTCTGAAGTTCGGGATCGGCCTGCACCACGCGGGCATCCTGCCCCGATACCGACTGCTCGTCGAGCAGCTGGCCCAGCAAGGGCTACTCAAGGTCATCTGCGGAACCGACACGCTGGGTGTCGGCGTCAACATCCCGATTCGAAGCGTGCTCTTCACGAAGCTCTCCAAATTCGACGGCGAGAAGGTCGGCATCCTCTCGATCCGAGACTTCAAACAGATCTCGGGACGCGCCGGCCGACGCGGCTTCGACATCGCCGGCAGTGTGGTCTGCCAGGCGCCCGAACACGTCGTCGAGAACCTCCGACTCGCCGCCAAAGCCGCCGGCGGAGGCAAGAAGAAAGAAAAGAAACGCAAGCCCCCGCCGAAGGGGTTCGTGGGCTGGTCGAGCGAAACCTTCCAGCAACTCATCGAGCGACCGCCGGAAATCCTGCGCTCGCAGTTCAAGCTGAGTCACGGCCTGATCGTCGCGCTCCTGCAACGCGGTGAAGATCAGCGCCTGATCGGCTCCGGCTACCGCGAGCTGATCGCAATTGTCGATTCGAGCTTCGAGACCGCGGAGCGCAAGAAACGCTTGCGACGCAAGGCGGCCGTGCTCTTTCGTTCGCTGCGACAGGCTGGCATCGTCCGCATCACGCGAGACCCACGAGGCGCCACGGCCCAGGTCGATGCAGATCTCCAGCGCGACTTCGGTCTCCACCACACGCTCTCGCTGTATCTCATCGATGCCGTCGCCGCTCTCGATCCAGGCTCCCCCGACTACGCGATCGACGTTCTCTCGGTCGTCGAAGCGATCCTGGAGAACCCGCGCGCACTTCTACAGGCACAGGTCCGCCAGCGAAAATCGGAGCTGATCGGGCAGCTCAAGGCCGACCGCGTCCCCTTCGAGGAGCGAATGGAGAAGCTCGAGGACGTGACCTGGGACAAGCCCAACTCGGAATTTCTCTACGCGACCTTCAATCTCTTCTCCGCCCACCATCCCTGGGTCGGCGATGACTCGATCCAACCGAAATCGATCGCCCGCGAGATCTGGGAAGGCTTCCTGCCCTTCGAGGAATACGTTCGACGCTACGGCGTGGCGCGGATCGAAGGGCTGCTGCTGCGCTACCTGAACCAGGTCCATTCGACCCTGGCCCGCAATCTGCCGGAATCCGCGCGCAACGACGAGGTGCTGGAGATCATCGCGTTCCTTCGCGCCCTGCTGGCGCGAGTCGACTCGAGTCTCGTCGAGGAGTGGGAGAGCCTCGTGCATCCGGGCGAAGCGAAGCCCAGCCCCGACGAGACTCTTCCCGACCGCGCACCGCGGCGACTCGATCGCAAGAGCTTCGATGCCCGGGTTCGCGCCGAGATGCACCAGTTCATGCAGGCTCTCTCGAGAGGGAATTTCGAGGCCGCTTCGAGCTGCCTGTCGGCCGAGGGGGAGCCGGTCTGGGATGCGCAGCGACTCGAGTCCGAATGGGCGCCGCTATTCGATGCCCAGCCGAGCCTGCGATGTGATCCCGAGGCGCGGCTAGCGCACTGGACCCGGCTCGAGGCCCGCGGAGAGCTGCTCTTCGACGTCGTCCAGACCCTGATCGACGAGGAGGGCGAGGGCGGGTTCCAGATCGAGGCGGAGATCGAGCTCTCCGAGGCGCGGATGCCCGCAGGTCCGATGCTCCGACTGCGCGGGCTACGCGCCGGCTAGATCGGGCCTCTAGGCCAGGGCCGCGCGATGCAGTCGGCTTTCGCCCTTGTCGTCGATCGGATCGACCCCGCTCCGCTCGCCGCAGACGAGCAGAGCGGCGGCGGCACCGCCTTCGAACCTCACGTCCTCGAAGTCCTGCTCGGTGGCTTCGGCGAGTCGCGACAGCAGCGCCCCCAGCAGCGCCTTCAAATCGGAGCTCGCCGATTCGAGCCCGCACAAGCGAACCGAGAATCGATTCCGTCCGCCCTCGTAATGCCAGTCCGAAGCGCGGATGAGTCGCTTGCTCGATTCGATCACGACATAGCCCGGCGCGTCGACCAGGCCGCGCGCATCCTGCAGAATCGACACCACGCGCTGCTCGTCGGCCCAGCCATCGACGACCGTCTGCGCCCAACCGGCGAGCCCCGCCTCACTACCGAGCTGTCCCGCCACCACCGCAACGAGTGTCTCGACGTCGGCGAGGGGCACCCAATCGGTCGAATCCGTCGACGGATCGACCAGCGCTCGCGCGTTCGGCGTCAGGGCGCCGTCGAGATCCGCTTCGTCGAGCTTGCCGGTGTCGAGCCAGTCGGCGATTCGCTGCGCCAGGGGCTCGATGAACAGACCGCTCAACTCGATGCTGTGCACGATTGCCTCCGCAACGCTTTGCGCCCCTTGCGATTCGGCGCATCCGCAGAAGGACTTGAGGGGCCTTGCTCGAGGGCTCAGTGCTCGTCGTAGCGAGCCAGTGCCGCGTCGTATTCCGGGAAACCGACCAGGGTCTGGAGCGCTTCGAAGGAGAGTCTTCGCTCGACCGGCCGGCCCGCCGCCAGATCGGCAAGCGCCGCCTGCATGGCACGTGCGGCGACCGAGAGCAACGTCAGCGGATAGGCCGCAATCCTGTAGCCGATCTCCGCGAGCCGCTCTGGTGGCAGCACCGGTGTCTGCCCATCCTCGACGACATTGGCCATCTTGGGCAGCTGGGGCAGCGCGCGACACAGGATCTCCATCTCGGACTCGTCACGCGGTGCCTCGAGAAACAGGATGTCGGCACCCGCATCGGCGAAGCCGCGGCAGCGCTCGATCGCCTCCTCGAGTCCATGCTCGGCGCGTGCGTCCGTTCGCGCCATCACCAGGATATCCGCGCCCGCCTCACGCGCTTCGACGGCGGCGCGAATTCGCTGCAGGGCCTCGCCTCGCGCAACGACCTGCTTGCCCCGGGTGTGTCCGCAACGCTTGGGAGCCCGCTGATCCTCGATCATGACCGCCGCGAAGCCCGCCCGCGCATATCCCGCCACGGTTCGCTGGATGTTCAGCGGATTCCCATAGCCGGTATCCGCATCACCGATCACGGGCAGCCCGACCGCCCCACAGATCGATCGCCCCTGATCGAGCATTTCGCCATAGGAGATCAGGCCGGTGTCCGGCGCCGCGAGCCGAGTGGCGGAAACGGCGAAGCCGCTCATGAAGGTCAAGTCGAATCCGGCCTGCTCGATCATGCGGGCGGAGAGCGCATCGAAGCAGCACGGCATGACGAGGCATCCGTCTCCAGCGTCTCTGGCGAGAAGCTCTCTCAATCGCTGCGTGGGGGCATTCATCGTCGGGCATCCCTCTCCGGCGCCAGCCATCAGCGCGTCGCTTCGCCACAGCCTATCTCAGCGGGCGAATCACAGAGAGCGGGGCTGCAGCGGAATCCCCACCGAGCTGAATGCGACTCCAGATGTCCAGGGACGGGGTTTCGGAGCGGCGGGAAGCTGGGATGGGCGCTCTTTTGGGCCGGGGAGGCCCGAGCGAACCTCGACCCGGCCTTCTACGACTACCCTTTTACGACTGCATGGATGGCGGGCGGCGCTGAAGACGAGCTCACGCTGGTTGCCAACGCAGCAGCGTGGTCGCGAATGCGGCTCCCGCCCCGGGTGCTGCGCGACGTCGCGAAGCTTTGGCGCCAGATCCATATCCTGGAGAACTCAGTAGCTGATATAGTCATTCAAAGGTGCCCGGTGCGACGACGAGCCAGTCGGTCCAGGTCGGCCTGCGCGATGTGGGCGCGGCGGATGCCGCGATGATCGGAAGGTGAAGCCATGGACCTCGGGTTGAAAGGCGCCGCTGTATGCGTGCAAGGTGGATCGAAGGGGATGGGGCGCGCTGCGGCCCGTTGCTTCGCCCGGGATGCCGCCCGGGTCGTGGTGCTCGCCCGAGACAAGGCCGGGATAGACGAAACGGTTGCTGAACTCAGCGACCTCGGCGCCAGCGAGACTTGGGGGATTTCCACCGACCTGCGCGTGCCGGCGACGATCGACGAGGCGTTTGCCGCGATCGGCGACCGGTGGGGCGAGCTCAACACCCTGGTGAATGCGGCCGGGCCCGGTGCCAACCCCACCAGCTTCGACCAGATCCCCGACGCCGAATGGATCGAGGCTTTTGAGCTGGGGGCGCTGAGCGCAGCGCGCTGCACCCGCGCCGCGCTGCCCCTGCTGCGTGCCGCGAGCTGGGCTCGAGTCGTGAACATCTCGGCTCATTCCACGAAGCGCCAGAGCGCCACCCTCGCGGCTTACACCGCGTCGAAGGCGGCGATGACCAGCATCTCGAAGAACATGTCGCTGTCGCTCGGCAGCGAAGAGATCCTGGTCAACACGGTGTCACCGGGGTCCTTCGCTTCCGACGGATTCAAGGCGGGGATGGCGGCGAGGGTCGGTGACCGCGACCTCGATTCGGAGAACCTCTACGACTGCATGGAATGGATCCGCCAGGACTTCGGGCACCCGGCGCATCTACCCCGAGCCGGTGATCCCGAGGAGATCGGGGCTGTGATCGCCTTCGTGGGCTCGAAGGTCAATTCCTACATGACCGGCGCCAACATCAATGTCGACGGCGGTTCGGACTTCACCTGACGAGTCGGCTGCGTCGTCGTCAGCGGCGCTCGTGTTCTCCCGCTAGCGCGGCAGCGACGTCGGTCGGGTCGAACACCAGCCGGCTGAACGCCACCCAGCGCACACAGACTGGTCTCCACTGAGGGGCTCGAAAAGCCAGCACGGTCGCGTCGCCCAGCTCAGGGGTTGGCGTCGGCGACGCGGGCCACCATTTCGCGATTCGATCGCCAATCGCAGATCGCCCGTGGCCACGCCGTGATCGCCAGCAGACTGCCCGCAAGCTGTGCAACGTTGACGCCCGCTTGTGCAGCAGCCGGCTCAGGAATGGGATTCCGCCGGCTCAGTCGACTCCAAATCAGCACAGTTGAGCGGATTTCAGCCCTCCCGCCCGGAGACGGGGCTTGGCACGGCCATTGCTTTATCGAGATCGAGCGATCGTTGCACAAGTCATCGGACGCGCGTGGTCTCGGGGAGCTCACGCGAACTCGTCACACCGCGTCTGCCTCGGTTCGATCCTTTCCTACTTCCCACCTGGAGATCTTCATGATTCGAAAACGCACCCTCCTCAACACGACGTACGCGCTGCTCGGGGCGATCGTCGCGCCGAGCGTGGCGCTCGCCGAAGGCGTCGACCCCGGCGTCTTCGTGGCCAACAACGCCTGGATGATGCTCGCAGCCGCTCTGGTGTTCATCATGCACCTGGGCTTCGCGATGGTCGAATCCGGGCTCACCCGAGCCAAGAATACGGCGAATATCCTCTTCAAGAACACCTTCATCATCTGCTGCGGCATCCTCACGTACTTCGCTGTCGGCTTCAACTTGATGTACCCGGGTGACTTCAACGGGTTCCTCGGCTTCGCTGGCTTCGGTCTCGCCGCCGGATTCGAAGAGGGCGCCAACACGGCGGCCTATGCGGATGGTGGATACACGTATTGGACCGACTTCCTGTTCCAGGCGATGTTCGCAGCCACCGCGGCGACGATCGTTTCGGGTGCGGTGGCCGAGCGGATCAAGCTGGGCTCGTTCATGATCTTCACGACGATCTTCGTCGCTCTGGTCTACACGATCGCGGGCTCCTGGAAGTGGGGCGGCGGCTTCCTCGATAGCGCCGGCTTCTACGACTTCGCTGGCTCGACTCTGGTCCACTCCGTAGGCGGTATGGCCGCGCTCGTCGGCGCCCTGGTGCTCGGCCCTCGACTCGGCAAGTACGCCAAGGACGGGGCGGTGCACCCGATGCCCGGTAGCTCGCTGCCGCTCTCGACGGTGGGGGTCTTCCTGCTCTGGCTCGGATGGTTCGGATTCAACGGCGGCTCGGTGCTCTCTGCCGATCCCGCGGCCACCTCCTTCGTACTCGTCACCACCTGTCTCGCGGCGGCCGCAGGCGGCATCGGCGCGATGATCGCCTACACCTTCGTGAGCTCGAAGCCCGATCTCTCGATGGCACTGAACGGCATTCTCGCCGGCCTGGTGGGCATCACCGCGGGCGCAGACGTGATCAACCCCGGCGCGGCAATTCTGGTCGGACTGATCGCCGGTGGCCTGGTCGTGGGCTCGGTGCTGTTGTTCGACAAGATCAGGATCGATGATCCGGTGGGCGCCATCTCGGTCCATCTGACCTGCGGAGTCTGGGGCACCCTGGCCGTCGGGATCTTCTCGACCAACCCCGACCACAGCCTGCTGACACAGGCCTTCGGGGTCCTGTGCTATGGCGGCTTCACCGCGATCTGCGCAGCGATCATCTTCCTGGGCCTCAAGGCGACGCTCGGGTTGAGCGTGAGCGAGGAGGAAGAACTCGAAGGACTCGACCTCAGTGAACACGGCATGCACGCCTACGATCTCTCGGGCTCCCCGGGATTCGTCGACGAGCAGAGTCACACTGTCTTTGGCGGCGGCCCGGCCCCCGCATCGAGCAAGATCGCCACGAGCGAGACCTGATCGGAAACAACCGGTCGGGGGCGGGCCATGCGCCCGCCCCCGACACTGAACCGGAGACCACGTCATGAAGAAGATCGAAGCGATCATCAAACCCTTCAAACTCGACGACGCCAAGGAAGGACTGGCCAAGATCGGCGTGCAGGGATTGACCGTCAGCGAAGTCAAGGGCTTCGGGCGACAGAAGGGACACACGGAGCTCTACCGCGGAGCGGAGTATGTCGTTGACTTCCTGCCCAAGCTGAAGCTCGAAATCGTCGTGGCCGACGATCAGGTCGAGAAGCTCACGCTCACGCTCCAGGAGACCTGCCAGACAGGCAAGATCGGAGACGGCAAGATCTTCGTGATTCCCGTAGAGGATGCGATCCGCATTCGGACCGGGGAACACGGAGACGCAGCGGTCTCGAGCGGCTGAGCCCGCCTCGCAAGACCGCAGGCAGCCGCAACGAATCGTGGCTGTCGGTGAATGAAGCGTCTGAAGCGTCCGAATCGCGTGCATTGCAGAGACGTGAATTGCAAAGAGCAGGGGGACGACGTTCGAACAGAGCGTCGTCCCCCGATCGTTTGGGGGGCGCTCCCGAACCGCGATCTACGGGATCAGTACGATCTTGCCGACGGTCTTGCGAGCAGCCAGCGCGACCAACGCCTCCCGAGCCTCGTCCAGCCGATAGCGGGCCGAAACCAACGGCTCGATCTGACCCGCCCGGAGCATCTCGAAGAGACCCTCGAAGCAGGCGTCGATGCGCTCGGGTTCCCGCTCGGGGTAGGCGCTCCAGTGCAATCCGACGATGGAGATGTTCTTGAGCAGCACGCGATTGAGCTCGATAGCGGGGATCGTCCCGCTGGCAAAACCGATTACGAGCAGCCGCCCATTCCAGTTGATGCAGCGAAGCGAACGCTGCGTGGTGTCACCGCCGACCGAGTCGTAGATCACGTCCGCGCCGCGCCCCTGGGTCGCCGCGAGCACCTCGGGCACGAAATCATCCTCTCGGTAGTCGATCAACACATCGGCGCCCGCGCTGCGCGCGATCTCGAGCTTTTGCCGCCCGCCCGCCGTCGCAATCACCTTCGCGCCCAGGGCCTTGCCGATCTGGACAGCCGCCAGCCCGACACCGCCGGCGGCTGCGTGGACGAGCAGGGTTTCACCGGCGAGCAGCGGCGCACGCCACAGCAGCGCCGCATAGGAAGTCGGATAGACGGTCGAGATCGCCGCCCCGGCTTCGAAGCCGAGCGCATCCGGCATCCGGTAGGTAGTCGCTGCCGGCGCCGCGACCTGCTCCGCAAATCCGCCGAGCGCGCAACGAGAGAGCACGCGATCCCCGATCTCGAGCCCCGCCACCGCGGAACCGACTTCCCGCACGATGCCCGCGACCTCGCCGCCCGGCACGAAGGGCAGCGCGGGCTTCTGCTGGTACTCGCCCTTCAGCATCAGCAGATCCGAGAAGTTGCAGCCCGCGGCCCGGATCTCGATGCGCACCTGGTCGGGCTCGGGCCTCGGAGCCTCGACCTCTCGCACCCGGAGCTGCTCGGGATTCATCAATCGATCGACCAGCACCGCTCTCATCGAAGCACTCCCTTCCGCTCGCCTTCCGCTCGGATTGCCCCTGTCCATCCCCGATCCCCGATCCGAGTCGCAACTCCCTAGCAGAGTCGAGGACCTGCCGGGTAGACTCGGGCTGGAAGGAGGACCGAGAGCATGCCGAATTCCGGCTCCGAGGCCGAGCGGAAACGACGACCCGACCGGCCCCTGCAGCGCATCGCGATGGCGCTGGCGGCGCTCGCCCTGCTGCTGCTCGCCTGCCGCACGACGCTCGAGACGACGCTGCCCGACGAGATCCCGAACGCCACACCGCCCTTCTTCGAAATCAGTGGCGGCCGGGGCGCGACACTCCAGCTGCTCGGAACGATCCATCTCGGGCCGGCCGAAGGCTGGTCCTTCGCGCCCGAGATCGATCGCGCCCTGGCCCAGGCGACCACACTGGTGATGGAGATCGACCTTTCGAAAGCGACCGAAGAGGCGGTCAGCGATGCCATCCTTCGCTACGGCATGCTGCCCGACGAATCGTCCCTGTCGCAGATCATCACAGCCGAGACGGCCCAATTGATCGCGCAACACGACGCGGAGTTGACGGCGATCGGCTTGCCCGGCGGACTTCGCGAGCGCCTGAAGCCCTGGTTCATCGCGCTCCGCCTGGTGGAATCGACCAGCGGGCAGACGCGGTATCTGCCCGACCGATCTGTCGATCAGCAGGTCTTTAGCGCACTCGGCTCCCGAGAGCTGATCGCCCTCGAAACCCTGGACGAACAGCTGCGCTTCTTCGGCGAGCTCTCCCCCGACCTCCAGGAGCTGATTCTTCAGGACTCCCTGATGCGATACGCAACGGCGCCCGACTCGATCGAGGAACTCGTGGGGGCCTGGCGTGCAAATGATCAAGACACACTGGTCCGGCTTGCGCGAGAAGGCGTCGAGACCCTGCCCGAGCTCGACGCCTTTTTCGACATCCTGCTCGACGTCCGCAACCGAAACTGGCTTCCGACCCTGACCCGTTTGCTCGAGTCTCCCGATCGAGCCGGCACGACGATCTTGGTCGCAGTGGGCAGTCTCCACCTCGTCGGCCCGGGCAGTCTCCCCGATCTGCTTCGACGAGAGGGCTACCGTGCCGTGCAGCCGACGCGACCTCTTGCTCGCGAGACAGCGGCTCGCGAGAGGGTCGACCCATGAACGAATCGACCTCGATCGATCCGAGCGTATACGTCGCACCCAGCGCGGAAGTCTACGGAGAGGTTCGGATCGGTGCGGAATCCTCGCTCTGGCCGAGAGTCGTGATCCGCGCCGAATCGAACGGCGTCGAGATCGGCCGCTACACCAATCTTCAGGATTTCGTGATGGTCCACATCGGATACGAGCATTCGACCACGATCGGCGATTTCTGCTCGATCACCCACCACGCGACCGTGCACGGCTGTGTGATCGAAGACGATTGCCTGATCGGGATCAATGCGGTGTTGATGGACGGAGTCGTGATCGGACGCGGCTCGATCGTGGCCGGTGGAGCCATGATCAGGGAAGGCGACGTCTTCGGACCCGGCTCGATCATCGGCGGGGTCCCGGCGAAGAAGATCGCCGAGCGCGACGCCTCGCGCGCCAACCGCATGAACGCCTGGCAGTATCATTGGAATGCCCAGGCCTACAAGCGGGGCCGCCATCGGGCCTGGACCGGACCGGAGTACGAAGCCTGGATCGAGGAGATCGCCCGAAAGCTCGAGAACGACGAGGATCTGGTCGGGCTGCGCTGAGCGCCAACTTGCGACTTCGTCGACGAGAGCGCTTCAGGAGCTGGAGTCGGGCGGTTTCGAATCGGGCGCGTCGGCCGCGATGCCCCGGAAGAGCAGCGCCAGTGCCTGTTGGATCGAAGCCCGCAATGCGTCGTCGGACACCAATGCGTTGGCCCATGGGATTCGCGCCCCGTTCGTGACGTGAAAGAGCGTTCGTGCAGCCTCGAGTACGTCCACGTCTCGAGCGAGATCCCCCCGCATCCGACCCTGCTGCAGGATCTCCATCAAGAGCCCGATGGTCCGGTCGTGGAGCTGCAGGACGCGGCGGGCGACACGCGCCTCGGTCCTGGTCGTGGCGCGCAGCGCGATCGTGGTGAGATCTCGATCTGCGACGAGCAGCTCGTGTTGGATGTCGAGGAACTCGGCCAGCCGCACCCGAGTCGGGCGCCGGCGATCGTCATGGCTTCGAAAGCGGGTCCAGGCCTGCTCCTGCATCTCGGCCAGCTCCTCGATCAGCAGCTCTTCCTTGCTCTGGACATGGCGATAGATCGAGCTCGTGCCCATCCCGGCGCGCTCGGCGATCGCACGCAAGGTCGCACCGTCAAAGCCGCGCTCGCGAAACAACGAGCGAGCCGCCTCGCGAATCCGCGCGCGACTCCTGCGCCCACGCGCCAATCGGCCGTCGTCCGGACGCAGCGGGGGACGAGTCTTGGCTCGGGTACCGAGACCTTCCGAGGTCGGCGGCGCACTCATTCGACTCTCCCCCGGGACCCCCGGATCGCAGTTATCGTGGTGCAGGGAATCTTGCCAGGTTGCAACGCGAACAGAATCGCATAGATCTGCTCAAGCGCCACGAAAACCGCGCCCCAGACACACGCAGCGCACCCCCAGAACATCGAGCTCGGCGCGATTCTCGAATCCCAGTCCCTGGTAGAAACGCACGCTCTGCGGCCGATCCGCCTCGAGATAGATCGGCGCAGGCTGCTGAGCCACCAGCTGACCGAGCGCCTCGACCAGTGCGCGTCCCCAGCCGCGGCGCCAGGCCCAGGGCGCGACGCCGAGGATTGCGAGATACCAATGGGGCTCTACGGGGTGGAGTAGACCCAATTCGTGATTCACCTGACTCCAGCACTCCATTGCGCGGATTCCTTGACGGAGCATGCACCCGAGTTGACGTCGGAATCTGGGGGCACAGAGTGGAAATCCACCCGGCTGGAGCGCCACGAAGCCCCCCGCGACCCGACCCTCGGCGCGAAGAACCCTCGCGATCGCAGACCCCTCCGAATCGAGGACCAGAGCCCGAAGACCCGCTCGATTGGCGCGAATTCGCCGCCGCGGATCGGAACCGTGGATCGCGACGTTCATCGGGTTGTCTCGAAAGGCCTCGGCCAGGACCTCGAGCAGCGCCTGCCGCGCCATCCGGTCGGGCGCTGAAATCATCTGCCCCGGCTCGATGCTCTGGCGTCGCTCAAGACTTGCTCCTCGGGATCTCCGCCCCAGCGTCGCGGGTGAGCAGTTCGACGGGGCTCTATCCTCTAGCACGATCGCATCGGCTCGTCGGCCGCGCTGCGTCGCGATCGCCACGCCGCCCGGAATCTGCTCGTTCTCTCCACCCACCCCGTGAGTCCCGAGCGGCCGACGAAACCGCTCTTCGCCGCGCGAGAAATTGCGACGCTGAATCGCCGCCCGAAAGCCAAAGGCGCCAGCATTCGCGAGAGTCTGATTGTCGATGTGGGCTCACCCGGGAACGAGCGGGTGCCGATATGGAAGCATCCGGCGCTTTCGACGCGACGACTCTCGTCGCGTCGAAAGCGCCGGACGGAGGCAGAAGGCTCTTGAAGAAAGAGACAGAGATCATCTGCCGACTGCGCTTCCAGCATGAGGAGCACGATCGCGTCTTCACGATCGGTGATCGGCCGATCGTGATCGGTCGCGCCCCCGATAGCGACCTGTTGATCGACCACGAGAGCATCTCGCGCCAACACTGCCGCGTTGCGCGCCAGGACGAGGGATGGGTACTTCGCGACCTGGGAAGCAAGAACGGATCCCGCATCAACACCTTCCACGTCGAAGAACAGGTCCTGCGCAACGGCGATCGCCTCGATCTCGGAACGATCCGACTCTACGTCGAGATCGGACCCAACTCGGCCGAATCCCGCGCTCGGGTCATCTTCGACGACAAGCGGCTGCCCGCTCAGCATACCGAGGCCCTCGATCTCAGGGGTCTCGACCACCTACTGCAGGCCGCCCAGGAATTCTCGATCGGCACGTCTTCGGGCGCGGGGAAAAACGGGCTGTCCGGGCTCGGCGAGGAGATCCCTACCACCAGCGAAAAGCCTGGCGAGATGCTTCGGCTCGTAAGCGAGTCGGCGGAGAGCCTGTTGTCGTGCACGACGCTGCCGGAAACCCTCGAGCGAATCCTGTCGCTGGTATTCGCGAACGTACCGGTCGAGCGAGGCGTGATCTGCCTCTACGATCCCGAATCGCAATCGATTCAGCCCGTGGCCAGGCGCAATCGAGAGGGGGTTCCGGACGAGCCGATCACGATCAGCACCAATATCACCGGTGCTGCCATCGACGAGAAGAAGGCCGTCCTGATCAGGGATACCGCGATGGACGAACGCTTCGGCGGAGCCGAGAGCGTCATCATGATGGACATCCATTCGGCGATGTGTGCACCGTTGTTGCGCGATGGGAAGGTCAGCGGATATATCTACGTCGACTGCCAGTCGAGCACGCACCCCTTCGATACGTCGCAGCTCCAGGCACTCTCGATCCTGGCTCTGCTCGCAGCGATCGCCGTCGAGCAGGCCGCGCTGCGCGATGACATCCGACGCGAACAGGAACGACGCAGTCGCCTAGCACGATACAGCTCCCCGGCCGTCGTCGAGCGCATCCTCGAAGCGCCAGAATACGACAGGGCTGGAATGAGCGCCGAAGAGGGCGACGTCTCGGTGCTCTTTGCCGACCTGACCGGCTTCACGAGTATGGCCGAGCGACTGCCAGCAAGCGAGGTCGTGTTGATCTTGAATCAGATCTTCGAACGACTCACAAGCGCCGTGTTCGAACTCGACGGAACGCTCGACAAGTTTCGGGGCGACGGCATGATGGCCTTTTTCGGCGCGCCGATCGCGATGCACGACCATGCGGTGCGCGCCGTCGAAGTAGCGCTGCGGATGCAGGAAGCCCTCGCTTCTCTGAACATAGCACGCGATACGATGCGACCGATCTGGATGCGCATCGGTATCAATTCGGGAACCGTTGTCGTCGGCGATATCGGCTCACCGCAACGCAAGGACTACACCGTAATCGGAGACGTCGTGAACATTGCGAGCCGCCTCGAATCCTCGGTCGCGAAGCCGGGCCAGGTCATCATCGGGGAAGCGACCTATCAGCTTGTGAAACGCGCCTACCGATGCGACCCACTCGAAGAAGTCCGTCTCAAGGGCAAGAGCGAGAGCGTTCGCCCCTACTGGGTCCGAGAGCGTCTCGCCGACCCACCCGGTACAACGCGCGCACTCTAGCCCGGATTATTCGTGAGGGTCCTACTGCGGCGGCGCGAAACAACGTCCCGACAGAGAGTATCCGTCGCAGTTTCCCGAGCGCTCGGCCAAGGGCCGCGACCCGCTGGATTCCCAACGCATCCGGCGCGACTGCGGCCGAGAGAATCCGACCGTCAGCGCCTCGAAGAAA
>PVBE010418394.1_pt1 | contig 33351 bp, 30 predicted proteins | sample 1631181 | NCBI WGS metagenome assembly PVBE01 (sample SAMN08397723, study PRJNA350692) | Marine metagenome, whole genome shotgun sequencing project. | isolation source: water | place: Pacific Ocean | collected 2012-04
ACCGAAATTGAAAATGAAACATCGCAAATCGAGCCCGATCAGCCGCCGAACAAGCGAAAATTTCCAGCGTGACAAATGCCGTCGGCGTTAAGTTCATCAACAGCAAACCTCCTCTCACCGCTTTTTTCAAACAGGTCAACGCCATCGTCCAAAAGCACAAATAATATGGCGGGATAAACGCATGGGGAACAGTTCCGGCTGTTCCCCAATTTTTTATTTAAGAGTAGCATCGTATCAGGGAACTTTGGGAAAGGGGAAATTTTGGAAGAGACCGGAGTGCTAGCCAAGGGATTCGGACGGTTTCTTGATGTGGTCAAATTGCTTCTCGCCTCTCTCATGCTGGTTGCGATTGTGGTCAACTTCGCCAACGTTATTGCCCGCCATATCTTCTCGGCACCGTTCATCTGGGCCGAAGAAATTCTTATTTATATCATCGTCTGGATGGTTTTTTTCGGTGCCGCCGTCGTCAGTTGGGACGGCAAGCAATTACGGATGGACCTTCTGTCGTCCAGCTTGAAAGGCCCTCTGCAAAAAAGTGTCAACGGAATAGCAAGCCTTTTTTTGTGCATTCTTTGTTTATTTATGATCGTACATTCTCACGAAGTCATCGTGACCTTTATTGAAACCGGTCAAACGAGCATCGCAGCTGAAGTGCCGGTGGTCATCCCCCACATCGCCATCCCTATTGGCTTTATTTTAATTTTTGTCGGAACGCTCATCCGATTTAGAGAGCATTTGGCAGGCATACCATCCATCACTCCTGATGATAGCGAGGCAGATAAATAAAATGGTCTGGCTGCTGGTTTTTATGCCCATCGCCCTATTGGTCCTCGGCGTTCCGATATTCGTTATTCTGGCCGTTACTTCAATGGTAGTGCTCATATTTGGCGATATTCCCGGCACCATCATGCACCAGAACATGTTCGGCGGGGTCAGTATATTTTCGCTGATGGCGGTGCCGTTCTTTATCTTCGCCGGTGAATTGATGGGACGGGGCGGCATGTCCAAAAGGCTAATCGCCTGGGCGCTTTCCATCCTCGGCGGCATACGCGGCAGCCTGCCCTTGACTACGGTTGGCACCTCGACGGTATTTGGCGCTATTTCGGGATCTAGCCCGGCCACCGTCGCCGGTGTCGGGCGCTTGTTATATCCACCGCTCAGGGATAAAGGTTACAGCGAGAAATTTTCCTCCGGCGTAATCACTTCGTCAGGCGCCATCGCCATTGTTATACCCCCTTCAATTGCCATGATTCTTTACGGTGTGTCGGCGGAAGAGGACATCGCCAAACTTTTCATCGCCGGTATCCTGCCGGGATTGTTAATGGCTTTTGCCATGGGTATTTACATCTATATATACGCCCGGATCAAAGGCATCAAAGAAAGTGAAGGCTTCAGCTTAACAAAACTTGTGATCACGACCAAAGAAGGAGTCTGGGCTTTGGGCAGCCCATTCATCATCCTAGGCGGTATTTATTCCGGCATATTTTCGCCCACTGAATCGGGCGGAGTCGCATGTGTTTATGCGATTTTGGTGACCAGGTATATTTATCGCGATATCAGTTGGCACGGTATTTGGGAAGTCGCTCAAAGTTCGGCCTATTTGACGGCGCAGGTCTTGATCATTGTCGCCGCCGCCAGCGTTTTCTCTTGGCTTCTGACAGTCAACGGCATCCCCCAGGCGGTTGCCTCCTATATCGGCGACATCAAGGCGGAACCTTGGGTTATCCTCCTAGCCATCAACGTTTTCTTGCTGATTGTCGGCTGTGTTCTGGATCCCAATTCAGCGATCCTGGTATTAACGCCCTTGCTGGCCCCCATCGTTCAGGCCATGGGGGTAGATCTGATTCATTTTGGCATTATCATTACAGTGAACCTGGCAATTGGCATGTTCACGCCCCCCTTCGGGCTCAACATCTTCGTCGCTCAAGCCGTCCTCAACGCCCCACTCAAGAGCATTTATCCGGGCTTGATCGCCTTTATCTTCATAAATATCGGCGTACTGATGGTGGTCACCTATGTACCAGAACTTTCGCTGGTATTGACCCGTTAGGATCCCAGAACAAAAACGGCGATTTTATCTATTTGATAGGAGCTAAAGACAATGAATCACCAGATAAATATATATTTGCCATGCAGTTAACTAATGAAGCCTCCACATCTAGACCGGGGTTATATTATCACGACTCCATCTTGTTTTTGTATTGCCTGAGAGATACTTCGGAAAACGATCTACTCAAGTATTTCAATTCTGTACGCATTAAATCGGGATAGAAGAAATACCATTCTACCCGAAATTCGAGCCACCATTCACGTGCATGGTTTCGCCGGTCATGAAGCTGGCCTTATCGGAGATTAGATAGATACCAGCGTTGGCAATTTCTTCCGGTGTGCCGAAACGGCCAAGGGGGAAGCGCTGCGTCATGGCGGCGCGTTTTTCCTCGGAATAGGAGCCGATCAAGGGCGTTTCGGTGATGCCCGGGCTGACGGCGTTAACGCGGACGCCCAGGGGGCCCAAAGCTCTGGCGAAAGACCGGGTTAGTGCAATTGCAGCGCCTTTAGAAGCCACGTAGGCCGGGCCGCCCTGCCCTTCGCCGCCCGTAACACCGAAGAGTACTGATGTTGAGGTACAAAGAACGATAGCCCCTTTGCCGCGCTCAGTCATATGATTGGCCGCGGCCTGGGCGATCAGGAACGTACCGGTGACGTTGACGGCCATGATGCGGTTGCATTCATCGGCTTCCAACTCGTCCCAACGGGCCGAAGAATGGGCCGCCCCCCAATGAATAAGAGCATCCAATTGACCAAACTTTTCGACGGCTAGGGCAACAGCGCTACGACAATTTTCAGTGTCGGAAACGTCCCCAGTAAACAGAACCAGCCGGTCATTATCTTCTGGCAGTTCGTCTTTCATGCGGTCGCCTTGAATATCGAAGGCAACAACATTGGCTCCATCTTCCAACAGAAGGCGCGTACAAGCGAGACCGATACCGCTCGCCGCGCCGGTGACTAAAACCGTTTGAGCTATCATTGCAATCTCCTTAGGAAGCGCTTTTGATTCTAAGCTTGGCGCGCTTGGGAATATCGAACTTGGGTAGACCCGCCTCTTCCCAGCTTTCCAAAGCTCTATCCATGATGTCCTGAGCCGGTAACGAAATAACCCCGGCATCGATAGTCTGCGTCGCATCGATGACGACCTTACTGCCGAACTCTATATTGCTGGGATCGACCCGTACCGATGGATCCATTCCCATGGGGAAATAGACGTCATCAATAATGATCGTATCCCGCACCGGATTGTAGTGAGAATTCATGGCCCATTCGATATGGAGGGGATCACGGATATCGATATCCTCATCGACAATGGTGACCCGTTTGACCGGGCTCATGTCGGCGATCAACCGGCCGATCCTCTTGGCATGCCCATCGTGGCGCGGCGTCATCGCCACAATGCAATGGGCCAGGAGACCACCGAAGGTGAGATCTATAAAGACATCTTTGACCGAGCTTTCGGCAAAATCATGCGTCAGAATTTTCATCAGCAGCGGGGCGTTACTCAGGCTTTGCAATACAGTGCTTTCGCTAGGCGGCATTTGGCTTGTATAGCCGTAGTAAATCGCATCCTTGCGGTGAGTAATTGCCTTGATACGCGCCAATGGCTTGGGCGCTACCGGCCCCATATAGCCGGCAAATTCGCCAAACGGTCCTTCGTCACCGAATTCTCCCGGCAAAACCTCGCCCTCGATGATTATCTCTGCATTGGCCGGCACCAAAAGGTCACTGGTCTGGCACTTTACCAGTTCAATCGGAGCGCCTTTCAGGCCGCCGGCCACGTTCACCTCTTCCACATCGAAAGGCATGTTAGCGACGGTGGCGTAGTGGATCGCTGGATCGGTACCCACGACCCACGCAATTGGCGCCGGTTTGCCTTTGTCCAGATAGGTGCTGGCCTGCATAAAGCCATGCCGGCCCGGACTGATATTGGCCAGCACATGGGTATCGTCTTTCACCATAGTTCGGTAGACACCCATATTCTGATGCCCGGTGTCGGCGTTTTTGGTCACCGTGATGGTGGTGATATAAGGTGCGGCATCTTTGCCAGGCGTCCAGTGAGGTATCGGTAGATCGCTTAACTTGACCTCATCACCGGTTTTAATGACTTTCTGGCAGGGTGCTGTTTCCACTACCTCCGGCGCAATGGGATTAAGCAGGGCATTAATCCATTTGTCGGTCATTTCCTCAGTTGGAACGCCTAGACCCAGTGCATATGAGTGGGTGGATGCCCCTAATGCACCAATTACCAAAGGGAAATCCGAACCTTCAACGTCATCAAACAAAAGGCCAAAACGCTCATCATTGGGCAGCGCCTGAAAAGCCCATTTGGCCATAGCAGCTGGTTCCCAGGTTTTATCGACAGATTTTCGCACGCGGCGCAAAAAGCCTTGCTGTTCAGATACAGCCAAAAACCCCCTGAAACTGCGATGGCTCATTCTTCCTCTCCCAAAAAAGCAATCTTAATTATTAGTCGTTCTTATTTTCGACGACATCCATCACAGCCTTCACCATGCCCACATATCCGGTACAGCGGCAGATATGGCCGCTCAACATATCCTTGACTTCGTCCTCGCTCGGGTTTGGATTACGCCCCAGAAAATCTGTCACCGACATCAGAATACCCGGTGTGCAGTAGCCACACTGCAAGGCATGATGTTTGCGGAAAGCCTTTTGCAATTGATTCAATTCACCTTCTTTACCGGCCAAGTTTGCCGCTGTCTCAATGCTGCAACCTTCCGCCTGGACAGCGAACATCAGGCAGGACCGGACAGCGCGGCCATCGAGCCGCACCGTGCAGGCGCCACACACGCCGTGCTCGCAACCAACATGAACTGAATTGGTGTCAACCACTTGACGCAAAAAGTCCGATAGCAACATGCGGGGTTCCGCCAGTCCGCTGACTTCTTTGCCGTTAAGATTGAACGTAACCTTATGTTGTTCTTCTTTTTTAAACTCACTCATTTTTTTGCTTCCATAATGGTGCGCTTTCCAAGCCTTCTAACCAATTCGCGACGGTATTGGGCTGTTGCATGAATATCGTCATAACCTTCCAGATCCCAGGCGAATTCGTTGAGCGCATCATCCAGTTGCGCATCATCCAACCCGTCCCAATCCCTGACGGTGGGCTGGTCGGCGACGCCGCCGACACCTAAACGAATTGAAGATCCAGATACGACAGCCGCGAAACTGGCCACCGCGAGATCGCCCTTGCGCCGATTCATTTCACCAAAGGCGTAGCCGCATCCGTCGACGCCAAGCGGGAAGCGGACAGCTGTAACCATTTCATCCGGCTGCTTGTCCGTGGTCAGGACGCCAACTTGGAAATCAGCCGCTTTGACGACTCTTTTCCCTTTGGTTGACTGAAGAACAACTTCCCCTTCCAAAGCCGCCAGCGTCAGCGGCAATTCAGAGCTGGGATCGGAATGGGCGATTGAGCCACACACGGTTCCCCGGTTCCGGGTCTGAAAATGACCGACATGAGGCATTGCTTCATTCAGCAACGGCACCGTTGCCGCCAAGTCCGGCCAATCCTTGAGGTCACACTGGCGGGTCGATGCGCCGACTTCTAACGCGCTGCCCTCGATTTTTATGTAATCAAGATCACTCAACCGATTAATATCGATCAGCACGTCCGCCTCGATGAGCCTGAAATTAATCATGGCGACCTGTGACTGGCCTCCGGCTAAAATGCGAGCGCCACCTTGATGCTCGTACAACGCGGATAATACTTCGCTCAACGATTCCGCCCGGATGTAATCAAACTGTTTAGGCTTCATTTCGCGCCTCCCAACAGGCTCAAAAGCCATCGCCAGAAAGACTGGTCGCCGCCACTATCGGGGGGAGCTTCCCCGCTACCAATCTTGGCGGTGAGACGTTTGAAGAACTGATTGATCACCATGCGGGTGGAACCTTCAAGAACACGTCCGCCGATGGCCGCGACCTTGCCGGATATCTCGACACCATACTCGTACGAGACCTTTGTATTTGGCCCGTCCGCTTCGAGCTTTACATTGCCGGAACCGCGCGATGAACCGAGCGGTCCGTCCAGGCCTCCGGACAACAACACCGAGTTTGGCTCAACCATATCGGATAATTTAACCCGGGCTTTGAATTTACCGCTGACCGGTCCGACACCGAGCGTGACCTCAGCTTCATAATCATTGTCGCCCACCAGTTTTAATTTGTGACAGCCCGGAATGACGGCGGCGAGTTTGTCCGGATCGATAAGCGTCTGCCAAACTACGTCCGGCTTCGCGGGTACGACGTGGCTGCCATTGCCCGTAAGCGATTTATTTGATTTAGGCGTATCCGGTACCACTTCTTTGGCTGCCGGTCTCGGTTTTTCCTCACCATGCATGACCGCGCTGATCTTCTTGGGCGTCAGCGGCAGATCAATTTTTTCCAGATCAAGGGCGTCACAGACGGCATTGGCCAGACAGACCGGCGTACTAAGGACGTTGCCCTCTGATCCGCCTTTGGCGCCCAAGGGCGTAAACGGTGACGGGGTGCATACGTGATAAAGCTCCGGTTCCGGTACTTCACAGACCGTCGGCGGCAGATAGTCGGCAAATGTTCCTGAAAGGAATTCACCGTTTTCGCCGTAGACAAATTCTTCCATCAACGCGCAACCGACACCCCAGGCATAAGCGCCGTAGGTCTGGCCGTCTTTGATCAGCGGATTAAGAATATTACCGGAATCGTGGACGGTGACATATTTATCAATTCTGATCTGACCGGTATCCCTATCGATTTCGATACCGCAGAAATCAAACACAAACCCATAGGTTAGCGAAGTATTAATTTCGTCCTTATCGGTCGGTGGCTCAAGCTCAGGCGGGGCCCAGATACCGACCGACCGCATGCCCGGCTCCATGCCTTCGGGAAGTTCACCCGGCTGCCAATGTGCTACACCGGCCACCCGATGGAGCTTGAGAAAATTTTCAGGATTGGCCGCGGCAAATACTTTGTTATCGGCGAAGTCGATTTCATCGGCCGGAACATTCAAAGTCTGCGCGGCAATGCGGGCCAGCTTGTCGCGAATTTTTTTAGCTGCAAGATGGCAAGCGATCGCCGTTGCCGAGGAAAACCGGCAGGAATAATTACCCGTCGCAATGGACCACGGATCTTTGTGGGTATCGAGTTCAGTATTAACGCGAATTTGGTCCGGTGTAACACCCAACTCATCGGCGACAATTTGAGCCAAAACCGTTGCATGACCTTGCCCTTGCGGCAATGAATCCGCAGTCACACTGATGGCGCCCAGCGGTTCCATATTGACTGTCGCATAAGATACGTTGCCACCCTTTAATCCGGATGCGTGGCGTTCTTCAGCCGTTTGAATGGTCGACAGATAACCCATATTGGAATGCGCCGGATCTGAAACGGCGGCGTAGCCAATACCATAAATCCGTCCTTCAGCCCGTGCCTTATCGCGCCTTTCGATGAGTTCTTGCAATTTGCCGTCACGGACGCCGACGTCAACGACTTGCTGATAGTCGCCAGAATCAAGTAGCGCGCCGGCTGTGGCACGATACGGGAACGCATCTTTGGGTACGAGATTCTTTCTGATAACCTCCAGTTGATCGACTCCGGTGACTTCGGCAACGCGATGAACGATGCGCTCAAGCGCATAGAAAGATTGTGGTCCACCGAAACCCCGGACCATACCGGAAGGCGTTTTGTTGGTCATCACCATCCGGTTCACAAGCGTTAGGTGTTTAATATCGTAGGGACCGGTCATGACCCCTTGTTGCCGGTACAGCGGCCCGGGCATGGGCGGGCGCAAATAGGCACCGTAATCATCAAGCATGTTGTAGCGCAGCGCCGTAATTCGACCATCGCTAGTCGCGGCCGCTTCGACAATCATTTCCCGGTTGGGAGCTGCGATAGCCGCTGTTAGATGTTCCAATCGATCTTCCACCCATTTAACAGGCCGGCCGACGATTTTAGCGGCAATGCAGCACATGACGACATAGGGGAAAATAGCCTGTTTGACGCCGAAGCCGCCGCCCGAATATGGTGCCGAGCGCATACGCAGTTTCGATCCCGGCACCTTTAACGCCCGTGCCATGACCGGGTGGACGGTAAATGGTCCCTGGAAATTCGACATAACGTCATAGGTCTGTTCATTGGTATCGAATTCCGCCGCCACGACATAACCTTCTATAGGTGTATGGGAATTACGGGGATAAGAAATCTCAAGCTTCACATGATGATCAGCTTCGGCAAAAGCTTTATCCGGCTCACCATAATGAAATGTACGTTCTGATACGACGTTGGTACCGCAGGCGTGATGAACCAAAGGTGCACCCTCTTTGGCTGCATCCTCTGGCGAAATTACCGGCTTAAGGACGTTGTAGTCGACAGCAATATGATCGACAGCGTCTTCAGCCAGATATCGGTTGTCTGCAATAACGACCGCAACAGCTTCTCCGACAAACCGCACCCGATCAACAGCCAGACTCCACTGGTCCATAGGTTCCTTAACGACCATAATAAACGGTGTTGTCAGTTCTTTAATTTCGGCGCCGGTCAGAACTTCGACGACGCCAGGCTGGTCTTTAGCCGCAGTGACGTCTATGGACTTAATTTCCGCCGACGCATGTGGAGAACGAAGAAATGCAGCATGCAAAGTGCCGGCTCTGACGGGAATGTCGTCTGTGAATTTCGCACTCGCCGTAAGCAGCGCAGTGTCCTCGACACGCTCCATAGGCCGCCCTACATATGGACGTCTTTCAGCTGTCATGTGATTCCTTGCTCCCACTAATTCGGCCCCTAATAGAACGTACCCCGACCTATACTTCAATTACAATTCGTATAAATGAGATATGCTATTAGGGTAAAATATTGTACTGCTTTCTGTTTTTGAGATATTCTTGTGAAATATCTTGAGATCGCCTATTAAAAAACTCTATTTTGGGCCATTATCAAATTGGAATAATTGCTTGATCCAAACAACAATGGAAATTTATTTTTATCGCAAGTATCGTTACAACAGTATCATAAATTTTTAAATCAAAGCCTCATATAGAAAGACTCAAGGACAACAATCATGGAAGATATTTCCGTCATACTCGATGATTCAGAAACGCCACCGGCAATAAAATTCCCGCCTGTTTTTAATGTTGCCGTACCATTCATCGACAGGCATCTGAAAGAAGGCCGGGCGCGAAAAGTTGCCATTCGGACAAATGATGAAGACGTTACCTATGGCCAGCTTGCCGAAAATGTCAGCCGATATGGTAATGCTCTACTCTCACTAGGTATCAAACCTAAAGAGCGGGCGCTGATGGTGGTTAAAGACAGTCCTGAGTTCGTCGGCATATTTTTCGGCGCTATCAAGGCTGGTGTGATCCCAATACCGGTCAACACGATGATGCGGGTCTCCGACTATGAATATCTGATCGAGGATTCCGGCTGCAAAGTTTTGATTTACAGTCCAGAGTTCACGGAAACTGTCGAAGAAGCTCTCGAACAGGCAGATCATGCGCCGGCCCAATCACTTACTGTTACTCAACTGAGCAAGGAAGCTGCAAAAGCATCCGCAGAATTGCTCCCCGCACCGGCGACAGAAGAAGAAGTTTGTTTTTGGCTCTATTCCTCCGGATCTACAGGGAACCCCAAGGGTGTCGTTCACCCACATCGTTCTATGGTTTATACCAGCCAATGTAGTGGCGTCGATACCATTGGGCTCCGCGAAGACGATTCTTGTTTTTCCGCTAGCAAAATGTTTCATTCCTACGGCTTCGGCAACGCCCTCACCTTTCCCCTGTGGGTCGGCGCGACCATCATCTTAAGCGATCAAAAAGTATCGTCGGAAATGACATTTGAGGTGTTCGAAAAATTCCGCCCGACGGTCTATTTCGGGGTTCCGACGCTCTATGCCCAGCAGTTGCACGCCATGGACAAAAAAATGCCGGATACCAGTTCTATCCGTCAATGTGTCTCGGCGGGCGAGGCGTTGCCCAGTGATGTCCTGCTTCGTTGGAAAGAAAAAACAGGAATACTAATCATCGATGGTTTGGGCTCGACCGAGGCGCTTCATATTTTTGTCGGCAACACACCGGCCGACTATAAGCCGGGTACATCTGGCCGGGTGGTTGGCCGTTATGAGGTCCGGATTGTCGATGAGGACGGCAATCCTGTCGAACAAGGCGATATTGGCACCCTCCATGTTCGGGGTGGTTCGACCGCTCATGAATACTGGAACAACCCGGAAAAAACTGCTGCCACGATGCTCGCAGACAAATGGCTTAACACCGGCGACATGTATTACCAGGACGAAGAAGGCTATTACGTCAACGGTGGCCGCGGCGACGATATGCTGAAAGTCGGCGGTTTATGGTGTTCGCCCACTGAAATCGAAGCCAGACTAATCGAGCACGAAAAAGTAATGGAGGCCGCTGTCGTCGGCCGTGCCGATCCGGACGGCTTGATCAAACCGGAGGCCCATATTATCCTGAACAACCCTGACGATGCTGGGGCGGAACTAGAAAAGGATTTGCTGGAACATTGCAAAGCAGGCATGGCCCACTACAAATATCCCCGCTGGTTTCATTTTGTCGGAGACCTGCCCAAAACTGCGACCGGTAAAATTCAACGGTTCAGATTGCGGCAATAAAAAAACTAAAGAGGTTTTGCATGAGCCGGTATTTCACCAAAGACCAATTGGTCTGGGAACAGGCCCCGGTCCGGGGTGGTACGGTTATGAGCAAAAGTATCGTCTGGGAAGGTGACTACGAAACCCGCTCGGCCTTTTTTCGCATGCCGAAAGGTATGAGTGTGCCGGAGCACATCCATCCGAAATGGGTCCAAGTCATGGTGGTTGAAGGCGAGATGGAAATCAAATCCCGGGAGGAAGGAATTATCCGTATCGGAGCCGGCGGGTGCTATTTTGTGGAAGCCGGCGACGCCCACAAGGAAACGGCGATCCAAGATACCATGGTACTGGTTACCCAGGCCGAAGATCGTCCAGGCTTCTCCGACAAACCAGATGACTAAAGGTATCTGCCTTGGGATTAACTAAAAAAGAACTGTTGCCCGCAACAACAGTTCTTTTTTTCTAGCTTTTTAACCGATTAGTTATTCAGGGACGGGATCGTCATCGTGCTGCCGACTTGGGGCGGGATGGGGAGGTCTTTATGTGCTTCCCACATGGCGGCAAGTTTTTCCATTGGCCCTTCGGTAAATGGAACGACTTTCCGGACCGACAGATCTACATGAACGGCCAGCTGTTCCTGGGTCGCCATTTGGTAACCTTCAGTGGCATGATACATGGTGTGGAAATAATGAAGCCGTTTCTCATCGTAGCCAAGAAGCTGGCTGGTGACTTTGACGGAATCTCCGAGACTTCCCTCACGCTGGTATCCGATATGACATTCGACGGCAAAAGTGGAAAGGCCCGTTGCTTCCTTATAGGGTTCGCCGAGACCGCACACCGGATAAAATACATCGACCGCATTGTCAAAAATGAGGGTGTAGTAGGCCACGTTGAGGTGCCCATTGTAATCCACCCAGGCTTCTTGGACCGGTTCTTCCCAACGTGAAAAGGGGGCTTCTATCGTCATTGTGTCGTTTCCTTCAATCTTTCAAATTCATCTAAGTAGTATTCAATACTACTTTATCTATTCAGCTAGTCTATGCGTGAAGTTACTGTGATACTTTACAGGATTAAATGGCATAGCCTAGCATGTCTGTCAATGAAGGGAAATTGTACCGGCAAATAATCGCGTTTCCTCATCACAGCACCTGGTGAATCGAATACAGAACGGTCTTTTCCAGCCGCTTGCCATATCCGATGCACAGGATGCCGTTCAGCCAAGCGTATTTTTCCGCGTTTCCCGTATAGCCAGTCTCGAATTGCGGTGCGATGCGAAAATAATATGTGGCATCGCCGACATCCTCTCCGGCCGCAAGCTTCCGCATCACTTCCGGGTCGCCGTTTCGTGCGCCGGAATAGCTCATGAGAATGGGACAGTCGTCATCGGTCATCAACGTCACCCGAACATCAAGTGAATGACTGCCATCGTTGCGGACCATCATCCGATCCTCTCCATTTAATGCTTTGCCCGAAATTTTATGTCCGGCAAAAGTTCCGCCAGTCACGGGTATCAGAAAACGCCGTCCGGCTGGCGTTTCTCCAAGGTTAATTCTTGGTGCGGCCGCCAATTCGATATCGAATAGGTGGACAGATTCGATGAAATTATCCCGCTTGGTATCGGTTTGACTATCTGAAGGTGACATATCAATAATCCCGTTTCAATTAGATTGAGCAAATCCAATAGAACCCCAAGGATGCTGTCACTGCAATTACAATTCCAATAAAAGAGTTATGCAGGATGGGAAAGATGTGACGGCGCATAACAGCTGCAATCATGCATAAAAAAAAAGCATATGTGATTGATAGAAACAACATTTGAAGGAATAGCTCACGAGCGCTATTTGTACCATTATATATAAAAACCACAGCCAGATGGATCTGGTCGAACGGCAGGAGAAATAATAATGTCACCTAGTAAGGTAGCATCAGAAAAAAAGTACACCATGATCGACGAGCGGGATGTCATGGTTCCCATGCGGGATAACGTCAAAGTTGCCGTCGACGTTTTTCGGCCCGATGATGGTGGCAAATTTCCGGCACTGCTCGCCATGTCCCCTTACGGTAAGGGCATCCAATCCATGACCATTCCCGCCCAGCCGCAGGAATCACCGATCCACCACACACCCATCGAAGCCGGCAGCCCCGAATACCTCGCCTCCCGCGGTTATGTTCACGTTATCGCCGATGTGCGCGGTATTGGCTGGTCAGAGGGTGAATATCGCGGCTGGATGTCCGAGCAGGAAGCTCAGGACGGTCATGATATAATCGAATGGATTGCCGAACAGCCCTGGTGCGACGGCAATGTGGGCATGGTCGGTATATCTTATTTCGGCACGGTCCAGCTGGTTGTCGCCGCGCAGCAGCCGCCCCATTTGAAAGCCATCATGCCTTGGAATGCACCGGCGGATTTCTACCGGGAATCGACCCATCACGGCGGCATGCTCCAGACTTTCTTCCACTATCTTTATATTCAGAGAATATGCGCCGACAATTCGATCTCCGTAACGGCCAAGGAAAAATCGAAAGAGGAACTGAGAAAACTTGTCGACGAACTCAAGGCAGATCCCGATCTTAAAATTAATCCCGAACTGTTTACCTATGTCGACAACCCAGGCAAAGCACCCTGCTTGTTTGATATTTTGGCAAACCCGGAAGACGGACCCTATTACTGGGAACGTTCCCCGAACCGAATGTACGATAGAATCAAAGTTCCCTTCTACGCCCGGTCAGGCTGGTGGGCTTATGCCCACATGCATTTGGTTGGCGCCTTCCACAACTACAATGGCATCGATGCGCCGAAGAAATTAGAGATCGACGCCCCTGTCGTTGAAATCCGTCCACTTCCCGATGAATATAACGAAGAGGTATTGCGCTGGTATGACTACTGGCTGAAAGGCATGGACACCGGCATTATGGATGAAGATCCGATCCGTTTCTTTGTCAATGGCTCCGGCGAATGGCGGACCGAAAAAGAATGGCCATTAGCCCGCACCGACTGGACCAAAATGTATCTCCGCCGATGGAATAAACTTTCAGAGGAACCTGAAGAAGCCGCCGGTAAACCAGACGCCTTTGTGCAACAGCCTCCGGATGAGACTCTGGAATTGAGTTCTATTCTTTTTGAAACCGAGAAGTTCGAAGAGAACACGGAAATGACGGGTCCGGTAGCTATATATCTTTACGGCTCGATCGATCAAGTGGACGGCAATTGGATTATTTCAGTCCGGGATGTCGCGCCGGACGGCAAACAGGTGGAATTGACTAAAGGCTTTTTGAAAGCTTCCCATCGGGAAGTGGATGAAGAGAAATCCAAACCTTATGAGCCTTATCACCCGCACGTACACCCGCACCCGGTGGAACCGGGAAAAGTTGAGAAGTATTCAATTGGACTGGCGCCACTATCCAACATATTCAAGGCAGGGCATAAAATGAGGCTTGTTATCTCAAGCATGGACCATGCCCGGGCGAGAGATTATGACCTGGCGCCGGAATCCTTGGGTCGGACTCATTCGCCGTGGCATCTGGGCAGTTCCTTGACGACGCTGCACAAGGTGTTCCACGACGAAGAGCATCCATCACACCTGTTACTACCGATTATTCCGAATTAGCTTCACCTGGATCGGCAAATTCGCGCCGTAAAGCATCGCCATGTTGATCGAGTTCGGGTACAGCGAACGTACCAACAACCGAGCCGCTTACTCTCGCTGGCGGTGCCGGCATCTCGACCAAGCCGGTCGATGTCTCGACCGTGGTGAGCCGGAGTTCCTGATGACTCTCCAGGTCAGCAAGTGAGTTCAAAGAACCAAATGCAACGCCGGCCGATTTTAAGCTGGCCGCGAGTTCGCCTCGTTCCATCTTTGAAAACACTTCATCGATTTCCTGATTGAGGGCCGGACGGTTAGCAACGCGATTTTCGTTCTCGGCAAACCGGGGATCATCAATCAGGTTTTCTTTGGCTAAAACGTCGCGGCAGAAATTCATCCATTCTCGATCGTTTTGAATCGATATGAGAACTTGCCCGCCACTTTTTGTGGCGTAGGCACCATAAGGCGCAATTGAGGGATGATTGAGTCCGACCCGGCTGGGTGCCTTACCACCATAGTGTTGATGCAGGTAGGGTACAGTCATCAGATCGGCAATTGTGTCGAAAAGCGAAATTTTTATGGCCTGCCCTTTTCCCGTACGCTCTCGGTGAAACAAAGCCTGCAGTATCGCGTTATAGGCTTGCATGCCTGTAGCAATATCAACAATTGATATGCCTACTCGGCCCGGTTCGCCGGCGCTCCCGGTGATCGACGTCAATCCAGATTCCGCCTGGACAAGAAGATCGTACGCCTTCATGTCCCGGTAGCCGCCATCTTCGTTGTATCCGTTGATATCGCAGGTTATCAGCGAAGGATCGCCGGACCTGAGTTCCGCTGCGCCGAAACCGGCTCGTTCCGCCGCGCCCGGCGCCAAGTTCTGGATAAAAATATCGGCCTTCGAAATCATTCGGTGCAGTAAAGCCCTGTCGCTGGGGTCCTTGATATCCAGGGCAATCGATTCCTTGCCTCTGTTCAACCATACGAAATAAGCACTTTCGCCATGGGCAACACTATCGTATCCGCGGGCAAAATCGCCGGCGCTACGTTCAATCTTTATAACCCGCGCGCCTGCTTCCGCCAGGCGCGACGCCGTGTAAGGCGCCGCCACAGCCTGATCAATGGAGACTACGAATATACCTTCAAGAGGACCGGACACCAGTGCTTCACCCCTGCATCAATATGAACGCGGTAAGCCCAAAACATGTTCGGCAATATAATTAAGAATAAGATTGGTTGAAATGGGAGCAATCTGGTAGAGCCGAGTCTCCCTGAATTTGCGCTCAACGTCATATTCCTCTGAAAAGCCGAAGCCGCCGTGAGTCTGCAGACAGACATTAGCCGCCTCCCAAGATGCGTCAGCAGCCAGCATTTTCGCCATGTTGGCTTCGGGACCAATCGATTTACCCTGGTCAAACAGCGTGGTTGCTTTTTGGACCATCAGGTCCGCCGCTTCCGTGGCCGCATAGACTTTGGCAATGGGATGTTGAATACCCTGATTTTTACCTATCGGATTACCGAACACCACTCGCTCATTGGCATAGTCAGTCGCTTTCTTTATGAACCAACGGGCGTCACCAACACATTCCGCTGCGATGAGCACCCGCTCAGCATTCATACCGTCCAAGATATAGCGGAAGCCTTTATCCACCTCACCAATCAGATTATCGGCCGGAATTTTTAGATCGTCAAAAAACACCTCGGTAGTGGCATGGTTGATCATTGTCCGGATAGGTCGGATGGTCAGCCCGTTACCAACGGCTTCACGCATATCGACTAAAAAAACGGATAAACCATCGACTTTCTTTTTTACCTGATCTTTGGGAGTGGTCCGGGCAAGTAACAACATCAGGTCCGAATGTTCGGCGCGCGATGTCCATACTTTTTGCCCATTTACGACATAATGATCACCTTTATCCGCCGCCGTAGTGCTCAGGCTCAGCGTATCGGTGCCGCTGGTGGGTTCAGTGACACCAAAAGCTTGAAGCCGTAATTCACCACTGGCGATTCCCGGTAGGTACTTTTTTTTCTGTTCGTCATTTCCGTGACGTAGGATAGTTCCCATTATATACATCTGGGCATGGCAACCACCGCCGTTACAACCTGATTTTTGAATTTCTTCCATAATGGCCGCTGTCGGGCGCATGCCAAGACCGCTGCCACCGTATTCTTCTGGAATCAGTGCCGCCAGATATCCCGCTTCCGTCAAGGCATTGACGAATTCTGTCGGATAGGCGCGCTCCCGGTCTGTTTCTTGCCAATAGTCGCCGGGGAATTGGGCACAGACTGCCCGCACACCTTCTCGAATCGCCGTAATATCTGCATCTTCGGCAATCAGCGCCGATACCACATCGTTCATATTTAGAATTCCTTGTATTATCCTCTAGTGCCTGATTCATGCCACATTAAGGCGATAATAAAATAGAATATGGTATTTCTCAATTTAGATAACTCGACTATCAGATATAACGGTTTTTTATATGCACAAATTTGACCAACGGGACCTGCCTAGGATAGTCTCGCCTCATGGCTAAGCTTTTGTCGTCGCTTTCTGGGGTAAATTAAGGTTTGCCAATACGGCATAGGAGAATGGCTAGCATTATATTTGTTGATAGCTCAATTTCTGTATTAATTTAGTTTGTAGAAATAAATCCACCTAACTTGTAAAAATCAATCCATCTAACCAATCCACCTAACAGGGAGAGTAAACATGAAATTTAACCGTATAGCTCCACTTTTCTGCGCGGCGGCTATGTTATCTACCGTACCCGCCATAGAATCAGCGGCCCAAACAGTCGGGATCGGCACGACCAAAAAAGGCGCCACCAGCCAAGTCACTGCGGCCATCGCCAGCATTGCGTCAAAATTTGGCGGCATGCAAATGCGCCCGGCACCGATGGCCGGTACGCAAAAATACATTCCCGCCGTAAATTCGGGGTCCCTTGAGTTTGGCGCCGCCAATATCATGCAGACTGCCTGGTCGATAAAAGGTCAGGTTTTGTCGAAAGGCCGCCCGAACCCAAATATCAAAATCGTTTCTACGTTGATGGTGTTTCGTGTTGGCCCCTTGGTCGGCAAGAAAACAAAGTTTCAAGCGGTTACCGATTTAAAAGGCGCGCGTGTGCCGACCGGATTTAAAGCCGCTCCGTTGTTCAATGAATTGGTCAATACTACGTTGGCAACCCAATCCATGACTGCAGCTGATATGAAGTCCGTGCCGATTTCTGCTCTCGTACCTAGCTGGAAAGCCTTGATGGCCGGCAAAATTGATTTTGCCATCGGCGCCTATGGCTCAGGCTTTATGAAACGGATTGCCCAAAAACTTGGCGGAATTCGCTTTATCTCGCTGGACAATTCACCCACAGTTCAGGCGAGAGTCAGCAAAATGCTTCCGGGCGCCTCAATTAAAACAGTTAAGCCAAATCCGAAAATTCCTGGCGTTGAAGTACCGACAAATCTATTCCATTTCGATTATATGTTGTTTGCTGGAAAACACGTCTCAAATGACGTTGTCTACCGGGTTACAAAAGCAATGTACGAAAACAAAAAGGCTTTGGTAGCAGCAACGCCAATGTGGCGGAGCTTTTCTCCGAAGAAAATGTCCAAAGATCAAGGACTTGATTTTCACCCGGGTGCCGTTAAATTCTACAAGGAAAAAGGCACTTGGAATCGGTAGAAAACACCTCTACCGAAGCTAATAGTGAAACGCCTGCGCCACCGTCACCGGTAGCGCGGGCGTTAACACCTTGGCTCGGTATTACACTCGGTTCAATTGGCTTACTGTGGGCTAGCGGCATTACAGTTGATCTGGGTATCGACGTCATCGCAGAGCAAGTAATGGTTGCCGTTCTCGGATTCGCCTTCACTATCATTTTCCTGAATGTCCCTGCCCATCCCAAGAATCGGGGAACTCTAACTTGGTACGATTCCGTTGCGGCGACGCTTGGATTTACCATCGGCGTCTACATGTTTTTCCGCTATCCGGTTTTGCTCGAAAATATTGTTTATATGCCAATAGAAGCAACAATTGTCGGGGTTATCCTGGTTGTCCTAACGACCGAGACATTGCGACGAACAGCTGGCTGGGGGCTATGTACGGTCTTACTCGGCTTTTTCGTCTATGCCTTTTTCGCCGACCTTATCCCTGGTAAATTGCAAGGGCGGGCCATGGCACCTGACCAGTTTTTCTCTTTTCTTGGTATCGATACAACGGGGATATTGGGTATCCCACTGACCATCATTACGACGGTCGTCATTATATTTATTTTTTTGGGCCAGGTGTTACTACGCTCTGGCGGATCAGAATTTTTTACTGATATTGCAGCCGCCATTATGGGTCGCTCCCGAGGCGGATCTGCAAAAATTGCCGTTGTGGCATCGGGGCTGTTCGGCTCGATTTCAGGTAGTGCAGTTTCGAACGTCGCTTCAACCGGCGTTATAACCATACCTCTAATGCGCCAAGGCGGATATTCACGTCCGGTTGCTGGCGCCATTGAAGCAGTGGCCTCCACTGGTGGTCAGATCATGCCGCCGATTATGGGCGCTGCTGCGTTTTTGATGGCTGAACTACTGGAAGTCAGATATCAGGAAGTTATTGTCGCCGCCATCCTACCTGCGCTGCTTTATTATATTGCAGTATTTTTGCAAGCTGATCTGGAAGCGGGGAAAACCGGAATTAAGCCAGTTCCCGAAGATCAGATACCACCATTCCTAAAGGTCTTTAAACTCGGTTGGTATTTTATCGTTCCGTTTGCGGTTCTGATTTATGCACTTTTCTTTTTAAATTCGCCGCCAGAAACGGCTGCGCTATTTGGTGCCGCCTCAATTGTCGCGCTCGGCTTGGTGCTATCCTACAAAGGCAAAAAACTTACCCTGCCAATACTCGTAACATGTTTGCGCCGAACCGGCGAAATGTCCGTGGATATCCTCGTCATCGGAGCAACAGCGGGTATGATTATCGGCATTTTGGACGCCACGGGTCTTAGCTTTGGCCTAACCTTTCTTTTGGTGCAAATCGGTGAGGGCAACCTTTTTATCTTGCTTGGCTTGACTGCAATCATTTGCATCATTCTCGGAATGGGAATGCCGACAACGGCGATTTATTTCCTGTTGGCGGTATTGGCGACACCGCCACTGGTGGAACTTGGGGTTGAACCGATCGCCGCTCATTTATTTGTGCTTTATTTTGGCCTGATGTCGATGATTACGCCGCCCGTTGCATTGGCGGCCTTTACCGCGGCCAAGCTGGCTGAAACCGGTCCAATGGGCACAGCCGTCGCCGCTTGCCGGTTTGGCTGGCCGGCTTTTGTCGTCCCCTTCCTGTTCGTTATCGCGCCCAATTTGATAATGATCGGTGAGCCTATCGATATAGCGATTGTATTTGTCACTGCCATTGCTGGAATCTGGTTCGCTTCTGCCGGTATGACTGGATATTTTTTAACGAAATTATCATTGATTCAACGCGCAGCATACATTGTCGGCGGGTTGGCGTTGCTGCTGCCATCACAAGCTTTTACCAACGCCTATCTGGTTGAGATAGCGGGCAGTATTATTTGTAGTTTTACTTTCGCCCTAGAACGTATGAACAGACAAAAACAGTATCAGTAACCTGCTTATTATCTGCTTTTTTATTAACCTAAGTGAGCGTTAATGTGTTTTGCCGACTATCCTTGGAATCTTGAGCCATGCTCGATGTCGTTGAAATTTATATTTGCAAGTCCGGCCAGAAATTGGAAGAAAGGAAGCTGATGATTTCCCGGGATATTGCCGATAAGGATGCGGCCAAAGAGGACGCTGAGCGCCGTTTTACAATCAGTCCATCTGTTGATCGAATTGCTTATTACGGCGTTTTCGGCGCTGTGTACTATAAATCACCAGTAAAATTCCCATGAATACCATACCACCGCCAGCTAGGTGATAGAAATAAAGGCTCTCACCGAGAAAAATAATCGCCAGTACGATGCCAAAAATCGGGACCAGATTAATAAATATTGAAACCCGATTGGGGCCGACTGCACGGATGCATGCATTCCAAATTAAAATTGAGCCTACGGAAACAAAAATTCCTAGAACCAGTACGACAACAACTGTCAGTACGCTAGCCGGTACCGCTTTAAACATGACGGTTTCAGCAATATAGAATGGCGCCAGTAATATGCTACCAGTCAAAATAATATAAAACAAAGTCGTGGCAAGACCCAATTCGGCAGGCAGCCGATGCAGCAACGCGCCATACAAGGACCAACCGACCACGGCCAAAAAGGCAAAAATATCACCGAGGTTGAAGTCCATGGAGGCAAGCATCTGCCACTGGCCCTGCGCCGCCATGACGAAAATCCCCAATAGGGCTGCGACGATCCCGATACTTTGCCCCAGGGTCACGCGGTCGCGTGTAATCAACCAAGCGGGAACAATCGTGACAACCGGCAGAGCGGCATTCATGATCGTGGCGTTCACGGCCGTGGTAAAATTAACCGCTAGCAACATGACAGTTGAGGAGCCGACCTGCAGAAAGCCCATCAGTACGAGCATTTTGGCGTGCTGTTTAACCAGCGGCCATTTTTCTCCAAGTTCCCGCCAAACCAAGGGTAACAAGACGACGAGACCGATGGACCAACGCCAAAACGACATCCCCAAGGGAGGGATGACGTCATGTACACCCCTGCTAATCACCACACTCAGTCCCCAAAGAAACGTGGCGAAAACGATCCAAGCGTAGGCCACCTGCGGGTTCGGCGTAAAATTTTCAATTCTGCTCATGAGATCACTATAGGAACGAATACACAGGAATCAAACAACCACACAAAAGAATGTTATCCTGATTCTTTCTCCAATTCCCGGCTAATCACCAAGCATTGAATGTCGGTGGTACCTTCGTAAATTTGGCAGATTCGAGCATCACGATAAAATCGTTCGACGGGAAAATCGTTGAGATAGCCATAGCCGCCATGAATCTGGATGGCGTTTGAACAAACACTTTCCGCTATTTCAGAGGCGTGTAATTTGGCCATTGATGCTTCTTTGATGCATGGCCGACCAGCATCCCTGAGCACAGCGGCATGTAACACCATTTGCCGCGCGGTCTCCACCTGCATGGCCATACGGGCAAGCCGAAACGACACGGCCTGATGTTTGATGATCTGTTTACCGAAGGTTTCTCTCTCCTTGGCATACGCCAGCGCCACTTCCAAGGCAGCTCGGGCAATGCCGACACCAAGCGCTCCGATACCGACCCGGCCGGCTTCGAGGTTTGACAAAGCAATCTTTAGCCCTTGGCCTTCTTCGCCTAACCGATGTTCAACCGGCACTTCAAGATCCTCCAAGGCAACTTGGCATGTATCGGAAATCTTCAAACCCAGCTTTTTTTCAATCCGCACTACATTGTAGCCGGGGCTGTCGGTCGGAACAATAAAAGCTGAAATACCGTTCTTGCCGGCCTCTGGATCGGTCTTGGCGAATATCAGTGCGACATCAGCATTGGAACCTGAGGTAACAAACTGCTTGGTACCGTTGAGAACATACTTATCTCCTTTTAGTTCCGCTCTCGTTTTCAGTACTGCGGCATCCGAACCGCAATGGGGTTCGGTGAGGCAAAAGCACGAAAGCAGCTTGCCCGTCGCCATTGTCGGTAAATATTGCTCTTTCTGAGCCTCCGTGCCGAAATTCTCGATGGGTGCGTTGCCAACAGTGTTGTGACCGCTCATGACCGTGGCAACGGCAGCGCAGCCGGCGGCCACCTCCTCCATCGCCAAAGCAAGCGCCACATGATCAGCGCCAGAGCCCCCCCATTTTTTGGCAACATTAATGCCCAGCAGTCCGAGCTGCCCCATTTCGTCGTAGGCAACTTTGGGAAAGATGTTGTCCCGTTCCCATTGGGCCGCATGGGGCGCCAACTTTTCCTGCGAGAAACGTCTGGCAGTATCGCGGAACATTTCTTGTTCTTCGTTGAGTATCATCGAGGATATCTCCTTAATTCAATATAGCGTCTTCAACATGGCGACGTCGTACGGTTCCGGGGTCCGACCATCAAGTAATTTATCCACCAAATCCGGATTGGCGATAAAGGGCCGACCGAAGGCCACCATATTCAATTCACCCGCATTTACTGATTTATTCGCCTCTTCGGGCGTAAAACTGCCGCAACCAATAACCGTCCCCTGGTAATGGCGGCGAATAAATGCACTGACGCGACCACCGAAATCCTTGTAGTCGTGCCGGTCGTCAGAAATAGCTTCATGGACATAGGCGAGATCGCGGCTGTTCAGTTCTTCAAGCAGATGCTGAATAACTTTCGCATCTTCCGGATGAGGCGCTAGATTCATATAGGCTGCCGGTGATAGCCGCATACCGACCCGGTCCGAGCCTGCTTCCGTGGCAACAGCGTCCAGCACCTCCAGACCAAAGCGGCACATGTTCTCCGGTGATCCACCATAATCGTCTTCGCGCCGGTTGGTGTCGTGGTGCAAAAACTGGTCAATCAGGTAACCATTGCCGCCATGAACCTCCACGCCATCGAAGCCGGCGGCAAGAGCCTTCTGGGCGGCCGCCACATAACCCTCTACCAATCCCGCCAGTTCATTGACATCCAGCGCGCGGGGCATGCCGTATTCCAACCCCTTCGCTCGGGGTACCCGGCCCGATAGGGGCACGGCCGACGGAGCGACCGGCAGTTCGCCATTCAGGTAATAGGGGTGGCTGACCCGGCCGACATGCCAGAGCTGCAGGAATATTGTCCCACTGTTTTCATGTACAGCATCGGCTACGCGGGCCCAGTTGTCAGTTTGTTTCTGGGTGAAGATTGCCGGTGAATTGGGATAGCCGATACTATCAGGGCTGATGACAACAGCTTCCGTCAGGATCAACCCCGCCCTCGCGCGCCGACCGTAATAGGCTGCCATTTCGGCGGTTGGAACGAGATCATTATCAGCGAAAAATCGTGCCATCGGCGCCATGACGATACGATTGGAGAGCGTTAATCGATCATTGAGTTTGACGGACTGCAGCAACGCTTCCGTCGAAGTAAGACCGTCATTGGTCAAATTTCCATCCATTCCTGATTTTGCCGTAACGATGTCATTGCACGCACGGTGTAGCGGAGAATAGGCTCCGGTGGCAGACCAGCTGGGTGAGACCGCCTGAGGACGAAATCCAGGGCGTCTCCCCCGGCATCCACGACAAAGGCAGCGAGTTGCTGCCCGAACAGCGTACAAAGCGGCATGCCGGAAGACACGGCAGCGTAGACATTGGGTTCCACCTCTCCAAGCCATCCGTTAGCGCCCCGGAAAAACGATACCAAACCGCTCCAACTCCAGTCGAACTGAAAATTCACCGCATCGAGAAAACGCCGCCGCAAGGACAGCATCTGACGTTCCATCGCCCGTGCCTTTAACCGCTTAGATCCCCAATAATCAGCTCCATAGGCGTAGGTGCTGCGCACCAAGTACCGGTTGTTTGATAGCCGGCGCATGCTGCTGCCGAACAGACCGGACGGCACCACACCCCATTGGGATTCGCCACCCGGCACTAGGCCGCTGTCCACAGGTTTGGTTATACTGGCGAAAGTAATCAACGGCACGAGCCGGGATCGGGCACCGATAAAAGAACGCACAAAGGTATTGGTGGTAAGTAAAATCTCTCCGGCAATCACTATCCCGCTATTCAACTCCAGTCGCGGTCGGCTACCGCCCTCGATCCTTTTTACCGGCGAATTTTCGTATACGGTAACATTGTCGGGCATGTTGTTGGCCAGCGCCCTGATAAGCGCGAGCGGATTAATCTGCACAGTTCCCGGCGTATGAATTCCGGAACGGTAATAGTCTGTTCCTAGCGCCTTTTTAAAATCCACAGGTCCGAGAGTGCGATAGTCTTCACCCAAATTGTCGAGGCAAGATTCAATTAGTTTTAGTTCATTCGCCCCCTCGACGCTGACAGCGGCGTGATATTGGCCGATTTCAGACCAGTCACAATTTACGTTATGGTTGGAGACGAAATCTCTCAATTCACCGATAATGGAGCGATACAACCGGATTTCCTGCCGCCCATCCTCTTCACGGCCCTTGAACTCATCGGCGGGGAAAAGAAAGGGAAGGTCATAATAGAAACCTGAATTTCGCCCGGCGGACCCGTTGCCGATTTGCCCAGATTCCAAAACGATGATCCGTGCGTCGGGTTTGAATTCAGCCAGACGCCGCGCCGCCGCCAACCCCGTCCACCCGGCGCCGATAACCGCATAGTCGCAGTTCAAGTCTTCGGTTAAAGTGGAAAACTCGCCGCTGGGCTGATGAAGTTGCCACCATCCGCAATCATTATCATCCCTGGGTAATTTCGACGTTTTAAGTACGGCCACGATACGCCTGCCTTTCAATATCAGGGCGCATACCGTTATTTATAAACGATGGCCACCCCCCAAGAGCTTGCACAGGGGCTTTTATATTGCATTGACTGACCACGAGTCCATGCATGTCGGCAAACTTTCAGTTAGGTTTCACAAGAACGGGATGTGTTATTGCCAGTGCGGACGCTATCTGGCAGAATCTCGCCTATGAGCAGGAACTTTATTTTACTATCAATCACCTATTTGGTGCTTGCTGGCGGGGCGATCGGTTACCTGCTGTTGAGCGGCAAGATATTGGAAAGTTCGAAAATCGACGATCCGGCGCGCGTTGCTATGGGCGGTGAACTGTACCAGGCCAATTGCGCCTCCTGCCATGGAGTTAATCTGGAAGGCCAGCCTAATTGGCGCGAAACAAAGGCTGATGACAAGTACCCGGCATCTCCCCTTAACGAGAACGGCCGCTCATGGATTCATTCCGGCTTTCAGATGTTTGATATTATCAAAGTGGGCGGTGCCTCAGTTGCCCCCCGCTCCATTGGCAGCGATATGCCGGCCTATGAAAACAAGCTGGACAACAAGCAAATCTGGGCAGTGATCGATTACATCAAAAGCCGCTGGCCAGCCAAAATCCGCAAAATCAACGAAAGCGCCAATTTGTTCGGCGGCTTCTGCGTATCCGGCTCGGTGTTTGGACAAACCAAAAAATACAGCCCGGTTTCTAAAAAATCGATCAAAGAACGCGGCAAGATTTAAGGCTTAAAGCCGCCAGACCAAGGTCTCTAAAAAGTCACCACGCTACGGATGGATTCACCTTCATACATCAGATGGAAGGCATCGTTGATGTCGGCCAGGGGCATGGTGTGGGTGATCAGATCATCGATGTTAATCTTTCCGTCCATACCCCCCTATCCGGACAAACAGATGTTCAAGGAAATTGATTGGTTTTTGTATTGTCGAGTTAGAAATTGGAAAAATATAATACCGTGATGAGTATCAGCAAAAATCGTATCAAATTTACCCGCATACAGATAAATATCGGTCAAATATACTCGACAATATGTGTTCCGGCTGTGTCACGGATCACAATCGTCTTCGTAATTTTTTCAAATTGTCTATGGCAGGGCTAGGGGCAGGTTTCGGTCGATCCGGGAAACTTTTTATTCCACCATCCCATCGGCATGGAGAATCATTTTTATCAGGACTTGGCGAAGGTTTTTTTCCTCCTCTTTGTCCAGACCGGCCATGAGGTCGCGGTAGCGCTGGTTGGCCATCGGTATAAACTTTTCATAGAGCGTCTTTCCCGGCGAGGTCAGGAAAAGATCAGTGATTCGGCGGTCTTGGCTGTTCTTCCTTTTTTCGATCAGTCCCCGTTTGTCCAAACCGGTGATGGCGCGGTTGATGGCCATTTTATCCATGGCCCAGCGGCCTGTGATTTCCTGACCCGATGCAGTGCCGTGCATGGCCAGGGTCAATAGTACCCGCCATTCGGCTACGTTGACGTCATGAGCTTCCAGTTCAGCGGAGAACGCCTTGCTGATGCGGTTGGCAAGCATATGGCAGAGGGTCAAAACATGGTCATCAGGCCCCGGCTGCGCCACCGACAATTTTGTTTTAACCGCCATCGATTTAGCCCCCCTAATACTTCTTGTCATTCTTTCTTATGGCGCAACTTTATATCATATGATAACATTATATTCTCAATTGGGCAATATTGGCCATATTGATGCTGAGCAGAGGAAATCTTATGTTAAGTTCTAAACGCAAAACACGTCCCGCCGAATTGGGCCCCTATCCCCTGGAAAGGTTGCGGAAAGACCCGGCCGTCTATGCGGAAGAAGCATCCCTGCCACCGCAGGCGCCGGCGCCCATGCCCCTTGGGTCCCATCAACATCTGATTAAAGCCACCAATGTCCATCTAGATGCCTTCGCCGAATTGCGGCAACCCGAACCCTTCAACAAAAAAGCACCGGTACCGGATGACCTTGCGCCGCGCACCCGCGATATAAAGGGCGCCGGGTTTTTCCTCGACGCCTCCCAGATCGGCATTTGCGAACTGCCCAACAATGCCTGGCTGCAGAACGCCGATACCGGGCACAGCCATGCGGTGGTAGTGCTGGTTGAATATTCTAATCCCATCGACGCCAATAATAATGCCGCCAGCTGGGTGGAAGGCAACGAACATCTTCTGGCCACCTTGCGCGCTGCCGAAATCGCAACGGATTTGAGCGGTCAGATTTCCTGCATGGGATTCGCCAGCCGCGTTCACTGGACCGACAGCAGCGACGTGGATATGAATAAACTCGCTATCCTCTCCGGCTTGGCCATCCGGGGCGGCGATGGCATCGTGAATCCTTATCTCGACGACCGGTTTGCTTTGGCAGTGATAACTACCAACTACGTTTTGCAAATTGATCAACCACTTCACAAATCAGCCCGTGACGGTAAAGGTTTCAACTATCATTGGGGACTATCGGGCGCGGTTTCGGGCCGGGAACGGGACCGCCGCGCAAAACGTCCGTCTCATCTGGGCCCCTATCCGGTGGAAACCCTAAAGCGGGTTGACAAGGTCACCACGGAAATTTTCGAGGATGAAGTTCCCCGGGTTCCCAGCCGGGCCAACATGTATATGCGGACCGCATTCGGCGATCTCAGCGCCAAGGCCAAGGGCGAGGCGGCACGCTGGTCACAGAAACACCCAGTTTCCCAGGGTCTGATGCGCCCCAGCTGGGCCATGAAACCGTTTCAAGACGGCCAGACCGCATCCGGAACGGCCTCAGGACTGGACAATGCGACAGACAATACCAAAGCGCTCAAGGCGCTGAGCTATTTTCTTGGCTCCTCGGTCACTGGCGTTGCGGAAATCCCCGACTATTGCTGGTATTCCCATGACAAACGCGGCCAGCCGATTGAGCCTTATCACAAATATGCGCTGGTCATGCTAATCGATCAGGGCTACGAAACTTTTCTCGGCGGCACCGGCAATGATTGGATATCCGGGTCCCAATCCATGCGGGCCTATTTGCGGGGCGCCGAAGTGGTTGGCGTCATGGCTGAACATATTAGGCAGATGGGCTTCCCGGCCCGCGCCCACACTAACTTGGACAGCGATGTCCTGCATGTGCCGCTGGTTCTGCAAACCGGTCTTGGCGAACAAAGCCGCATCGGCGAAAGCGCCATCAATCCCTTCCTGGGCATGCGCTTCAAGACAGCAGTCCTGACCACCGACATGCCGCTGACGCCGGATAAGCCCATCGATTTCGGCGTACAAAAGTTCTGCACACTATGTGATAAATGCGCCCGGGAATGCCCCTGTTCGGCGCTGCCTTACGGCGATAAAGTCATCTTTAATGGTTACGAGACCTGGAAGCCGGACAGCGAACGCTGCACCATGTACCGCGCCACAAATATGAAAGGGTCGGCCTGCGGGCGCTGCATCAAGGTCTGCCCGCTCAGCAAAGACACCACGCTGGACGGCCCCCTATTGCATCGGGTCGGCAGTTGGCTGGGCATCAACGCCATGTGGCTAAAACCGGTATTGGCGCCCATCGCCATCTGGCTTGATGATGTATTGGGTAACGGAAACCCAGTGGATGAAAAGAAATGGTGGCTGGATTTGGAAGTCATCGGTGAGAAATCGTTTAAATATGATACGCAAAACTGCGTCAATTTGGCCAAAGACGCCAACCGGCCCTATATCAATCCCAAGAAAAAGGGCAAGAAAGTCGACCATATCGCCCACTTCCCTGCCGCTACTCTGCCGCCGCCTGATTTTCGGGGACCGAGCCCGACCGACCGAAAACTGGGACTGGAAATTGCCGCCAATGCGGAATCGGTTGAACAGGCCCTGGCCCGGCGGGCCAGTGGCGGACCCCGTCCGGATGTCAGCATTCCCAGTTGGGAAAGAGAGGATACGGCCTAATTCAAAACAGATGTATCTAGAAAACCGCCTGACGGCGGACGTCTTCAAACTCCTGGCGTTTTTTCCTCACTGCGCGCCTGGTTCAAACGGGTCGGTTCCCGGCCCGCCGTGCAGAAGGCCGCCAATGTCGGCAAGGAAGAATTCAAGCAGGTGCAGTAAAAGGCGAAAGCTTCAATCTAGGATTAATAGTCCGATAAAACATACCCAAAGGGAAATTTGCCATGAGTAACGATTTCAGAATTTACGGCGCCGAAATGTCACCCTATTCGGTAAAAATCAGATCCTATTTCCGTTACAAAAATATTTCTCACCAATGGCTGCAGCGCATACGCCACGAGGAGGAATATCAGAAATATGCCCGCATACCGATCATCCCCGTCGTCGTTACCCCGGACGATGAAGGCATGCAGGACTCGACCCCCATAATCGAAAAGCTCGATCCGCTATATCCTGAACCTTCGATCCATCCAGACGATCCTACACTCGCTTTCCTGTCTGCGCTGATTGAGGAATACGGCGATGAATGGGGTAATAAGCTGATGTTTCATCACCGCTGGTACACGGAGCCGGACCAACTGGCGACGGCGCATGTTCTGGCCCGGGACGTTCTTCCCTATGAAAGCCGTGAAGCGGTTGATTCGCTGGCGGAGAAAATCCTCAAACGGATGAGCGGACGCGGCGCATTTGTCGGATCCAACGAGGCGACTGCGCACTTGATCTCCAAGTATTTCGACCGGCTGCTGGATATTCTGGAACCACATCTTGAAAAGCGGCTCTATCTGTTCGGCGACCGCCCGGCCTTTGCCGATTTCGGATTGGGACTTCAGATCTATGAAATGGCTCTCGACCCGACCACCGGCGCCATTATCCGGGCCCGAACGCCGAATGTTCTGAAATGGGTTTACCGAATGACCGACCCCAGAAATGATGGCCCCTTCGAAGACTGGGAAAGCCTGCGACTTACCTTAGGACCCCTTCTCGCCGATACCGGCGCCTATTTTTTGCCCTGGTCGGCAGCCAACGCCAAAGCCCTGGCGGCGGAAGAAGAATTTTTTACCATCAATTTGAATGGCGACGACTATGTTCAGGGGCCGCAAAAGTATCACGCCAGATCGTTGAGAGCTTTGCGGGAGCGCTACGCGGCAGTGACGGACAAATTGTCTCTGGATCCGATCTTGGATAACGCCGGTTGCCTTACCTATTTACGTTGAGATCGTATTGGAATGAGCAACGCATAAAAAATATTCGGGGCCGAAATGTTACCTTATTTGGTCAATATCCGTTCGTATATTCGCTACAAAAAGATTCCCCATCACTGGCTGCAACGTTTCCAGAATGAAGAGGAATTCAATCGGCTAGCGCGGCGGCGGCTTATGCCGCTGGCCGTCACTCCCGAAGGTGAAAGCCTTCAGGACACGGCGCCAGTCATCGAATTAATGGAACAAGTGCATCCGGACGACCCTACACTTGTCTTTCTTTCCGCGTTGATCGAGGAATATGGCGACGAGTGGGTAGTGAAACTGATGTTTCGTCATCGCTGGCTCTCCAAGGCCGATCGATCAGCCACTTCACACATCCTGGCTCGAGAAATTCTTCTCGACGGTGACCGCGACGAAGTCGATGGGCTGGCCGAAAAAGTTCTTGCCCGAATGAAGGGACGTCTCGAGTTGTTAGGTTATAACGAAATAGTTAGCCCGTTGATCACGGGTTATTTTGAGCGCCTGAAGAAATGGGCATCGATCCGGATATATTTAACGTCAACGGCGGCGGTATATCAATCGGGATCCCTACGGTATGACCGGCGCCCGTCTCGTCGGCCACACCCTCATCGAAGGCAAACGCCGGGGTGCAAAATACGTCGTTGCGACCATGTGCGTCGGCGGCCGTATGGGCGCTGCTAGATTGTTCGAAATTGCTTGAAGGTTTTCCCGTACTGCCGGTTTTCTAATGATAAATAATTATACCAATTAAAATAGCATACCTTTCATTTTCATTAAAAAAACAGCTAAATATTGCCGTTATTAATTGCTATACATATATAACAATTTAATGTAAAAAAGAAATTAATGTAGAGACCACTGCGATCATGGGAAAGCATACTGAATGAAGTCAAGTATAGATCATAAAAGCGTGTCCGCGTCGCTGCGGATGCCGCTCTACCATCAGATTTATTTAATTTTGCGGCAGAAACTGTTAAGCGGTGAATTCGCCTATGACGACCGCATTCCCAGCGAACAGGAACTCGTTGAAGAGTACGAAGTCTCCAGAATAACCGCCCGCCGTGCCCTTGATGAATTGGCAGCCGAAGGTCTGGTCGTGCGGCAAAGGGGCCGGGGAACACGCGCTCGATTCCGCCCCCCCACGCAACCACTGGAATCCTCGGTCGAGGGTCTATTGGAAAATTTGCTGGCCATGGGCCTGGAAACCGGAGTCTCTCTGCTAGACTTCGAGTATGTCACGGCAAATGATGATGTCGCCAAAGCCCTGGCGTGTAATTCCGGCACTGTCGTCCAGCGCGCCGTCCGGGTTCGCAGCATTGAAAATGGGCCTTTTTCTTATCTGATTACCTATGTACCTCAGGACATCGGCAATAAGTTCGATGCCGATGACCTCGCCAACGAACCATTGCTGCAATTGCTGGAGCGAAGCGGCGTAATCGTAGATGGCGCCAAACAGTCTATTTCCGCAACCTTGGCCGACGCCGATGTCGCCGCCCACTTGGACACCGAGGTCGGCGCGCCTCTTTTGGTAATCAAAAGGGTTGTAAGTGACAAAGACGGACGGCCGGTGGAATATATACGTGCTTTGTACCGTCCCGACAGATATCAGTACAATATGATCCTATCGCGTGTTCAAAGCGATGGCATCAATACGTGGTCGGCCAAAGACAGGGAAGACGGCGCCTGACCATGGGAAAAACCATCGCCGAGAAAATAATCGCCAACGCCGCTGACAGGGATAGCGTTCTACCCGGTGAAATCGTTACCTGTGCGGTCGATTTAGCCATGATCCATGATAGCGGTGGTCCCCGCCGGGTCCAACCTGCCATGGAAAAACTGGGTATCGGGTTATGGGATCCGGAAAAAATTGTTCTCGTGTCAGACCATTTCGCCCCCTGTACTGATGCTGAAAGCGCCAGCATTCTCAAACTGACGCGCGAATGGGCGGCGGAGAACGGCATTAATAATTTTTACGATCAGTTGGGAATCTGCCATGTCGTCACACCTGAACGCGGTCATCTGAGCCCCGGTATGTTCGCCGTAGGCGGCGACAGCCATTCACCCACCGGCGGTGCCTTTGGTACCTATATGTTCGGTATTGGCGCCACCGATATGCTGGGTGTTCTGGTGACTGGTAAAACCTGGATCAAGGTGCCGCAGACCATACGTATCAACTGGTCCGGTGAACTCGGAATTGGAATCGCCGCCAAGGATATGGCACTTAAAATGTGCGCGTCGCTGGGAATGGATGGCGGAGACTATCAAGCGGTTCAATACAGCGGCACGGCCATTGAACGACTGGGTATGATGGAACGCATGACATTGTGCAACATGGCAGCCGAACTAGGCGCCCAGGCCGGCATCGTAGAACCTGATGAGACAACGGCAACTTACGTAACTGATGCAGGAGGCGATCCAGGAAACTGGGCCGGTTTCCGTAGTGATCCGGATGCATCTTACAAAATCACACATGATTTTGATGCGTCAAACCTTCCGCCGCAGGTCGCCGCCCCGCACACTCCGGCAAATGCAATTTCGGTTAAAAATGCTGATAAGGATAAAATCGATCAATTTTATATTGGCGCCTGTACCGGTGCTAAGTTGAACGATCTGGAAATGGCGGCTACAGTTCTCAAAGGAAACAGGGTTGCGACCGGCAAACGCCTAACCATCGCGCCGGCATCCACTCAGATTCTCAAAACAGCGACCAAGCAGGGAATTGTCGAAATACTGCTGGATGCCGGCGCTAGCCTTTTACCGCCAGGGTGTGGTGCCTGTGCCGGCTACGGTGTCGGCATTCTGGCTGAAGAAGAGGTATGCCTAGCCTCAACTGCGCGGAATTTCCAAGGCCGCATGGGTGCCAGTTCATCTCGGGTATTTCTAGCCTCCCCGTTTACTGTGGCCGCCAGTTCCGTCACGGGTCACATTTCAGACCCCAGAGAGATGCTGGCTTCATGAGTAGTGGGAGGGTGTGGAAATTCGGCAATGATGTGACCACGGACGTTCTGGCGCCCGGTATATATATCAAATTGCCCATAGAGGAACTGGCTTCACATTGTCTGGAAACCGTTGACTCGAAATTTGCAGGTTCTGTAATCCCCGGAGACTACGTAGTCGGCGGGAAAAACTTCGGCATGGGTTCTAGCCGCGAGCAGGCCGCCCAGGTTTTAAAGATTCTGGGCGTCACCGCCGTTCTGGCACCGTCATTCGGGGGTATTTTCTATCGCAACGCCTTCAATCTCGGTTTGCCGGCAATTATCCTGCCTAATACAGATCGTATAGACGACGGCCAAAATCTGGATATCGATCTTCATGCTGGAAAAATCAGCAACCTGTCGACAGGGGAAGAATTGATCGGAGAAGCCGTACCTGAAAATCTGCTGGCCATCGTCGAGGCCGGCGGGCTAGTGCCGTTTTTAGAAACCAAATTTAAACAGAATGATAACTAACAATTCAACGATAAGGGGACGGCAATGTCGCCGCAGAAAAAATTAAAGAGCCGCCTGGGTCAAAAAGATATTCTGCTGACACCGGGAGTCTATGATGCCTTCGGGGCAATGATGGCGGAGCGGGCCGGTTTCGAGGCGCTCTATATTTCAGGGGCTTCTATCGCATATACTAAGCTGGGGCGCCCTGATATCGGGTTG
>PVBE011082613.1_pt1 | contig 33351 bp, 28 predicted proteins | sample 1631181 | NCBI WGS metagenome assembly PVBE01 (sample SAMN08397723, study PRJNA350692) | Marine metagenome, whole genome shotgun sequencing project. | isolation source: water | place: Pacific Ocean | collected 2012-04
CAGCGCCCTCCTGAACATCGGGGAGCGGGCGGCCACGGTCGCCGAGATCGAGGAGTACTGCGTCGCTTTCAAGGGTCTGTGCGCCGGAGAGGAAGTCAGCTGGCACGGCCACGAGTTCAAGCTCGAGTGGGAAGCGGAGCCCGTACCGCTGTGGATCGCTGCCGAAGGCCCGCGGATGATGCACCTCGCCGGGCGGATTGCAGACGGAGTCATCTTCGCGAACGGTGTCAGCGAGGAGGTGATCAGCGACAACATCCGCCGTGTGAGCGAGGGCGCGCGCTCCGCCGGCCGCGACCCGAGCGAGATCGAGCTGTGGTTCTTCGCCAAGCCCTACTTCGCCGAGTCCGAGGAGCAGGCCTGGCACGATGTGGCGTGGACCCTGGCGGCCAGTGCGAACCACGCCTTCCGTTTCTCCCTGGAGGAAAAGTTCGTTCCCGAGGAGCACTGGGAGGGGGTGCGGAACCTCCAGCGGGAATACGCATCACACGAGCACAACAAGAAGGACTCCGGGGCGCACAACGCTTCATTGGTAGAGAAGAACGGCCTGAGCGAGTTCTTGGGCCGGCGCTTCCTGATTGCCGGCTCTCCGGATCGCATCGCGGAGCGCATCCGGGAGATCGCCGGCCATGGAGCCACGAACCTCATCTGCACGGCCATCTTCGACGACCAGGCGGGCTACACGCGTCGCCTCGCCCGCGAGGTGATGAGCGCCTTTCGCGGCTCACGAGGCTGACGATTCGGCCGGACGATGGAGGCCCGGGAATCTCCACCTCCACGGTGAACGTCATCGGCCAAATCGAGGGGCAATCTCGTAACCCATGCTCTGACCCGCCAGTCCAAAGGGCGATGGAGTCTTCAGTGGATCCGGCTCGAACGACCTTAGTCCGGGGACCGCGTCGATGGGGGATGGCCCCCAACCGCGCGCGCCACGTCGCCGCACGCTCCGCAGAGGCGCCGCGCCATCGCTTCGATACACGATGCGCTCATCCGGTGCGGAAGATCCGTGAGTGTCAGTTCCAGCACGACGCCTCCCCGGGCGTCGAAGATGGGCGCGGCGATGTGCTGCACTTCATAGCTACGTTTCCTCTGCAGCGATACGAGCTGAAGCTCGTCCTCCGAAAGTGATCTCGTCACGCGGGCTGCTTCCGCGAACGCGTCGCGATCGCGTGGGTTCTCCTGCAACCTACGAATCGGCTCTCCGAGAAGCTCGAACCCACGACCCTTTAGACTGACCGAGTAGCCCCGCAACCGAATCGCCTCGAAGGCCCGGCGGAGGAACGCGAGCTTTCTCGTTCCGAGTTCCAGCGACGCAAGCCACGGCTCGCGTCGTTCTGCGGGAGCGAAGGCCCAATGGGTCGGGGCGAAGCACGGTAGATGTGGAGAGCGAATCCCCACCCGCGACGGAGGGTGGCCCGACGTGAGCGAGCCTGACGCAGCGATCACGAGGATGCCCTCCTCACTGATCGCCACGGCGCTGCACTGCACCCCGAGCTCCTCCGCAAGAACATCGCTTGCGCGCCGGGCCTGCCCGACGACCGGGTGCCTCTGGATGGCGGACTGGCCGCTCGCTACCAGGCCCAATCCAAGCGCGTACGTCGAGTGGCGAGGATGCCGCTCCACGTAGCCACCATGGACCAGGGCGCGCAGCACGCGAAGCAGCGAACTCGCATTGATGTCGAGCCGTTGCGCCAATTCCGACAGCGTGAAGACTTCCGACGGATGAGCGGCCAGGAAGTCCAGCGTCTGGACGGCGCGCAGTGCGGCGGGAGCGAGCTGTTCCATGGACCCCTGGTGTGCGAAGCAGGTTGACAGACGATGCCGACGTGTGAGCGTATATAGTGTTTTCATTTTACATATGAAAGTAGATCCAAGCGATCTTTCGCTCTAGGGAAGGCAACGACCAGCGGTCGCTCGCCGCCAGCCTTCTCTGCAAGCCCTGCCGTCGAATCTCATTGCACCTCCGTAGCATCGCCCTCGCTCTGGAATGGGATGCTTTTTGACTCCACACGACGCAGCTGGCGGTTCGAGGCGAGTCGTTGCGCTCAGATGTAGAGGATCTGCATGCTGTAGAGGAGCGCCGGCCGCTCTCGCCCGACGACACCCACCTCGACCTGCGCGGTAATGAGCGTGCCTTTGGACGTCGCCTCGGCGCGCACCACTCTGCTGCGAGTACGGATGGTGGAGCCGACCACCACCGGCGCCAGAAATCGCAGCCTTTCCGCGCCGTAGTTGATGCCGCTCTTGTGGCCCTTGACCTCGACGGGCCGGGGGATCGACTGGTGCATCAATGACAGCAGCAGAAAGCCATGCACGACCGGTGCACCGAAAGGACTCTCGGCCTTGCAGCGTTCGACGTCCACGTGAATCCATTGGTGGTCGCCGGTCAGGTCTGCAAAAGCATTGACGAGATCCTGGGTGATCACGAGCTCCTTACCCCAGCGACCGAAATCTTCGGAGGCAATGGCATTCAGCGCGTCGATGTCGTCGAAGCTGATGGGATCCATGGACCGCAGGTTATCATCGGTCAGTCAACCCGCATCAACGCGGAATTCGAAGCTGGCGAGCCAGGATACGAGCGCAGGCACTTCTTCTCCCGCGATTGGAACCGTAACCGGACCGGACCGGACCGGGAAAGTCCGCCAGCTGAACAACGGGCACGCCATGACCGGCGTCCGCCCGGTGCGCTGAGGTAGACAGGAAGCTCGAGCCGCGTTTTCGCGATGTCCGATCCGTGCCCCATCGCCCCGAACTTGCCGCTTGCCTGCCGGCTGCAGAGGCGTGCGGATTCTGCTCGAACATCAGATCGCCTATCCCGCCCTCACAAATCTGCTGAAATCCGTCTACATCCAGGAAGCCGTGGACGGCTTTACGATTCCGGGGAAGCCCCAGACGATCAGCCGCTTGAGTCTCCTGACCGAAATCCATCGCAAGAATGTAGAGCGCCTGCGCAATCAGGCCTCGGATGATGGCGACGTGCCCAGCCACGTTTCCCTTGGAGCCCAACTCGTCCTTCGCTGGACCGCCGAGCCCGAATACCGGGACGCGGCAGGCTCACCGCGGGCCCTGCCCCGGCTCGCCGGCGATCGGCGAGAGCCGAATCAGCTGCCCTTTCTGATTGAGTGGGAAACATTCCCACTGTCACAGGATTCGAGGGATTTTGCCCACGTTAATCAGAATCGGATTTCTCAGCCTAGATCCAGAATCGTCCACTCGCGATCGCGACCCGCGACCACGGTCTCGAAGCTGTCCGCCACTCGGGACCGCAACAGCGCTTTTCCCACCGGGGATTCCGGTGTCACGACCACCACGAATCCATCTCCGCCGGGCCCCGTGAGTTCGACCCCCGCACCGACCGGCAAGAAAAAGTGAGTTCGTTCCTCCTCCCCCTGCTCGTCTTCGATGCGCACATCGACCAGCGCCCCGAGATCGACGCGGTCCGTCCGTTCGAAGCGGCGGATGCCCCCCTCTGCGAACTGCAGCAGGCGCTCCATCTGGGAAACAGCCCGAAGTCGGCGTTTGCGGTGGCCGGTCGCAAGCCGACCCTGAAGCGCCGCTTCCTTCGCATCTTCCCGACGCCGCGCGTCCGCGTTCACGCGATCTGCCTGCAGGGCAGCATCGGCTTCGGCGCGCGCGGCGGCGGCGATGCGCTGGGAATAGACGCGCTTCAACTCTTCGACGAAGAAGCTCTTGATATCCATCTCAGCCCTCGATTCTTGGTGCGGATAGATACTCCATTCGCTCCACAGGCGTTACACTCGCGCGCCACCGCGCGAGACCCATGAAGGATCTCGCCTCCTGGAGATCGCCATGACCACTGCCACGATTACGACCAACAAGGGCGCAATAAAACTCGAGCTCTTCACCGAGCAGGCTCCGAAGACGACCGACAACTTCATCAAGCTGGCCAAGGACGGTTTCTACGATGGTCTGAGCTTCCATCGAGTGATCGCCGATTTCATGGTTCAGGCGGGTTGTCCGCAGGGCACCGGCACCGGCGGACCGGGTTACCAGTTCGACGACGAAGCCGGCGCTCTAGCGCTGCCTCACGACGCACCCGGCCGGCTGTCGATGGCCAACGCCGGCCCCAACACCAACGGATCCCAGTTCTTCATCACCCACGTCGCAACGCCCCATCTCGATGGCAAGCACGGCGTCTTCGGCCAGGTCCTCGAGGGCCAGGACGTCGTCGATGCAATCGCACAGGGCGACTCGATGGAAAAGGTCGAAATCACCGACTGAGCACGCACCCCGTCCTCTCATCCGGCTGCGGCGTGAGCTTGGAGTGCGGCGTCTCTCGCGGCGAATGGCTCGGGCCAACAGCGAAGGGGCGATCGCGCTGGCAGCTCAGCGGTGCGGTCAAGATCTTCCGGAGATGAAATAGAGGCCGCCCTCCGCTTGATTTCGCGGCGAGAGACGCCGCACTCCAAGCCCACGCCGCGGCCGGACGAGAGAGCCTCCGCCGCCCACAGCCGCCGCAATCCCTGTCCCAGGAAAACCTGCACGGTCGCCTCCCTCTTTGAGACAGCAACCGCCCCGACCCCAACGACCGCCCTACCCAAACAACCCTACCCAAGCAAAGAGAGGCGTACCGCCGCGTCTGCCCACAGCGGGAGCGGGGTGTGTGGTGCGCTTGATGTGGAATAAAGCGGAGCCCGAAGCCCGTCTCACCATGCGGGCTGCACGACAGCCAGGCCACCGCAAACGACGACCCCGGAACGCACTCTGAGGGCGAGCCATCCACATCAAGCGCACCACACGCCCCGCGGCTACTGGCAATGCCTACGGGCGTGTGCGCTTCTAGACGCGCGCTTTTACGGCCCGCGCAACTTTGTCGGGCGTAAAGCCGAAGTGCTCGGCCAGAACGGAGTAGGGTGCGGAAGCACCGAAGCTCTGCATGCCGATCACCAGACCCCGTCGCCCGACGAAACGACGCAGGCTCTCGCCCCGACCCGCTTCGATCGCAACGATCGGCGTTCCATCATCGGGCAGGATCGCGTCCTGTTCGACATCGGCTTGCTGCAGGAAGAGATCTACACAGGGCATCGAGACGACTCGCGCACGAATTCCATCCTTCGCGAGCAGGCTGGCAGCATCGACGGCCAGGCCGACCTCGGAGCCCGTCGCCAGCAGGACCACGTTCGCCTTCTCGATCGAGTCGGAGACGACATACGCCCCCTTCCAGACATCGGCCGGTTCGAATCCAGCCGGCCGCTCGAGAGCGGGAACAGTCTGGCGCGTGAGCGAGAGCAACACGGGCCCCTGACTCTGCTGCAGATACCAGGCGTAGGCCATGGCCGTCTCGACGCCGTCTGCCGGGCGAAAAACGGTCAGGCCCGGAATCACCCGCAGGCTGTCGATCTGTTCGATCGGCTGATGGGTGGGCCCATCCTCACCGACGAAGATCGAATCGTGGGTGAAGACAAAGAGCGTGGGCGCCTTCTGCAATGCGGCGAGTCGGATGGCCGGACGCATATAGTCGCTGAAAATCATGAACGTGCCGCAATAGGGTAGAAACGTGCCGTCGAGACCGATGCCGTTTGCGATCGCACCCATGGCATGCTCGCGCACCCCGAAATGGATGTTTCGCCCGGCGAAGCGATCGACTCCATCCGCCGCGCCCGGTCCCACGATCCCCGCACTCGGGATGATCGGCGGTGCCGCCGAGCCGGCGAGATCGGCCGATCCCCCCGCCATGAAGGGAACGATCTCGGCCAGCTTCCCGAGCACCTTCGCGGAATGTTTGCGCGTCGCCGCGTCGACACCCTCCATCCCATCGAGCAATCGAGTCGCCAGATCCGTCGGCAGCGACCGCGAGCGCGCCGCGTCCCAGCGCTTCGCCAGCTCCGCGTGTTCGGCGCACCAGGCGGCGAGCGCGGTGTCGCTGGCCATCCGCTCGGCCGTCTTCGCTTTGCCACGCTCTCTGCAGTAGGCCGCGACGTCCTCGGGCACGAGCAGATCCGACTCGGTCGGCCAACCCATCGATTCCTTGGCCGCCTTCGTCTCTTCGGAGCCGAGCGGACCACCGTGGGCCTTGCTGGTTCCGGCAACCCCCGGCGAGCCGCGGCCAATCAGGGTCTTCAACACGATCAAGGTCGGCTGCTCGAGCTCCGCTCGTCCAGCCCGGAGCGCCGCGCGCAAACCATCGCGGTCTTGCCCGTCGATCCCGTCGATGACCTGCCAGCCGTAGGCTTCGAAGCGTTTGGGCACGTCCTCGCCGAAGCAGATATCGGTCCGCCCGTCGATGGTGATCTGATTGTCGTCGTAGATGTAGACGAGATTGCCGAGGCCGTTGTGACCGGCGAAAGAAGCCGCTTCCGCCGAGACGCCTTCCATGAGATCGCCATCGCCGACGAAGCCGTAGATGCAATGCTGTCCCGGGCGATCGCGCCCCTGGCCGGCGTCGCCAAATTGCGATGCGGTCATGCGGCCCGCCAAGGCCATCCCGACGCCATGGGCAAAGCCCTGTCCCAGCGGCCCGGTCGTCAGCTCGACACCGCCCGTCTCACCGTATTCGGGATGCCCGGGAGTGCGCGAACCGAGCCGACGAAACTTCGCGATGTCGTCGAGCGAAAGGTCGAACCCAAACAGATGCAGCAGCGAATACTGCAGCATCGACGCGTGACCATTGGAGAGCACGAAGCGATCGCGCAGCGGCCAGGCGGGGTCCTCGGGATCAAAGCGGAGGTGATGATCCCAGAGTTCGAAGGCCGCCGCGGCCAGGGCCATTGAGGCACCGACGTGGCCAATCCCTGCGCGTTCGACGGCATCGACCGTCAAGAAGCGGATGGTATTCTCGATCCGCTCGAGCAGCTCGGGGGTCTCTTCGACGGGCATCTAAGACAATTCCTCTATCGCGCCCCACCGCGACGGGTCGGGGCGTTTCTCGGCTCGTGGGGGATGATCGCGGGGCAGCGAACCCGAGAAGCCGGCCAGACATTACCGCCGAACCTGGTGGTTCGGAATGGGCACTGCGGCGAGAATCCGGGCCCCGCGGGCCCCTGCCATTCTCGTCGATGCCGCGCGCGATGTCGCGACCCCCCTGGCGGCTGATCACCCGAGCCGGCAAGCAGACCGCCTCACGGCAGTCCAGCGGGGGCCGCAGGGTTCGAAGACGGGAAGACTCGAGCCAGAGAACCCGAGCCGACTCAATCTTCGCCGAGACGAGCCCTCTCGCGCTCGACGTGGCCGATCCACTTGACAGCCACGCTACCGGTGGTCGGGAAAGCCTGGGCCCGCTTGAAGGCGTTGATGGCGGCCGACCACTTCTTGTCGCTGGCCGCCGCGATTCCGAACAGGATGTGAGCCTGACCTTCGTCGCTGAGTTCGCCCTTGTCGAGAGCCTGGTTGATGGCGGCGCGGGCATCGCTCCAACGTCCGAGCTGGATGTTGACCTGGGCGAGGCGAATGAAGAGGCTGCCGTCTTCCTTCAGCTCCGCGGCCTTGGCAAGGGGAGCCAGGGCCAACGCCCACTCGCGGGATTGAAGCAGCGTGTTGGAGAAGGTGTTGTACGCCTGCTCGGTCGGCTCGATCGACCCGTCCTCCAGACCCTTTTCCATGACCTCCGCGCCGCGATGAGGCAATCCCTCGACCATCAACATCTGCGCGAGACGCGTAAGGTCCCTGTCGGCGGTGATGAATCCTTCGCCCTTGGCCAGCTGCTGGACGGCGAGGCTCTTGCTCATCAGGTCCTGCTCGGCGTAGATGGCGGCCATTTGTTGCCAATAGGCCTTGGCGGGGTATTTCAGAATGATGTCATCGAGAACGGCAAGGGCGTTGTCGTACTCCGAACGCTCCAGATAGAGGCTCAGCAGCAGTCGATACCATGACTCGGTCGGATCATCCGATTTCTCGACAGCCATCTTCGCAGGCTCGAGCGCCTCACCCGCCCGCTGGGCCTGATAGTAGGTCACGGCCAGAGTGTAGTAGGCGCTCGGCGCGGGAACCTCGACCTGGGCGATCCACGTCTCCAGCGTTTCGACCGCCTCGTCGTAACGACCGAGCATCGTCTGGAGCTGACCCACGAAGTAATAGGTCCGAAGATGTTCGACGATCGGAAGGGCTTCTTCGGATACTGCCAGCTCCATGTGTTCGAGGGCAGTCTCGTAATCGGGCTCCTCTTCCATCGTCGCAAATTGACCGAGCATCTGATGAACCCGGGCGCGGCCGTAGGGCCTGGCGCGTTTCAGGTTGATCGAAAGCAGAACATCCTTGGCGTCTTCCCTTTGCCCGGCCTCCATGTGATCCCGAATCTTGACGAACTTCTTCAGATTGCGTGGCGAGAACTGATACTGGTTGCGCTGAGCGACGACAGGCCCGGCGGCAAAGACGAGCATCAGGCCGACACACCCTCCGAGAAACCCTCCGAGAAACCAAGGGATCCATCCGGCGCGACGAGTTCCAGGCATCAAGAAGCCTCACTCCCGAGTTTGAACGGGAAGGCGACCCGGATACCCGGCTGCTCCACCGCCTTGCCGTTCTCGATCTTCGGATTGTATTTCCACTGCCGCACGGCTTTCAGCGCCGCCTTGTTGAAGATCTTGCTCGGCTCGTACGCGATGACCTTGGCGTCCTTGACCGAACCGGACTTGCTGATCGTGAATTCAACGAGCACCCGGCCCTCGATGCCGCGCTGCATGGCCCTCTCGGGATACTGGGGCGGCACGCGGACCATCGGCACTGCGTCGCCATCGGACGAAACCATGGTGAAATTGCCCACGCCCGAGAGGTCGATCGAGGACTGGACGCCGCCACTGATCGAGATTCCACCAGTGTCCATGTCCGAGCTGCTATCGAGCTGCATATCCGGCGGCGGCGGCTCGTCATCGACTTGCCGCTTTTCGGGAACCTTTCGTTCCTTCGGCTTGACCTCTTCGCTGCGCTTCACGCGCACGAAGTCAATGACCTTGGCGCCGGCGCTCTCGTCGAGCTGGCCCTCGACGATGATCAAGGACTGCATCAGGTAGAAGAGTCCGAAGGTGACTACCGACGCCAGACCAAAAGCGACGACGAATCGCGTTGCGCCCACGGTCAGTTCACCTCCGCCGCGAGCGAGATATTGGGGACGCCCGCCAACCGGGCCTGATCCATCACTTGCACGAGGATGCCGTTGAGCGAGGCGCTTGCGGGTGCGACCACGACGGCACCGCTCGGTCGTTCCGCGTGCAGTCGCTCGATATTCGGCCGGACCGCGCGAATATCGACGATCCGTCGGTCGATCTTGATCACACCCTCATTGCTGATCTCGATGAAGATGTTCTCGTTCTCAGCGAGGGTCTTGGTGGCCCCGCCCTCGGGCCGATCCAGATCGAGGCCGACTTCCTTGATGAAGGAGGCGGTCACGATGAAGAAGATCAGCATGATGAAGACGACGTCCAACATCGGAGTCAGATCGACTTCCGACTCGTCGGCCATTCGCGTGGATCGACGCCGCCTCATTCGGCACCCCCGTGTTGGATTTCGAGTCGATCAGCGAGCCGTTCGCCCTCATCCGAAGCGAAGTTTTCCAGGCGAGCCGACAGAATCAACCCGGAGAGCGCTGCGACCATACCCGCCATGGTCGGGATCGTCGCCCTGGAGACGCCGCCCGCCATCGCCTTGGCGTTCCCGCTTCCGGCCACGGCCATCACGTCGAAGACCTCGATCATTCCCGTCACCGTGCCGAGCAGGCCGAGTAGCGGGCAGAGCGCGACGAGCACCCGGATATAGGGCAGGCCGTCTTCGAGCTGCATGCGCAGCTCGGAGACCAGCAGGCGTCGAATCTGGTGGGCGTCCCAGGACGAATGATCCGCCCGGGCATCCCACTGCGTCTGGACCGTGTCCGCCGCTGCCGGAAAGAGCCGAGAGAAGTAGTAGAAGCGCTCGAGCATCAAGGTCCACATGGTGACCGTGACGACGCCGATGACGAGAAGCACCCCGCCACCAGTCTCCAAGAACGCCTGAACGTCAAGTATCATTCCACTCATCCGGATCGACTACTCCTATTCCCGGGCCTGTTCCCGGGCCTGTTCCCGGTCCTAGTCCTGGCGAGCGATCAGCCCGGCACTCTGCTCATCGAGAGTGTCGACGATCTTCTTCGTGTTGTTCGCCAACACGGCGTGAAGCAGCGTCAGCGGGATCGCCACGACGAGCCCGAGCATCGTCGTCACGAGCGCTTCCGAAATACCGCCTGCCATCATGCGCGGATCACCGGCACCGAATAGCGTGATCGATTGGAAGGTGCGGATCATGCCCGTCACCGTTCCGAGAAGACCCAAGAGCGGTGCGACGACCGAGACGATTCGAACCAGCCACACGAGGCTCTCGAGATTCGACGATTCGCGCAGCACCGCCTCGTCGAGCATCAGCTCGAGCTGCTCGCGATCTGCGTCGGGGTTGTCGGTCGCGATCGCGAGGATGCGACCGAGCGGGTTGCCCTTGTCGGGCCGGCTGTTCTTCTTCTGGGCTGCGACTTTGCGGCCCACCAGGAAGATGAAGCCGAGCCGGGCGAAGCCCAGCACCGCCGCCAGGATACCGAGGGTGATCACGGTGTAGCCCACGCCACCGCCTTCGGGCAGGCGCTCGATCAAGTCACGAGATTCGATCAAGACAGCCAACAGCGAGCCGCGACTCGGGTCGACCGCCAGGCCGGTCAGCTCTGCAGTCGAACCCTCGTAGTCGCCGATCGTGTTGACGAAACGCGACGGAGGCTGGCGACTCAAGGCCTGGAGCTCGCCGTTTTCGAAGAGCAGGTATTCGCCATTCGAGACGACCGAGAAGACACCGGCGCGAACCACGTCGCGCCTCTCCACACCTTCCGAAGTCAGGACGTTGGTCGAGAACTCGACGACCTTCCCCTGCTCGACCATCTCCCTGACCATCTCTGCCCAGAGACGCTCGAGTTCCCCGATCGAAGGCAGCTCCTTGCTCTTGCCGAGTTCTTCGAGGAACTCGATGCGCTCGTTGTCGAACTGGGCGCTGGTGATCGAGGCTTCGAGGTTGCTGCGAGTATCGCCGGCGATCTGCCGGGTTACACCGAAGAGCTCACCGAGGTTGCCCAGGCGCTGATCCAGAGCTTCCTGAAGCTCGGCGATCGTAACCTCCTTCTCCTGGTATTCCTTCTCGAGGGCCTCACTGCGGGCTTCGGCTCGAGCCTCGGTGGCCTTCGCCTTTCGCAGCATGTCCGCTTGCTCGCCACGGGCGCTCTCGAAGCGTCTCTCGCGCTCGACATCCTCTCGCTTTTCGATCTCCCAACCCTGACGGACGGCTTCGAGGAGATCCTCCACCGTCGAGGGCCGGGGCCCTTCGATGACCATCGGATTCGGTTCCGATTCCCCTTCCTGGGCAAACGCGACAGCTGCGAACCCGGAGATCACGAGGCCCAGCACCACGCTCCCGGCCAGAAGATTTCTCACTCCACTCAATTGCTTGAAGCGCGACATCAACTCGAACCTCCCTTTTGGGGCTGCGGAAGCGGGATACGGATCAACTGCGGCGCGGCCTGTTTCTTCGCCACACGCAGGGCATCGCTCATCCAGTTCTCGTATCCGGCAACAGGCTCAAAAGCCTTCTTTGCTTTGTTCCAGACTCCCACCTCGGCGCCGTCGCGGGTCTGGTACATCAGGCCGATACGACCGACCCGCAGGTAGTCGACAGGGACCTCGGCACCGCTCTTGTCGATGGTACCCGCGTAGGCCTCGATGGTTCGCCCGTAGTCGTTCTCGACCTGGTAGGCCTCGAGGATGCGCCGGTAGCGCTCGGCGTCCGCGACGTCCGACCGCCGCATCAGGACGCGCAGCTGATCGACTCGCCTCTTGCGTTCGTCAGGCAGGAAAGGCATGTCGAGTGCGACGAACTGGTCGAGCGCATCGACCATCTTGAGCATCAGCGGCGTCACCGCACGGCCAACCTCCTCGACGTCGTCGATCTGGCGCTGCAGCGATTCGAGCTCTTCGTTCTGCGAATCGATCACGGCGCTCAGCTGACGGTTGAAGATGTTGAGCGACTCGATCTTCTTGTTGGTCAGACGAAACTCGGCCGTCAAGCCGTCGATCACCAACGAGATCTCTTCGACCCTCTTCTGAGAAGCCTGGCCCGTGGCATTGGCTTCCTCCCGAAGCTCGATGGGCTTGTCCAGTTGCTGCGCTGAAACAGCAAGCGGCATGAGGCAGATGGCGGCAGTAGCGATCCCGATCGCCGTCGCCCTGAAGCTGATCATTCAATCTCTCCTCGATCCAGTTTCGATCCGAAAGCGACCAAGCCCGCTCCCACACTGTGCAATTCTGCACGCGCGAACAAGACGTCCGTTGCGCCAAGACTTCTCCAACCGGGAAGTCCGTCCGATGTCCAGGCAAGGTGTATTCGTGAGAAGAACGCTTGGAACTCAGAGGAGTTCGCGGAGTCCTACGACGAAGCCACTGGGGGCGCCCGGGGTATTCTTTCGAATCTGAACGGATTTTCCAAGCGCTTTTTTGGGTTTTGGTCCAGGGGGTTGGGTTTTAGTCCAGGGGTTGCGAGTCGGGGCATGACGCGCCGTCAGCAACCAACCGATCCAGCGCGCGCCTGACGCGGCGTTAGCCACGCTCACACGAGACCGATGCTGCGATTCGAGGGCCGACTTTCGTTCGCTCCCGTCAGGACTTGCGCTGCGAGCCCGGGTCGGACCCGGGCTGATTCAGCTGCGAAGAGGAGATGGCCTCGACCGACGCCCCTTGCAAATTTCGGCATTTTGGGGGTCCGAGACCCCGACCCCTGAACCGGGCACGCGCCCAAGAAAGTTTCCGCGAGGCGCTCCCCGATCGCGATGGCTAGCGGAATTCGAGCAGAGCGTCCGCGGAGTGTCGCGCCCACACCCACCAGACGCGAGGGAACGATCCCCTCGGTCCCCCCGGCTCGGGTGGCAGCGCCTCGACGCGGCACCAGAAGGGTCCTGAGGCGAGCCTGGCGTGGCGGCCCCTGCGCAACCCGGTGCCGGGCCGCAGCTCGGATCCCCATCCCCCAGAACCCCTCGGCGGCTCGATGTCGATGGATTTCGATCCGGCCCTTTCTCCCGTCCGATGGCCCACAGGCCTTCTCTCGGCCCTCTCGCAGGCATATGCTCGCTGTGAACCACCGGGTCGAGCCATCGGGAACCCATCGGAGCCGCCGGGCGATGCGAGTCGCACTATTCATTCCGTGTTTCGTCGATCAGCTGAAGCCTTCCGTCGGCCTGGCGAGCCTGGAGCTCCTCGAGAGTCTGGGCATCGAGGTGGAGTTCCCACGCGACCAGACCTGTTGTGGACAACCCTTTCTCACGGCGGGGGAACTCCCAGGCGCCCGGGCCCTGGGTCGCCGCTACGTCGAGGTCTTCGACGGCTTCGATGCCATCGTGACCCCGTCGGGGAGCTGTGCGGCAACGATGCGGCGTCACCTGCCCCATCTCGTTGCGGGCTCGAAAGCGGAGCAGACCGCTGGGCGCACGCGAGAACTCTGCGAATTTCTCGTCGAACAGGGCGCCCAACGCCGACTCCAGGGCCGCTTCGGTTATCGCGTCGGTCTGCAACCGGGCTGTCATGCGCTGCGAGAGCTGCGTCTGGGGACGCCCAGCGAGAGCCGCGGACCGGAGAGTATCGACCCCGCTCGAACGCTGCTTTCGCGGCTCGATGGGCTCGAATTCGTCGAATTGCAGAGACGCGACGAGTGCTGCGGTTTTGGAGGCACCTTTTCGACCGACGAAGAAGCCGTGGCCTGTCGGATGGGCCTGGATCGCATCGCCGACCATCGCGGCGCCAGCGCGCAGGTCTTGACGTCGACGGACGTGTCCTGCCTGCTGCATCTCGATGGACTGGCGCGACGCCGCGAGATCCCGTTGCGATCCCTGCACGTGGCCGAAATTCTCGCCGAGGCCATGCACGGCCAGATTGGCGATCGGTGAGGCCACCGATGGGACATGTCAGCTCCGCGCGAGCGTTCATCGCCGACGAGCAGCGAACCAGATGGCACGATGATGCGCTCTGGTTCGTCCGCGCAAAACGCGACGCAGCCGCAGACCTCGTCCCGGAATGGGAAGCGCTACGCGACGAGGCCAGCTCGATCAAGCGACACGCCCTGACGCGACTGCCCGAACTCTGGGAGGAGTTCGAAGCCAACGCGACTCGGGCGGGTGCCAAGGTGCATTGGGCGCGAGATGCCACCGAGCACAACGCGATCGTCGCGGAGCTCCTCGACCAACATGGCGTCGAAAGGGTCGTCAAGAGCAAGTCCATGCTCACCGAGGAATGTGGCCTGAATCCGTATCTCGAAGGCCGGGGCTTCGAAATCATCGATACGGATCTCGGCGAACGCATCGTTCAGCTCCGCCACGAAGCACCCAGTCATATCGTGATGCCGGCAATCCACCTTCGCCGGACGGAAATCGGAGCTCTCTTCGCTCGAGAAATGGGCAGTCCTGCCGGCCTGGACGATCCCGACGAATTGACACGAGTGGCTCGTCGCGACCTCCGCGATCGTTTCCTTCGCGCGCAGGCGGGCATCACCGGCGTCAATTTCGCCGTCGCCGACTCGGGATCCTTCGTCGTCTGCACCAACGAAGGAAACGCCGACCTCGGCACGGCCCTGCCGCCCTTGCACATCGCGGTGGTCGGCCTGGAGAAGATCATCCCCAGAGGGGCCGACCTCGCCCCATTTCTGCGTCTGCTGGCTCGTTCTGCCACCGGTCAGGCGATCACCGCCTACACATCGCATTTCCGGGGTCCTCGCCCCAAGACGGACGGCGCCTCCCAGGCCTTGCACGTCGTCGTCGTCGACAACGGCCGAAGCCAGCTTCTCGGGCGCCCGGCTTTCCGTGACGCGCTGGCGTGCATCCGATGCGGTGCCTGTCTCAACACCTGCCCGGTCTATCGGCGCAGTGGGGGACACAGCTACGGCGCCACGATCCCGGGTCCGATCGGCTCCGTGCTCGAACCCGGACGCGACCCCGTCCGGCATGCCGAGCTGCCCCACGCCTGCAGCCTCTGTGGTTCGTGCAGCGAACTCTGCCCGGTCCGGATCCCGCTTCATCATCAACTGCTCGCGTGGCGGGGTGAACTGGGTGCAAGCGGTCATCGATCCGCACTTCGCCGGCTGCTCTTCCGCCTGGCCCAGGGACTCTTCTCGAATCCGCGGATCTACCGTGGGCTCAGCCCCCTCGCCCGACGACTGGCTCGCAGTCTGCCGGCGAGCTGGCTCAAAATACTCACGCTGCCCTGGAGCCGGCAGCGCGCACTGCCGGAGATCCCCGAACGCAGCTTCCGAGAACTCTACGACGAGAGGGCGGCGCGATGAGCGAATCGCGAAACGCCATTCTCACGGCCCTGCGCGCGGCAAGACCTCCGGCGGCGCCGGCGATCCGCCGGATCGCTCCGGCGGCGATGCCCAAGGACGCGATCTCGGTGCTTCGCAATCGGGTCGAGGCAGCCGGGGGGAGCCTCGAAACGGTGCGACGCGACAGACTCCTCTCCGATATTTCATGGCCGATCGAACTCGAGACGACGCAGCATCTCTTTTCGACACTGCCGGAGATAGAGAGTCGTGGAGTCGGCGCCGACGCGAAGCGGGACCACGATTTCGCGCGTCTGGAGCTGTGCGTGATCGAAGCGGAGTTCGCCGTCGTCGAGAACGGGGCCGCCTGGCAGGTACCCGATACACCGCGTTGTCGGACGGCGGCGCTGTTGGCCGAACACTTGATCGTCGTCGTCGACGCCGAGGCCCTGGTCCCGACACTGCATCAAGCCTACGCGCGCATCGATCTCGCGAAGTCGAGTTTCGGCTGGTTCCTGTGCGGGCCGTCGAAGACCGCCGACATCGAACAGGCCCTCGTCCTCGGCGCCCATGGGCCGCGAACGATGAGCCTGATCCTCGCCTCGAGTTGACTGCACTTGGCTAAAGGCTCTCGCGCACCCGAAGCATTCCGCCGTCAGGGGGGCAAGACTTGGCACGCGAAATTCCTGCAACCAGACTCAGCAAAAAATGCGACGACGCGCTACACCCTGCGAAGCGCCAATCCGACACAGAAGCATGCAGTCGTAGACGAACAGACGACAATATGACATGACCTCCGCAGAGAACCGAAGTCATCGGCAGCCGCGAGAGACCGATCGTCGAAAGTGAAGATGGACCTCCGTTTCAGCCTACTCCTGGTTTGCTTCTTCGTTTCCGGCTTTGCCGCACTCCTCTACCAGACGGCCTGGACTCGTGAATTTGGATTCCTGTTCGGAACATCCGAACTCGCGGTCGTCGCGGTTCTTGCGGCCTACATGGGCGGCCTCGCGCTGGGCGCGGCGGCCGCCTCGCGCTTCGTAGGCCGACTGGCTCGCCCCGTCCTCGCCTACGGTCTGATGGAACTGGGGATCGCGGTCTGTGCACTCGGCGTGCCGCTCGGCATCCAGCTCGTCCAGGGAATCTATCTCTCGCTGGCCGGGGGCCTCGAAGCACCGCCCGAAACAATCGCTCTCACGACCGCCCTCTTCCACCTGGTCGGCGCATTCCTCGTCCTCGTTCCGTGCACGGCCCTGATGGGTGCAACGCTCCCTCTACTCGCGCGTTATGCGGTCTCCGAAGACGTCCAGGTGGGCCCCCGGATCGGGATCCTCTATGCGGTCAACACCTCGGGCGCGATCGCGGGCACGCTGGTCGCAGCCTTCGTCCTCCTGCCCGAGTTCGGGCTGCGCCACACGGTCTATATCGGTGTAGCCGGCAACGCCATCGTATTCCTCGCCGCCGCCACCCTGGCACGCGGAATCGCAGGCATGGAGGCGGACGCGACGCCCGGCCGGCCGAACACCCCGCTCCCATTCCACTGGATCCTGCCGGCGATGACGATCTCCGGCGCCGTCTCCTTCGTCTACGAAGTCCTCTGGACCCGGCTGCTCGGTCAGGTCCTCGGGGGCAGCACGGCAGCCTTCGCCTCGATGCTGTCGAGCTTTCTACTGGGCATCGCGCTCGGAAGCGCCGCCGCGTCGCGACTAGCGAAGACGCGCCAATCGGCCGCGCTGGGTTTCTCTCTCGCCCAGCTCGGCACCGGCGTGCTGGCCTGGATTGCGTTCCGTGCCGCGGACCATCTGCCCAGTCTCGCGCATGCCGTCGGGGCCAATCCCGCGGCGCCCGCGGCGGGTGCGGCGGCGGCGGGCATCCTGCTGCTGCCGGTCACACTCTGCATCGGCGCGACTTTCCCCTTCGCAGTCCGACTGCTGGCACGCAACGCGGAGGAAGCCGCGACCGTAAGCGGTCGGGTCTATGCCTGGAATACACTGGGATCGATCTTCGGTGCAACCCTTGCGGGCTTTCTGCTGCTCCCGACCCTGGGTCTCGAGAACACGGCTCTGGCCGGTGTGGCGACCAACCTGACCCTTGCACTGGCCGCCTCCTGGCTCGCCACCCCCCGACGAACACGGCTCGCCGGGGCGGCGGCGATCGCTCTCATCGCCGGCGTGGTCCTGGGCCTGCCGACCCCGGAATCGTTGCTGATGCATTCCGCGATCAGCGGCACCCGCACCCCTGGCGACCTCTTCTACCTGGGCGTGGGTCGGTCGGCGACGGTGACGCTGGTCGAGAGCGCCACGGGCTGGAAGTTGCTCACCAATGGTCTCCCGGAATCCGGTGTGGATCGCGAAGAGGTGCCCGATCTTCGTTTCAACGAAACCGCTTGGCTGTCACTGCTGCCGACGGCCGCGCGACCCGAGACCGACAAGATGCTGATCATCGGCCTGGGCGGAGGCCGGACCCTCGAGGCAACCGCCAGGACGGTCTCCCAGATCGATGTCATCGAGTTGGAAGAAGAGGTCGTGGTCGCGAATCACCTGATCCCCCGCCGCGTCGACCCACTCGTCGATCCGCGCGTCCATCTCCGACTGGGCGACGCGCGGGGCGCAATCACCCTCAGCGAGGCGCGCTACGACGCGATCGTGTCACAGCCCTCCCATCCCTGGACCTCGGGTGCGTCCCATCTCTACACTCGCGAGTTCTTTCAGCTCGTCGATTCCAAGCTCGAAGACGGGGGCATCTTCATTCAATGGATCGGCGCGTACTTCGTCGACGTGACGCTATTCGGGAACCTGATGGCGGCAATGACCGATGTTTTTCCGCACGTCGAGGTCTATCGACCCGTACCCGCCGCCCTGGTCTTCATGGCGTCCGACGAGCCGATCGACCTGGCCGAATCGGTCCCACGCGCCCTCGCCATCGCCCAGGAGGACTTCGGCCGCCAGGGCATTCATCGGCTCGAGGATTTCTATGCGAGCTGGACCCTCGACACCGCAGGGGTTCGCGCCCTCTCGGCCGACAGCCCCCCCAATACCGACGACCACAACCGGCTCGCGACCCGGCGGCTGCCGCCCGGCCCCGGCAGAGGGCAGCGACGCAAAACCCTGGATGCCTCCCTCGCAAGCAAGGATCCGCTGACATCGAGTCGCCTCGAAGCCGTGGATGCGGTCGCCGTCGTGGGTCGCATGAACTGGCTCGGCGATTCCGATCGCGCCCAACGGCTGGCACAAAGCCTGCCCACGGCGAAAAGAAAGGCTGCTGTGGGCTGGGCATCTCTGAAGCGGGGCCGCCGAAATCGCGCTCGGGCGCTTTTTGAGGCGGCCCTGGAAGACGACCCGAATCTCGCAGCGGCTCGTGCAGGTCTGATCGCCCTGGGCAGGGGCGATCAAATCGACGCCAGTCGATTGACGGATCCAGAAGCAGCCCTGGTGACGGCCAGCGAGGCAATAGAGGATCGGGGATGGGACCGGCTCCGTTCCCTCGATGCGCGCCTGGCCGAAATCAAACCGGGCAACCCTCTGTTTTCTACCGCAGTATTCGCCCGAATCAGTTGGCGCATGGAAGATGGCGACCCAGCGACCGCGCGCGAGGCCATCGAGCTGATCGACGAGCTCCTATCCCGCGAGCGAAAGAGCACACACTACCTGTGGCGCGCACGCGCGGCAGCGAAGGCGGCTGAGACTCGACTCGCCTGGTCGGCCCTCAACGTGGTCGCCGCGAACCGGAGCGTATCGCCTGGGCTCGCAAAGAAAGCGCTCGCCGTCGCGCGTGGGCTCGGCGATCCGCCGGACGGTTCGGTGGTGATACAACAACTGCGCGCCCGTCTCCAAGCCAGGCGCTAGCAGCCCAGGGCCCTCCCGGCTGCACCCACACCGGGGCTCGGTAGCCCCGACATACCAATACAAGATCGACACGCGACCCAGAGAATTTCGGGTAGACTAGGCGCATGATGAAAATCTCCTTCGAGCTCAGCGACAAAGACCTCCGGTATTTCCGCCAGGTCCTCCAGAAAGTCCGCAAGGGGCAGAGTGCCGGCAAGGAGGATGTGATCCTGCGCGAGGCCCACGCTCTTCTCACCGAGGTCGAGGCGACCGAGGCGCCCGAGTTCGTCCGCAATCGCATCAGCCAGCTGGGCAAGTTCATCGAAATGCTCGACGACAAGGACTGGCGACTCGAGGGCAGTGATCGCAAGCGGGTGCTCAACGCGCTGGCCTACTTCGCCGATCCTGACGACCTGATTCCCGACCGCGTGCCGGGCCTCGGCTATCTCGACGACGCGATCATGGTCGAGCTCGTCGTGCAGGACCTCAAGCACGAGATCGACGCCTTTGATGCCTTCTGCGAGTATCGAAAGCAGCGAAAGAAGTCCAAGAGCGAGGGCGAGGGCGGACTCGACAAGCGCCGCGCCTCCCTACAGGGTCGCATGCGGCGACGCCGTCGCGCCGATCGCGAGCGCCATTCCGTGCGTCGAGGGAAATCACCCATCTCTCTCTGGTAGTCACCGCTGACCCATGGGAGCGTCGCGATCGGGTTTCGATGCAACCCGGACGGCGCGCTCCCCGCTCAGGATGCGAGCCTCCTGAGTGGTGCGCGGGCTGGATCGAGGAGGGCACCGGATCGGTGAAATTCTCGGTGGTTCAGCTGGCAGTTGTGGTACAAAGCCGCAACAGGCTCACCGGGGGGACGTGGCACCCGATCGGTTCGGCCTGAGATCGGAGATTCATTTCGACCATGGGTACGCGAATTCTGGGTTGGGGCACCGCCCTGCCGGACAGGATCATCACGAACGCCGAGCTCGAAAAGACGCTCGACACCAGCGATCAATGGATCGTCGAACGGACCGGCATCCGAGAACGCCGGGTCGGGTCGAGCACGGCCGAGCTCGCCATCGAGGCCGGGCGCGCCGCCCTCTTGAACGCGGGGGTGGATCCCGCGTCCATCGATATGATGATTCTCTGCACCACGACGCCGGATCAGACCGTGCCCGCCACCTCTGCTCACGTCCAGCAGGTGCTCCAGCTGCGCGGCGGAGCCTTCGATCTGAACGCAGCCTGCTCCGGATTCGTCTACGGCCTGGTGTTGGCCAACTCGATGCTCACGTCTGGATCACAGCGAATCCTGCTGATCGGAGCGGAGACCCTGAGCCGAATCACGGATTGGAACGACCGCAATACCGCTGTGCTCTTCGGTGACGGCGGCGGTGCCCTGGTGCTCGAGAACGTAGCGGGGGAAGGCCAGCTCCTCTCGTGGGATCTCGGTCTCGACGGATCAGCGCGCCACATCCTCCAGAGCGATCTGGGCGGCAAGGTCCAGATGGATGGGCGAGAAGTCTTCAAGCGCGCGGTCCGCGCCGTGGTCGACTCTGCGAAGCGGACCCTCGAGGATGCCAAAGTCCAGCCCGACCAGGTCAAGCTGATCGTTCCGCATCAGGCGAATATCCGAATCATCCAATCGGCTTGCGATCGACTCGGCATCGAGCGCGAGCGCGCCGCGATCGTGCTCGACCGCACCGGCAATACCTCCTCGGCGTCGATCCCTCTGGCCCTCGTGGACGCCATCGAAAAGGGACGACTCGAAGAGGGAGACTTCGTTCTCCTGACTGGTTTCGGTGCAGGGATGACCTGGGGCAGCGCGCTGATCCGGTGGCCGGCGCAGGCCATTTCGTAGCTGGGCCCAGCCGCTTTCGAAGTTCGCTGCAGCCGCTTCGTAGCCAGGCAACTGCTGAGGGGTCCTCCGATGCGGCCAGGTCGGATGATGGGATTTGAGAACGAACGCAGGGTGAAGTCCGATGAGTGAAAAACGACGGGTTGCAGTGACGGGAATCGGGATCGTCTCGCCGGTAGGAATCGGTCGCAACGCATTCTGGCAGGGACTGCTCGCTCCACAGCCCGTTGGCGAGCGACGAGTCCACGATTTCGACCCCCTCGACGCCTACGACGATCCCAAACAGATCCGACGCGCCGACCGCTTTGAACAGTTCGCGATGCTCTGCGCCCAGCAGGCACTGGAACAGGCGGGCCCGCTCGAGGCCGATCCCCAACGCATCGGTGTTCTCGTCGGCACCGGCATCGGCGGCGCCCAGACCCACGAAGACCAGACCCTGCTGCTCGATGAAAAGGGCGCGCGGCGCGTCTCTCCCTTCACCGTGCCCATGATGATGGCCAACGCGGCCGCGGCGGCCGTGTCGATCACGCACGGATTTCAAGGCCCTTGTGAGTGCATCGCAACCGCGTGCGCGACCGGTACCCACTCGCTCGGTCAGGCCGCGCGCTGGATCCAGTGGGGCCTGTGCGACGCCGTCATCGCGGGCGGTGCAGAAGCGGCGATGACCCCGATTGCGCTCAGCTGCTTTGCAAGAATGAGAGCGCTCTCCCCGACCGGCCGGTCCCGCCCTTTTGACGAGGCGCGAGATGGTTTTGTGATTTCCGAGGGGGCGGCGCTGCTGGTTCTCGAAGATCGGGAGCAGGCCCGGGCTCGGGGAGCGACAATTCTGGGAGAGATCCTCGGCTCGGCGAGCCTGGCTGATGCGCACCACATCACGGCGCCTGCACCGGGCGGCCTTGGCGCAATTCGCTGCATGCGCGCGGCACTAGAAGATGCCGGACTCTCGCCCAACGACATCGCCCATATCAACGCTCACGGCACAGGCACGCCGCTGAACGACATCGCCGAGGCTCAGGGTATCACGGAGGCCTTCGGACAGCCCGGACCGATCGTGACATCAACGAAGGGTGTGTTAGGTCATGCACTTGGTGCATCCGGAGCTCTCGAAGCGGCGGCCGTGCTGCTAAGCATGCAACACGGCCTGATCCCACCGACAGATGGCCTCGAGCAGATCGACCCCGAGCTGTCGGCGATCGATCTCGTCCGCAAAGAGCCCCGCGCCTGGACCGCGGGCCCCTCGCTGTCGAATTCCTTCGGCTTCGGCGGGCATAATGGCACGCTGGTGATCGGTCCGGGCTGATCGCGTCCCCTCGTCCCCTCCCCTCTCGGAGCGACCGACAACGGACTGATCGACTACGCGGATCAGGGCCGGAACGACCAGCAGGCCAATCCATCACCGCAGTACGGGGATATCCGGCGGCCGGGTCGCCAGGACGGCGACTTCCCTTCGTTCGAGCTCACTGACGCTACGAAGCCGGCGAACGGCTCCTCGCAGCCCGACCTCTACAGAACCGTCCAGGATTGCGGCAGATCGATGATCGAGGCTGGCGTAAAACGCAGCTCCTCGAACTTCCATCCCTTCGGAGTTCGCACGAAACGATCGTTGTAAATGCCGACGAGGAGCTTCGAAACACCCTTGTCGATCATCGGAACCATCACGTGCCAGCGACCGCTGGCACGATCGCCCTCGACGTGGATGCGTGCAGACGACGTGTGATGGAAGACCAAAGGAAAATCCTCGACGGCGCCAGCGAAATACGCACGGATGCCCGCGTGGCCAACCCCTTGCCCCATCTCACCCGCAGCCCAGACACCCTCCTCGACGAAGAGCGACGCAACCGTGTCGCCGTCATGGGCCGGCTCCCCGGTCCAGCCTCCGTCCGCGGCATCGACGTAGCGAGCCTTCAGATCCGCAATCGCATGCCGGTCTTCCTGTCGCTGAAGCCGCTCTTCAGATGTCATCGAAACCTCTCCTGCGTAGGCTCCGCGGCAGTCTAACAGAGAACGGGCGTGGCTTCGTTGCACGGAGCACGCGGACCCGACGCTCGCCATGGGCTCATCCAACGAGTGACTAATCCCCGATTACGAGCCCCTTCGCCTTGAGGGCCTCGTAGAGTGTCCTCTCGACGCCGATCTCATCGCAGATCTCGCGGCTGTGTTGGCCCAGTTCGGGTGAGGCGCGATCCAGATTCGGTGGCAGGTCACCCATATTCCACAGCGAGCCGATCTGCTCGACCTCACCCCAGGTCGCATGGGGATAGCGGGCGATGATGTTGGAAGCCTCAGAACCCTTGGAGGCAAAGAAAGCATCCATCTGATTCAGTTGCACCGGTGCGGCCGGCACACCCGCCTGCTCGAGCAGCCAGAGCGCCGGCTCCTGTGCCATCGCGCAGACCGCCGCTTCGAGATCCTCGGGCCCGCCGGCGCCGGTCGCCTCGAGAAAAGCGCGCTGCTCGAGGTCTGACTCGGCGACGACGGCGATCCAGCGCTTGTCACTACACTCAAAGATGCGGTGAAAGGGCGAGACGCCCATCTGCTTCGAGTCGAGCGTTGGATAGGGCGCCAGCTCGCCGTCGGGACCGACGAAGGTCTCGCTGGTCGTCAGGATGCTTGCTCCCAGCAGCGAGGCGCTGCAGAGCTGCGGAGTCCCCGTCCTGCCTCGGTGATAGACCGCTAGCAACGTCGCCGTCAGGGAGGCCAGGGCGTTCTGGTGGTCCATCATGCCGAAGCGATGCCACATGGGCCGGTTGCCTTCGCCCGCGCCCTCGTACTCCCAGCCCGAGGCGGCCTGGAAGAGCTGATCGAATCCGGGCCAATCGGCTCGCGGCCCGATCGGACCGTAGGAGCTCGTATGGCAGTAGATGAGATCCGGATTGATCGCTTTGAGCGAGTCGTAGTCGATTCGCAGTCGCCGTGCCGCCGGGTAGCGCAGATTGTGATGCACCACGTCGGCCCACTCCACCAGCTTCTCGACGATCGGCCGCGTCTCGGAGTCCTTGAGATTCAACGCAATGCCGCGCTTGCCACGCTGACAGCCAGAAAAGACGCGCTCGACGGCATAGCGCATCATGTCACCCGTCGTCGCTTCGAGCTTGATGACCTGCGCGCCGAGATCCGCCATCAACATGGGCGCCAGGGGTCCGGCCAGAAAGTTGCCGAAGTCGAGCACCTTGAGGCCCTCGAGCGGGGGCTTGCCCGAGGATTTGCCGCGCACAGCGAAGCCCGCCGGCGGAGAGGCTGCCAGGATCTCCTCGCTGTGCTGACCCAAGGTCGGCGCGGGGCCCTTGACCCGCGAGTCCGGCGTGGTGGTGTAGGGATGTCCCGGCTGACGGGTCTTGCCGCGCTCGGGATCATCCACCTCCAGGACATAGCTGTTGAGTTTCGCCTGCTCGTCGAAGTAGAGCTCACCCAGGGCCAGGCAGGGCTGAACGGGCACATCGCTTGCCCACAGGCTGTCGAGCCAGGCCTGGCGCGGTCTCGACTCGAGGGCTTCGACGTTGGCTCCGAAGTTGGGAAAAGAAGCGCCCATCTGACCTGCAACATGCCTCGCATTGGCGCGCTCGACGCCCTCCTCACCCATCTCGGCGAAGACCTCTCGCATCAGCGGCGACGCATCGGGATTGGCCATCAGGTGGATCCACTGACCATCACCGCAGCGAAACAACGAGTCGCCGGCATTCTTGGGCATGCCGCGCGCGAAGCTCTGGGTCGGACGCTCGGCCGTCGCCCAGTGCATCGTCATCGGAATCAGGGCGCCCTGCAGCAGGCTCGTGTGCGCCGGCCCACCGATGCCGTCCCGCTGGCGCGCGATCAGGCGCGCAACGACGCCGGCGGCGGCCAGATGCCAGGCTCCTATCGAACACAGCGGGATGCGCAGGAAGGTCGGCCCCTCTCGAGCAACCGCCTGCTGCTCGTCCAGGATCCCCGAGCGCGCGAGCACGAGGGTGTCCTTCGCGGGCCGGTCGGCGTCGGGATGCGACACAGGGAACGCCGGTATGCTGCAGACGATGAGCTGCGGGTAGCGCGCGCCGAGCGTGGCGTCGTCGAGACCCTGGGCTGCAGCGGCCGCCGGACCCCGATCGTGGATCAGAACGTCCGCACTCTGCAGCAGCTTCTCGAGTTCGACGCGCCCCGGCTCGGTCTCGAGATCCAGCACCAGGCTGCGCTTGCTTCGGTTCCAGACGGCAAAGCCCGACTTCCCACGCGTGGGATCGCCGCCCGGCGGCTCGACCTTGATCACGTCGGCGCCCGACTCCGCCAACATCATGGCCGCGACCGGCCCCGCCATGCCCTGTGCGAGATCGACTATGCGGATTCCATCGAGTATCTGGCTGCTCATTCCCTACTCCCTCTTCCCGCGTGCAAGTCGACGATCGGAGTCGCGAGCGCTCGGTCACCCCTCGAGAAAGACGCGCAGGCCACTCTTCACTCTGCAGCGGCTCATCCGACTGCGCATGATACGCCGGCGCCGAGCTCGGCATCAGACTCGTACGGCGCCGCGCAAAGGTCAAGTTGAATCCCGATCTCGAGCGACTCGACCGGGTCGTGCTCCGCCCGCCGCCCGGCGGCATCCCCTATTCGCTCGCTCAGCTGGTCGGCGGCCCCTGCGATGGCGCATGCGGAGCTTCGATTTCGTCTCTATCTGGCATGTGATAGAAGTGGTGCGTGGCAGAAGCGGGAAAAGTAGTCGACCTTGCCAAGCTACGGCTGTCCTGGCCCACAGCAAGCGCAACGAGACGGGCAACCAGCATCTGCGAGCTGGAGGCGAGACGCGACGAAGGCAGGAGGTTGCATGACTCAGAAGGAAGCGCCGAATGAACGCCGAGCAAGAGGCCTCGCCATGTACCGCGAGGTCTACGGAGACGACGCGCCCCTACCGGAAGGTGGACGAGCGGAATTCTTCGATCTGCTCATCATCGATCAGCAGTTCGCCGAGGTGTGGTCGCGGCGCACGCTCCCGATCGCCGCACGTCGCCTACTCACGATGGGAGTGCTCGCCGCCACGCGACGCTTCGATATCCTCGAATTGCAGTTCAAGCGCGTGCTCGCAACCGGCGAATTGACCGTCGAGCAGGTCCGCGAGGTCGTCATTCATCTGGTCAGCTACGTCGGCACACCCTCCAGCGGCGACCTCTTCCAGGCGAGCGAGGCCGCGATCGCCGCTCACCCCGGTCGCGAGCAGGATGAGCCGTAAGACCGGCTCGGCGCCTTGGAGAGAATCCTGGCCATCGCGAATGCCGATCTGGACGCTTCGATCCGGGTCCAGGAACGCGTAGGGATCCCCCGGCATCGGCCGGCCCACGCCATCGAGCGCAACGCCGCCGGGGCGGGGCGTCGTCGTCCCTGGGGCATTCGAGACGAAACTCGATTGCAGAATTTACAGATTGATCCCAGGTGACTGCTCACGATCTCCAGTTTTCACGACCCGTCTGACGATCCCTACTCAGCTTCGCCAGTTGCCTGGTCGATGCACCCGGGTAGCCAGTTGCGAGCTTTCAGAGTCGCCGACTGGATCCGGGAGATTCGATGAACTGCAAATCCTGCAACACGACGATCCCCACCAGCCAAAATTCCTGCCCGGCCTGTGGTCGTGCGGCGCCCGCGATCGACCTGGGGGCGCCCCAGCCTGGCAGTAGCTCGAGCGGAATCCACCCGCCTCTTGCCGACTCAACGCTGAAGCCGCTCGCTCCGGCCCAGCAGCGGTCGACGCCGAAAGGTGTCAAGAGCAAGAAGTCCAAGGGCAAGGGCGCAAGCAGCGATCGCGGCGAAGATCGCGGCAAATCCGTTGCGAGCCAAGCCGCCGCCAAAGCCAAAGCGCAGAGCAAGCCCACCGAGTCGACGGGATGTTCGCTGTTCAGCTTGGATCCCGGCGAGCTTCGGACCCTGCTTGGCGAGCAACCGGAGCTGCTGGAGGCGGGCCTCACAGTCGCGTGCGGCGAGGCCGGACAGCCCGTGGGCCATCGATATCACACCGAGGTGGGTGAGATCGACTTGCTCGCGGTGGATGGGGCCGGCGCTCTCGTGGTGGTCACCGTGGCGGATCGCGAGTCGGATACGAGGCTGATCGCCGACGTGCTGCAACGGGTCGGCTGGGTGCGGGCCCATCTCGAAAAGGAGGGCGCCCCGGTTCGCGCCATCGTGCTCACGGAGCCGCTCTCCGACGAGTTGCGCTACGCGGCGGCGGCCGTATCCAGCACTGTGGACTTCAAGACCTATCGAGTTTCGCTGAGCTTCGACGATCTCAAGCTGTCCTGAGAGCCCGCTGCCGCCCAGTCGACCCAAGACTCTCGATCGGGTCGGTGTGAGGGTCATGGGCGGTGAGGGGTCTCTGTGAACGCCCTGCCGGGTCTCTCCGAATCGCCTAGTCTCCGCGTCGGAGCCACCCGAGAGGAGTCCGCCCATGGCCAGCTTCAGCGAGATCCCCTGGATTGCGCAGCACATCGAGCTCTACCGGACCGACCCCGAGAAGGCACACATGTGGGATTCGTCGCCGCTCGGCGGGCCCGGATTGCTGCCCACCCTGCTGCTCACGACGACGGGCAGGAAGTCGGGCGAGCCGCGTGGGCTGCCCTTGATCTACGGCGAGTCCGGCGACGGCTACGTCATCATTGCCTCGAAGGGCGGCATGCCGAACCACCCCATCTGGTACCTGAACCTCGAGGCGAATCCCGAATGCGAGCTGATGGTGGGCTCGAAGCCGGTCTCCGCGCGAGCTCGAGTCGCCGAGGGCGAGGAACGCGAGCGCCTATGGGCCGAGATGGCCGAGATCTACCCGCCCTACATCGAATACCAGAAGAACGCTGGAGCGCGCACGATTCCGGTGGTGGTGCTCGATCCGGCGGGCTGAGAGCTTCTCGATCCGCCCGACCCCACCCGAAGGCCAGAACAACGCGAGGGAGTCGAAGCCGACCGGAGCTGGTTTCTCGGAGCCTTCGCATCGAGCCTCCTCGCAGCCATCGGGAACAGCGCCCTGCAAGGCGAGCCGTGCGAGCCCACCTGATTCGGACACAGGGCCCGTTCCTTCCGGCGGCGGTCGACCTGACGAAACCACCGAGGGAACCCATTGAGAAACGATCTTGTATTCGGGCTCGTCTTGATCCTTGCACCGCTCGAGGTTTTCGCTGCAGAGCCCTCCTACTCTCCCTACGCGGGGGAGGAGTTTCCGAGAGGTCTCTATTGGGGAGACACCCACGTGCACTCGAGCTGGTCCGTCGACGCCGGCAACTCCGGCAACCTCCAGATCGGCCCCGACGAGGCGTTTCGTTTCGCGCGGGGGGAAGAGCTCCGTGCCCACAACGCAATGGCGGTTCGGCTGCGCCGGCCGCTCGACTTCCTGGTGCTCACGGATCACGCCGAGTACCTCGGCGTAATGCCCCGGCTGGATGCCGGTGACGAGTTGGCCCGATCTACCGAGACCGGAGAACGCTGGTATCAGCTCCGCAAGCGCAACGACATGCTGGGGGTTTTCGCAGAGTTCGCGACGTCGCTCAGGGCTGGCCAGGACGTGCTCGAAAACGAGCCCCTGCGCCTCTCCGTGTGGAACGAAGTGATTGCGAATGCCGAGCGGTACAATGCCCCCGGCGTCTTCACGGCCTTCATCGGCTACGAGTGGACCGCGAGCACCGACGGAAACAATCTTCATCGCAACGTCATCTTCCGGGACGGCGCCTCCAAGGCCGGGCAGATTCTCCCCTTCAGCGCCCTCGACAGCGCCGATCCCGAGAGCCTCTGGCGCGCGCTTGCGCACTACGAAGAGACGACGGGCGGCCGGGTGCTGGCGATCCCGCACAACTCGAACCTGAGCGGCGGCCAGATGTTCAGGACCGAGACGCTCAGCGGAGACGCCTTCACCCGGAGCTACGCCGAGACCCGCGCGCGCTTCGAGCCGCTCATCGAAGCCACCCAGTACAAGGGAGACAGCGAGACGCACCCGTTCCTCTCGCCCGACGACGAGTTCGCCGACTACGAGACCTGGAACTCGAATATCGGGGGCAATCGAAACGACCCGTCACAGGTCCGATTCTCCTACGCGCGCTCGGCCCTCGAGCTCGGCCTTGGGCTCGAGGCGGAGCTGGGTGTGAACCCATTCAAGTTCGGAATGATCGGCAGCAGTGACTCGCACACCGGCTTTGCGGCAGCCGAGGAGGACAACTTCTGGGGCAAGTTCTCCGAGGCCGAGGCCGGTCCCGATCGCTGGAAGGATCCCTTCTGGCCCGAGGGTCTGGGCGGCGACGTGCAGGCCTACGAGTGGCAGATGGCGGCCTCCGGCTACGCGGCGATCTGGGCTCGGGACAACACCCGCGAGGCGCTCTTCGACGCGATGGCTCGAAAGGAGACCTATGCGACCACCGGGCCACGGATGATCGTGCGCTTCTTTGGTGGATGGGATTTCGAGGCCGGCGACGAGTTCCGACCGGATCTGGCCGCCGTGGGCTATGCGTGCGGTGTCCCGATGGGGGGCGACCTGCCCCCTCGTCCAGCTGCCGGGGCCGCAGCGCGCGGTCCGAGCTTTCTCGTCTCGGTGATGAAGGATCCCGAAGGAGCGAACCTCGACCGCATCCAGATCGTCAAGGGCTGGCGCAACGAAGCGGGTGCTCTAAGAGAACGCATCTACGACATCGCGGTCTCGGACGGAAGAGCGATCGGGGCCGACGGCCGAGCTCGAAAAGCCGTGGGCTCCACGGTCGACATCGGCGCGGCTCGCTATTCGAACTCGATTGGAGCGGCCGTGCTCGCGGCCGTCTGGCTCGATCCCGATTTCGACCCGACCGAGCTGGCCTTCTACTACGTGCGCGCACTCGAGATTCCGAAGCCTCGCTGGACCGCCCACGACGTGCGCTACTTCGGCATCGAGATGGACGACGAGGTCCCGATGGTGACCCAGGACCGGGCTTACACGTCCCCGATCTGGTATTCGAAAATTGCGGCAGCGGTCGAATGAAGTGGGGTCCCTGAACCTCGACGCGAATCCCGAATGCGAGCCAAGAGGGGGTTTCAGTCTCGAGCGCGTTCGTCCGCTGAGTCTCTCGACTTCCCGAGATAGCGGGGCGCGAGAGACATGTCCGAACCCACATCGGTCACCGTCAAGCACGAAGGTCAGCCGATCCAGCTGACCTTCACGTCCTGCCGCGTGTTCATGGCCGGCGAGTTCGCGGGCAACGTGGAGCTCGAGATCGATTGCGATCCAAGCCTGCGGCCCCGCATCGAGGAGTGTCTGCGTCTCCAGAGTCCCGGTGAGGAAGCGAGCGAGGGATTCATCGCGCGAGGCGCTCCCGAGGATGGCTTCTCGCTGGTCTTCTAGAGCAACGCAGTGGAGCGGCTGGCGCAAGCGCCCGATGACCTCACCTTTCTCTGGTGCGACGAACCGATCGCAGCGGTGGGCACGACGATCGCCGACTCCTTGCCCCTCGAACAGGTGCATACGCTCATCGATCCTCTCTTGATTCTCGATACGCCCCCGATGGCGACATCGGACCGAATCTGCCTGCAGGTCCAGCGCGAATGGGGGTGGCTATTTGTGTGGCTGACACCCGCCCTGCCGATCGTCATCGCCGGCACGGCGCTGTGCCTGGCACCCTACGGGTGGGGGCTGGAGGACATCCCGTACCGCGAAATTGGAGGATCGCTGCTGATCGCCGGGGGAATTGCGATCGGCGCAGCGGGCTGCAGGTTCCCCAGACGAGAGATCTGGTTCGACCTCAAGCGACGCCAGCTCGCGATCCTGGCAGGAAAGACGCTCTCGGCAATGCCATCCCTGACCGATGCCGAGCGCATCGGACTCGACGGGTTCGCGCACGTGCGTCTCTGCGAGCGACATTACGCCCCGGAAATCGGCGACGATTCGAACACCGGCCGCAGCGAGTGGATCGTCAGCCTCGAGGGTCCGATCCCCTACGCCTTCGAAGACGGCCGCGTTCATTCCAGAAGCGATGCCGTGGCACTGGCTCGCTTTTCTGGTGAACGAAGGGCGCGCCGCTTCGCTGCTCGAGTCGCCTACCACGCGGGACTTCGCATCCTGGAAGCAACGGATTGGTGATCTAGCAGCGAAGCACGCCTTTCGCGCAGGATCGCGCTTCGCGCAACGACAGTCGTGAAGGCTTCAGACTCGTTCGCCTGTTCAACTTCAGGCGGCTTCGGCCGAACCAACCTCTACCCTCCTCCAGGGTCAGCCCCCTCGACGCGGCGAGCTCCCCTCAACCGGACTCGAGTCTGGTACGTTCGGAGGGCGGCCGACGCCGGCCGCCAGCCAGCATCAAGACCGATGGGAGAACGCAGAACCATGTCGACACCCGCCCGCGTCGCAGTCGTACCCGAGCAGTCCGGCCCGATTCGCATCGAGAACGTGACATTGCCCGATCCCGGCCCCGAGCAGGTCGTGGTGAAGCTGATCGCGAGCGGCATCTGTCACAGCCAGCTCCACGAGATCCATGGGCCCCGCGCTACAGACGTGGTCCTGGGCCACGAGGCGACCGGCACGGTCGTCGCAGTCGGATCGCGGGTGACGCACGTGGGCATCGGGGATACGGTGCTCGTCACCTGGATCCCGCGAAGCGTCGAGGCGCCGACGCGCAGTCCCGAGCCCGCCTGGGTCGACCAGGCAAATGGCCGGCGAGCCCTCAGCCAGGGTGTGTTCGCCTGGGCCGACCACACGATCGCGGACCAGCTCTACGTCGTGAAGCTCCCCGACGATGTGCGCACCGACGTCACCTGCATCATCGGCTGCGCGGTGATGACCGGATCCGGCGCCGTCCTCAATACCGCCCGGGTGGCGCGCGGCCAGAGCGTCGCGGTATTCGGCGCGGGGGGCGTCGGGCTGTGCGCGATTGCGGCGGCTCGCGTGGTGGGTGCTGATCCGATCATCGCCGTGGACCTCGACGACGCGAAGCTCGAGACGGCGCGCCAGCACGGCGCAACCGAGACCGTGAACGCCTCGCAGCTGGATCCCGTCGAGCGAATCCGCGAGCTCACCGTCTCGGAAGGTCTGATCGACATGTTCGGCTTGCCCGTCGCGGGCGTCGACTTCGCCTTCGACTGCATCGGCGCCGCGGACTCTGCCCGCCAGATCCTGCCTAGTGCCCGGGCCAAACCGTTGGGGACGGACGAGCGCGGCACCGCCATCATGGTCGGCATCCCACGCGAGGCGCTCACGGTGGAGGCCCTCGATCTGCTCGCACACGAGAAGCACCTGACGGGCAGCATCGGCGGCTCCTGCCGGCCGGATCGCGACGTACCGATCTTCCTCGATTGGTTCGAGCGGGGTGCCCTCGATCTCGATGCCCTGGTCACCCGCCGCTACCGCCTCGACCAGATCAACGAGGCCATCGCGGCCCTGGAGAAGGGCGAGATCGACGCACGTGCCATCCTCGAGCTCTGAACGCAACTCTGCGGGGAGCGACCGAATAGACAGCTCTGGCGGGTCGCAGCCGGGTGAAGGAGAAACGCACATGACCGAAGCGAGCAACATCGAGCTCGACGAGGAGACCGGGCGATGAGCGAAGCGGGAGCGTTGGCGATCGTCGGCCTGGGCGTGACGCGCCAGGGCGTTCGATTGGGCGTCCCCGAGCGGCTGCTGCGTCGTGAGGCCCTCGAAGCGGCCCTCGATGATGCGGGTCTCCAGCGTTCGGAAATCGACGGCTACATCGCCTGCCACGGCAACACCGCCTTCGAAGACCTGCGATTTCTCGGGCTCGCGCCCAACTTTTCGTGGAGCCTGACCAGTGGCGGGGCGACCGCGATCTCGGCACTCGTGGTGGCCCGCGGTCTGATCGCGACGGGTCAGGCCCGCTGCGTCGCGCTCAACTACGGCTTCGCACCCTCGCAGATGCCGGGGGGGGTGGGCGGTCACTCATACGGCTACCCACAGCTGTTCGGGATGTTCGGTCCCGCCGCATCCCACGCGCTGCACGCCACCCGACACATGCATCTCTACGGCACGACCTCCGAGCAGCTGGGGGCCGTCGCGGTGCAGCAGCGATCCTACGCGAGCCGCCGTCCCGGAGCACTGGGCTTCGAGAAGCCCTTCACTCTCGAAGATCACCAGAGCTCGCGAATGATTGCCGAGCCCCTGCGTCTGCTCGACTGCTGTCGCGACACCGACGGCGGTGTCTGCGTCCTCGTCACGAGCGCCGAACGCGCGCGCGACCTGAACACCCAACCCCGCTCGGTCGAAATCCTCGGGCTCGGTACGGGACATAATATCCGCAACTGGAACGACAAGACGGTGTACGCGAAGCACGACGACGTCGAGCCGGCCGCGCGCCGTGCCTTCGCAGAGGCCGGAATCGGGCTCGAGGATGTGGACGTGGCGGAGCTCTACGATCCCTTCACGATCTCGGTCATCATGCAGCTCGAACACTATGGCTTCTGTGAGGCCGGCGAAGGGGGGCCCTTCGTGGCGTCTGGCGCGACCGGTCCCGACGGTGCAATCCCCACCAA